>Ga0123353_10011469_pt1 | contig 12489 bp, 9 predicted proteins | sample TergutLab28metaG_3_FD_92763 | JGI IMG/M metagenome (GOLD analysis project Ga0123353, IMG submission 92763) | Labiotermes labralis P3 segment gut microbial communities from Petit-Saut dam, French Guiana - Lab288 P3 | ecosystem: Host-associated > Arthropoda: Insects > Digestive system > Gut ... | reverse complement strand
GTGACGGTGAAGTTCGTCCCACTCCCGGAAACCGCAAATCCCGCATCAACGGCTGCGCCGTCTTTCGTCACGGAAAGTGCCGCAGCAAGCTCTTCGGCCGAGAAAGGAATCGCCGTCGAGAACGCCAGTCCTAAACTACTACACTGCGTATAACTATCGTCCCGCGCTCCAGCCGTCAATGCCGTCGTCACTTCCGTGACAGTACCTTCCGGCCAATCACCCCATTCCCATGACGTTCCGATAGCGGGAATAAGTACTCTACTATTCATGAGCCAATTTAGATAATCATACAAATTCGTGGGCTCGTAGACCAGTTTATAATGCCCCGGTTCGGAAGTCCAAGCAGGATCGTATGAGAGATTGAATTTCGCCTCAGTCGACCCATTTATATATGTAAGAGAGTTGTTGATATCGAAACCTTCAACTTTTACGCCGTTGTGGTAAAGAGTGAAGTAACCTCGCAAATCGCTGATGCCGATGTTAGCTGTACCGTCTGCCCTGCAAACCCTCGTCTTATCAAAACAGAGCTTAAAAGCACCGGTGTTCGCTGCAAAATCGTCACCCGTGCTAGCGAAACGAGCCTCGGTGGTGACAGAGGGTCCGACAAAAACGTACGGACTGATATATTCGGCCTTATTCGTATTGTACTCCCCATCAGGATCAATGGAGATGACAACTCTGAAACCGTTGGCCCCAGCAGCTACCCCTTTGAATTCATCCGGGAGTTCAAGAACCATAACCTCTGTATGTGTTGCACCAGAGGCAATCGCCACTCCATCCATATCGAAAGTTTCATCCGCTACGGGGGCGCTTGTCGGTATCGCAGTATTCGGACCATTCAAGATATAGATCTTAGCACGAAGTTTCGTGTTCGTACTCGCCAAAAGATCATTGGGGCCTTCGTTTTGGATGGTGACCGATATCGTAGCAGGCGGCCCATAACCATAGATATACGATGTTTGAACATCAAGTATCTTAATACTGGTTTCCAGCTGAACGTCATCTTCGGCAACTTGTCCGCCAAGATCGGTGGCGAAAGCGCTGACGTTGACATTTTCGGCAACGGTCGCGTTGTACGTGGTCACTTCGTTGGTGGAAGCAGGACCAAACGTGCTTTGCGATACGGCAAGTTGTGTGTAGTCAAGCGGAGACACCGCGAGAAGAGCCCGGTCTTCCAACGGTTCCAGATTCAACTTGCGTTTGTTCATACTGTTTTTCTTTTGTTTTTTAGGTTTACCAAAAAGTCCTAAAAGGTCAAATGTAAATAACGACATTCTCATAACTCCCATGGGATAAAGTAAAAAAAAAATTGTTTGACAATCATTTCGCAAATAAACAAGGAAAGAAAACAGTCCATCAGGTTTTTGATCGCAGACATCCTGCCATCGCAAAAATTTTTCATTTCTGCAATGCGACCCGACAACAATGACTACGAAGGCGATTCATTGATCACCATAACGTTCCAGCAAAATCACCGGCCCTGCTCATTTTGCGAAAAACAACTTTTGCTAGCTGCTGTGTTTAAGTTATTTCTCAAAAGTATTCTTTTCATGCTCTTCAGTAACGATCCTCCTTGTTCTAATGGATGAGTATTATACGACTTGACGAGATCACTTATGAAAAACGCTTTTGGATCATTTCCAACATGTTAAACATTCAGTCTAATTTGATGGAATGGAATATGCAAGCATCAGATATTTGAAAAACAGAAAAAATATAAAATCTTGACATAATTTAGGAAAATTAAGAACTTAAAAAAATCAGCTATTAACTTACTAAACTTTGTTTTAAAACATCGCAACCTATTGGGAAATAACGATGTTTTCAATATTTCGAGATAAAACTGTTCCGAAAACAACCGGAAAATCTCCAGACGCACGCGATTCTGAAAAAAATCAGTTTTTTTCCGACTGATGTACGACCCAAAGGAGTCCGGACGCCAGATCATGAAATTCACCATCCAGTTGTGCTTCGAAGGCACAACGCAAGAGTCGTCCCATTTCAGGGCCTGGTGAAAAGCCAAGTTCAAGAAGATGTCGCCCCTGAATCATCGGCACAGGGGGGAACTCAAGGACGCCGAGAGATTTTGCCAATGTCAGCCACGGTTCCAGAGAACGATGAGGACGGTCCGTAATGCAGCCCGTAGCGTCACTCTGACAGAGCATGGCCCACATACGGATATTGGACGGTGAAAGACGTTGGGCAAGACGCCGAGTTGCTGTTGCTGATGCTGTTTCCGTCTCTTGGGCCAAACGGGTTTGATGTTCACGAATAAGCGGTTTCACATTTTCCGCCACCCAATGAGGGGCCAACATGGATTCAAAAAAATCACCCGACGGCTTGACTCCGGCAGCGGCGTGATTTGGTGAAGTCCAATTCCCGTCTTCATTACGGACCAATGTTTCAGGTTTACCGACATCATGCAAAAGTGCCGCAAAAAGCAAGATCAAACGGTCGTTTTCAGAGAGCTGATGTCCCCGGGCAACAGAAACAGCCGCGTCAACAGTCAATTTTGTGTGCTCAAACACGTCTCCTTCCTGATGATACTGCGAATGCTGAGGGGTGCCAAGCATCCGAAAAAGCTGGGGGAAACAGTCAAGCCAGGTGGTTTCCTTCAAACATTGTAAACCAAGCGAAGGAAACTCCGATTTCACCGCCCATTTGAACCATTCTCCCCAAATTCGTTCAGGCGAAAGCGTCGCAAACTCATTTTTGAGATCGCGACACATTCCGATTGTTCGAGGCTCGATTTGAAAGCCGAACCTTGCAGAAAATTGCATTCCTCGCAACACACGCAGCGGGTCTTCCCCAAAGGCATCACTGGTGGCACGTAGAATTTTACGGTCGAGATCGTCAACTCCTCCATAAGGATCGACAATCGTATTGTCCAATCGCATTCCAATCGCATTGACGGTGAAATCACGACGCGAAGCCGCTTCACGAAACGTCATTTTCGGGTCGGGGACAACATGGAATCCTTTATGACCACTTCCCTGTTTCGATTCGCGACGTGGAATACTCAAATCAATCCCGTGATCGACCTTAACGGTCCCGAAACTTTTGCCGACAACATCCACCCGAAAATGAGGCGAGAGAATGGCGATAATTTTCTCATAGCTCAAACCGTAAACTTCGATGTCGATGTCTTTTATTGCGTCCGGGATGCCGAGCAGATAATCGCGAACGCAACCTCCGACAAACAGAACATCACCGGCCCCTCCATCTTGGAGCAATTGCATGATTTTTCGGGATTTTTTGTGTTCCAACAGACGTCGAGGCATGGAAACGGTAACCTGAGGAGTTTAGGGTGGTTTGCTCTGTGCATAATGAGAAATTTAGGGAAACATTTGGAAAAAAATAGGATAATATTTACCTAAACTCTCCATATATTATAGTGTCAACACACCCTAAGAAACCACAAAAGAGCGGCGAAATTGTTACAAATTCCAAAAAAGAAGTGATTGGGTTAGGAATTTAAACTTTTCGAGAAAATATCTTGAAAAATATAACATCATTCAAGAACCGTTTGAGAAAAACGGTTCCATCGATGGTGTAAAAATGTACAGATCATTCAAACACCCACTCTTTATTCGATTCCCCAATTTTTTATCACGGTCTCAGCGCCGGGAGTCATTTTTCGCAACTGAACGGTCAGCTTTTCTTTGGCCGCGCTGTCCATTTTTGAAAGTTTTGATTTGATGTGAGTGTATTTCACTTTTCTTTTTCGACGGCGACGAATTTCTTTTTGTCGTTCACTGGACATAGACAACCCTCAAAAATGCAATAGGACCGCTTTCGCGGATGTTGGACATGAAATTTCAGTCAAATATGGTAACCGATTTACGGATTCCGTCAAGACTCTCTCGGAAGATCGGCGATCATCAGGTCAAGATTCAGCTTTGATTTTCGTGCCCATTGTTCAAGGCTCTCACACCATTGTATGGCTTTACGATCGTGCATGGGAATTTCATTGACTTTATTCTTCCGGGCTGTCAGTGACATTTCCCGAAGTAAAATCGTGAGATCCAAAATCTGAAGGACCAACTGATCCAGTTGCTCAGGGGTGTATTGCGCATAAGTCATGATCTTGAGATTCCTCCAAAAAAGAGAAGAAAAGAGATTCGTATCATAATTAAAGACGAAAAATATATATTTTTAATCAATAATTTATGTATTAATTTATATAAAAGATAATAAAAATTAATATATGAAACAAAATTATTGCCGTCGAATCTACCTTACTATCGTTATTATCGCCAAATTCTTCGCTAATATATTGGAATAACTCTTGCTATTGGCAAAATACACCAGATTTTTCAATAGAGTAATGTATAAAAAAAGATATATTTATATGCACAAAACTTTATCTAATGATCGGAGGAAAATTTGATTAAAGATTCTGTAATCAAGTCCATCGAGCAACTTCTCAGGCATGAAGGACTCTCCCAGCGACAAATCGCCAAACTTCTCGGCGTGAGTCGGGGAACAGTGCAGGCCGTTGCTCATGGGAGACGTATCATTATGACAAAATTTCCGCCACAACATTCATTTATTCCTCCCAAAGGACCACCAAACCGTTGTCCAAATTGTGGAGCCTATGTCCTGATGCCTTGTTTGGCGTGTCAGCTTTTCGGGAACATTCCCCCTTCGATGGAAGCCTGATTTTTTATGACTGAATACTGAACAATTTATCTGACCGGACAAAAAAATCAGGACGAATTTTGCGAATGGAAATGACAATCATCGGAGTCACCAGAGACTCAATCACCGCAACCGGTATATGAGAAATCAGCGTGTAAGTTGCCAAAGTGGTGAGATTTTTGTCCGTCACCAGGAAACAGAGAAGATAAAGACTGACCGCGAGAAGAATTCCTGTGATGGCGGTCGCAACGGACGCCAAAATGACCAAAATTTTTGAAGGCGAGCAGATTCCGCGAGAAAACAGCATTCCGCAGATCACGCCGGGAAGAGCCATGACAACTGTGTTGACCCCCAGGGACGTGATTCCGCCATAGCCGAACATCAGACATTGCAACAGCAAGGCGATAAAAACCGCCGGAATCGTTTGCAACCCCAGCATGACTCCGAGAAGCCCGCAGAGAAGGAGGTGAATCGGAGAAAACGGACCGGGAAACGAAACCAGGGTCGCCACGAAGAACGTGGAACTCAAAAGAGCAACCATCGGGATTCGTCGTTCATCCAGACGCCAAAGGGCCAGCCCCAGACCGGCAGCCGTCAGTCCCCAGCCTGCGACTAAAATTGTCGAACCAATAGAATTCCCCGAACTGTTCAAAAGCCCTTCTGAAATATGCACAAATCTGCCTTACCTTAATCAAATGATGAATATTCTCAACGATTCTGCTATAATGAAACGTCCATGTTTTTATACCACACAACGCCATAAAAATACGTTTCTATAGTGAACATTGTGCATCCTTTGGGCTCCTTGTGGTAAAAATATTTTAACCACAAAGTTCACAAAGATTTCACAAAGGACACAAAGAAAAATACCAATCTGTTGGCGTTTGCGCAGTATATAATGAAACGTTCATACTTTTTATTATTCATTTTTCGTTTCACGGAGTTTTTTATGCCGGCATCAAGATTTTCGCTTACGCAACGTTATGCCGTTGTTGTATTTTTGCTGTTTTTCTGGGGATTTTTCATGGTTTCGACAGGTAATTATGCCATTTTCTTCTGTGATCACACTCCGAAACGTTTCAGTCAACTGCCGTTTCGCATTCTGTTCAGTGTGGAACTGGCCATGGTCATAGTGGTCCCGCTTTATTTGATGATTTTGGGATACCGCCTTGTTTTGCCGACGATTCTGGGTCGTGAGTATGAAGAAATCACCAATAACGACAAAACACCAGACGACAAAATGCCAAAAGTGCAAAGGAAATGGGCACCCAAAGTAACATCTTCAATGATGCTGCTTTTTGTTCTCCAGGGATGCGCGTTTTGGTTTATATTGATTTTGGGTTCTATGGAAGGGCCTGTTGAATTGTATCCGTCATTCCAAGGGCACAAGATTTTTAGTTACGCTCTTGTGGTGGCTCTATTTATCATTGGATTTTCATACTTTCTTTTTATCTGTGTTCATACTGTTTTGATGTTTTATTTGGTTATCATCATGTTGATACAGAGAAACTTTCTCACCGCGATGCTTTCGATCGGAATGATTTTGCCCTCAATATTTATTTGTCTCTCGTCTTTTACTACTGTCTACGATTAAGACTTATTTCTTCACGTACAACATCACCTCTTCGCCGTCGGCGCGGAGCGGCATCGGTTCGACGCCGGAAATCGGGGCAAAGGTCAATTCGGTTGTCAGGGTTTCTCCCTTGATGTAATCGGCGAACTGTTTCGCGGCGGCAACGATTTTTTCCGAGTCGGAAACCACCGCGACCTGAATCCGGTCGGTGTATTCGCAACCGATCTCTTTGCGGCGGTCCTGGATGAGGCGGACCAGTTCCCGGGCGCGACCTTCGGCCAAAAGGTCTTCGGTCAGTTCCGTCGAAAGCACCACGACACAAAGCGGCCCATGCGCAGCGGCCCAGCCTTCCTTCGCCTGCAAGCGAATCTGGATTTCGTCCGGTCCGATTTCGATCCGTTCTTCTCCGGCGGTGATGACGACCTTGCCGTTATGTTCCATTTCATTGAGGAGATTCGCGCCATCGGCCTTGCTTAACGCCTGTTTGACTTCCGGGAGCCGTTTTCCAAGTTTCGGACCGAGTTTCTTGAAATCTGGCATCACGGTGTAGGTGATGTACCGGTCGGCCTTGTCCATGAACTCGACGTTCTTGACGTTCAGCTCCTGTTTGATCAGTTCGACCTGTTTGAGCATCGCCTCTTTTTGTGACGGATCGACGAGAATGATCTCGACCGACCGGAGCGGCTGGCGGACCTTGAGTTTCGCGTTGGCCCGGGCATTGCGACCAAGCGAAGCAATTTCCCGGGCAAGGGCCATCTGCCGGGAAAGGGTTTCATCGACCAGCGACTCTTCGCCGACCGGGTAATCGCAAAGGTGAACACTTTCGACGGTATCGGCTTTGAAGTATCCGACGACCAGGTGTTGCCACATTTCCTCGGCCATGAACGGCACGAACGGTGCCATCAGCTTGCAGACCGTCAGAAGTGATTCATAAAGCGTCCAATAAGCGTCTTTCTTGGAGGAATCCTCTTCGCCGCTCCAGAACCGGTCGCGACTTCTCCGGACATACCAGTTGGAAAGGGCATCGACAAACGCTGTGATCTTCGCGCAGGCGTTGTAATGGTCGTAATTGTCCATCAGTTCGGTCACGGCACGTGTCGTTTTGTGCAATTCGCTCATGATCCAGCGGTCGAGTTCGGCACGCTCGGGAATCGGACGATAACCCTTGGCCGTGATGAACGCCGCCGGAGTCAGTTGCCCTTTGTTTTGCCGGAGAATATGCGCCGGAATCTCTTTGGCCGGATTAAACCCGTCGGTTTCCGCGTAAATCTTGAAAAATCCCCAGACGTTGCGAAGCCGGAGCAGAAATTCGGGCATACTGTCTTTAATGGCCTGTTCGCTGTACCGGATCGAGGTCCACGGCGTCTGGTTGGCGTAAAAATACCAGCGAAGTGCGTCGGCGCCGTATTTCGCAAAAATCTCGTTCGGTTCACGATAGTTCCGGAGCTTTTTCGACATCTTCAGCCCGTCTTCACCGAGCATCAGACCAAGAACGATACAGTTTTTATATGGATGCGGGAACGCCATCGACGGGGTCGGGTCGAGTTTCAGCGAGTTTGCCTCCGCTTTTTTCAGCGACTCCTCTTTCAGCGGATGCGGGTGGAACATCAGCGTGCTGATTGCCAGGAGACTGTAGAACCAACCGCGGGTCTGGTCGATCGCCTCACTGATGAAATCGGCGGGAAACTGGTCGGCGAACCTTTCCTGCGAGTCTTTTTGGTGCGGATAGCCCCATTGTGCAAACGGCATCGCGCCGGAATCATACCAGCAGTCGATCACTTCGGTGACACGTCGCATCCGCTTGCCGGGAGATTTCGGCGATTCATAAGTGACGGCGTCGATGTACGGCTTGTGGACTTTCAGGTCGTCGCAAAGGTCCGGATTCGCTTTTTTGGCGTTTTCCCAAACCTCTTGACCGGTCACGCCCGGTTTTTTGAGAAGTTCGTCATAACTGCCGACCGCCTCCATAAAACCGGTTTCCTCACATCGCCAGATCGGGAGCGGGGTTCCCCAGTATCGTTCCCGGGAAAGCGCCCAATCGACGTTCGTTTCGAGAAAATTCCCGAACCGACCGTCCCTGATGTGTTCCGGCATCCAGTTGATGAGCTGGTTGTTCGCGAGCATCCATTCTTTGTACTGCGTCGTTTTGATGAACCAGCTTTTGCGAGGATACTGGATGAGGGGGTCCTGATCGGCCCGCCAGCAGAACGGGTAATCGTGGAGGTACTGTTCCTGGTGGAAGAGTTTCTCACTTTCCTTGAGTTTGCGGATCAATTCCTTGTCGCAATCTTTCACCCAACGGCCCTGGAATTCCGGCAAATCGGCCGTAAATTTTCCGTCGGGGGCCACCGCGCAGATCAGTTCCGGACCTTCCCCGGGCATAAAACGACTGATTTCCGACTCCAGAACGTCAAAATCGACCTCTCCAAATGCCGGGGCCTGATGAACGGCACCGGTTCCGGAGTCGGTCGTCACGAAATCCGCCGGAACGATCCGCCAGGCAATGTGTTCCTTTTTACCGGTTTTGAGCGTCCCCTGGACGTCACCGCGTGACTGGTAATAACAATCAAACGGCGGAATATATCGTCTGCCGACCAATTGCCGACCTTGACACGTTGCGACGACAGTTGCCGTTTTCTTGATTTTTGCTGCAATTTGTTCGACAAGTGCCGCCGCCATGATGATTTTTCGTGGTTCTTTGACCCCTTTTTCGTCGGCAAACTCCACGGTGACGTAATCAAGCTCCGGATGAACCGCCGCGAACTGATTGCTTGGAAGCGTCCAGGGGGTTGTTGTCCAAACGAGCAAATCGGTATCCGTTGGCTCGCCTTTGTCATCGAGAAGCGGAAAACGGACAAAAACCGATGGGTCGGCGACTTCGCGGTATCCCTGGCCGACTTCCCCGGAAGAAAGGGCCGTGCCCCCCTGAGCCCACCACCAGACAATTTTATGACCTTCGTACAGTAATCCTTTTTCAAACAGATTTTTGAGCGACCACCAGACACTTTCGACATAACTCTGATGATAGGTGACGTAAGCCTCGTCGAGATGGATCCAAAATCCGAGTCGCTCGGTCAGGTCTTCCCACTGTTTTGTGTAGCGGAAAACACTTTCCAGGCATTTATGGATGAACGGTTCAATCCCGAATTTCTCGATCTCTTCTTTCGAATGAATCCCAAGTTCTTTACAGACTTCGACTTCCACCGGAAGTCCATGCGTGTCCCAACCGGCTTTGCGATCAACGCGGTAACCACGCATCGTTTTGTACCGGGGGTAAAGGTCCTTGATGGCCCGGGTGAGGCAGTGACCGGGATGGGGCAATCCGTTGGCCGTCGGCGGCCCCTCGTAAAACACGAAAGTCGGGGCGTCTTTCCGCAATTCGAGTGATTTTTCATAAATTCCGTTCTGTTTCCAGAATCGGATCATTTTCAGTTCATTTTCCGGACGGAACGAAACAGAAACGTCTTCAGGAGAATTCGACATGGGGCATCACGAGACAGAAAATTGACAAAATTGACGGGGTTTTTGATAAAACCTCAAATTATAATGCACGCGAAAGAATTTGGAAGATAGAGGAGAAGTTCAAATTCCAGCGGATATTCATGCCCCAGCAGACCGGATGAAGGATTTGTCTTGTTTTTCGCACAAAAACAGTTGAAAAAATTGCCGCTTCCCCAAAAAGAGGGCTTGCAATAATCACGGTTTCAGGGCATGATGGACAAAGTATGGCTATTGCGCTAGAGCGTATTCAGAATTGGTTTGGAAACACAATGCCAGCCAAATAGCGACCAACGGGAGCGAAAAAGCTCCAGGCCAATTCCAAAACGGCTCTAAAATCACTCTGGAATATTGCCCCATGATCGAATTCAACTGTTTTTTTGCTCTTTTTTCTTTTTTTTCTGCAGAGACCCTTTTGTTCTCACAAGTAACAGACGGGCAGGATATTGCCGTGCCCTGGATTCTTGGAAACACGATCTTCGCGGGATTTATAGGACTCGTGTATTATCTTGCAATACGTCCCGCCCGTCGTAGTCTTTCCGTACTGGACCCGAAAAAGAAGAAAAAGAAAGAGAAAAAGGCACCGGATTTCAGTAAAGGGCCGATCTATCACCCGGACCTCAGCGAAAATATCGGTTTGACATTGGTCGGCTGGTTTACCGGCTTCCCCCTCCTTTTCACGCTACCGACGGCAAAAAGGATCAATGAGGAAGTGAAAAACGATCCCCGTTATATCGGTGGCGGTTTGGCACAATTCGGCGTGATACTCAATTATATCGGAGTGGTGGTCGCCCCGTTGTTTTATCTGACCGTCCTTGGTGTCGGAATCTGGATTCTCATCAAATCACTCAGTTCCTGAGGTTTTAGGCTGTAGACTTTAGACTATCGGCTTTAGATTTTCTACATGAAACTACAGTCTAAAGCCTGTTATTACATTCCTGCTGCGCCCGGTGCCACGACCGGAATGTCGTAAGTCATTGAACTTTTAACGTCGACTTCCAAACCGGAGGAATACTTGCTTTCAAATTTTCTATCGATCAACTGAATCATTTGTGCCATTCTTGGGCCTCTTGCGATAGCCTCGGCAGACATGGGACCATCCCCGGACATTTGCGGCCCTCCTTCCGGTTCAATCATATCCACCGCCCCGGTAATATAAACCTTGTATTTGCCGGGTGGAATTCCGTCTCCAGGTTTATTGATCCCGATCGTATAAGTTCCGTCTTTTTTGACCTCTCCCCCTCCGGCAACGGTCTCCGACTCAAAAGTAACGGACCCCCGCGTCAAAGGAGAGCCGTCAGGAAATGTCACTTTTCCTTTGACTTTCACTTTCCCGCTGCATCCTGTCATAAAAACCAAAACCACCAGAAAAACGATGCTCAAACTTGAATATTTCATAACGCCTTTTAATCCTGATAAATACGTGAAAGAAAAAAACTCCGGCCTTCCGTAAACGTCGAACGACCGGAGAACAAAGAGATCACAAACGAAAATTACGGCATTGCAACATTTTTGCCGTCATTGACGGTTCCCAGCGCGGCAAGAACCTCCGGAGGGGTCGAATTACTGATGCTTCTCACCGAACCATCTCCGATAAGGAAGTTGCAGACACTTGCGTGATAGCTTCCGAAACCTGAATTGATCGCCGGGACGTCCGGATATTGATTCTTGCTGGCCAGTCGTGGCACTTCCAGGAACATCGGATTGCCGCCGTTGTCGTTTCCGGCACGAATGGCACGTCCGATCGACGGCCCGTTATCGGTATCTGTCGCCCCAATGGTCAGGTAGGAACAGTCACCGGATTCCTGCCAGTGGGGCATACCGGTTTGGGTCTGGTCGCATTTCCCAAGCCGATTGGGGGGAATATGCTTCTCGCCGATCATGAGTTGGTTGCTTGTTCCGTCGGCGAGCCAGGAAAGACCGTCGCGTGATTGCCATGTGTGCCAAAGGGGTTCCCCACCAGACGGATTGCCCGGGTTCGGTTCAATGATCGCCTGGCGAAACGGTCCGGCATGGTGGGCGACGTGTTGGGCATCACCATTGGCCGGACGAGGGTCTCCAAAACGAACCCAGCAATGACCATCACCGTCCTGTTCCCGATTGTTGGTCGTGCAGAAGACCATTCCGTAATCCGATTGAGGTCCGGCATTGTGGTTGGCGTGCGGCGTCACTCCTGCAGGGACTTCAAAAGAAGCGCCGGGGGCACGACGTGACGGGCAGACGACGAACGGAATCGAGGCAAATGCTTGCCTGTCGGCATCGGTCATGAGATTTGCAGTGTCACCCCAGGTTCCCATCCACCACCCGAAAAACGCCACTTTGTCTCCGGAACCGGCAGTCCAGCCGAATCTTTCATAAGCTGCGGACTGCTCGACGTAAGGGAAAATCAACCCGAAAAATGTCACCCGGTGCCACCCCAATGTACAAGGGGGAAGCCTGTTCGTGGAATCATGAAAATTGTGAACCGCGAGTCCCATTTGCTTGAGATGGTTGCTGCACTGCATGCGCCGGGCTGCTTCACGGGCAGCTTGAACAGCCGGAAGCAAAAGTGCGATCAAAATACCAATGATCGCAATCACGACGAGGAGTTCAACCAACGTGAAAGCTCGTAATCCACCCCCCCCCTCCAATTTAACAAGTTTCTTTTTCATCATTTCTTTATTTTCCAACCAATGGGTCTAAAACCCTCGCCTTCAGGCGAAACCTTTAGGTTTTTGTTTTCATTTGCTATACTGTAGGCTATGGAAGATTATCGCAAAAATTCACATAGTCGTTAC
>Ga0123353_10011468_pt1 | contig 12489 bp, 13 predicted proteins | sample TergutLab28metaG_3_FD_92763 | JGI IMG/M metagenome (GOLD analysis project Ga0123353, IMG submission 92763) | Labiotermes labralis P3 segment gut microbial communities from Petit-Saut dam, French Guiana - Lab288 P3 | ecosystem: Host-associated > Arthropoda: Insects > Digestive system > Gut ... | reverse complement strand
AGATTAATCTTGATAAGTGTCCTAATAACATTACCCAATGGTACCTTAACTCTTCCTTATCTGTTGCCTGGGACTTTGAGAATGATAAGGTTAATGAGGATGTTACTCTTTACTGCGGGTAATGTCTTAGCTGGTTAAAGATTAAAACTGTTAACAAACCACTGCCGGCTTACTCTAAGCCGGCAGTGGTTTGTGATCTTGATTTAGATAATCTTTTAAGATTTTAATTCCTCTCTTATAACCTGTAAAGCCTTGTCCGCTGACGGTGGTTATGCAAGCTTTGCCGACATAAGAAATTTTACGAAAATCTTCTCTTAAAGTCGTATCGGAAAGGTGAACTTCAACAGCCGGAATAGCTACGGCTTTTAAAGCATCAAGTATGGCTATACTAGTGTGTGTATAAGCAGCAGGGTTTATTAATATAGCATCATAACAACCTAAAGCGGCCTGAATTTTATCTACTAGAAGACCTTCGTGGTTAGTCTGAAATATTTCTGCTTCAATTTCCTCGATAGCACAGGTATTTTTAATATATTCTACCAAGTCGGAGTACGAATTCTGTCCGTAAATATGTGGCTCTCGTATGCCCAGCATATTTAAATTGGGGCCGTTTAAAACTAAGAGTTTCATAATGGTAGCTCCTTGAAAAGCCGCACAACAGCTTGAATGCCGGCGGCTTTATTTTTGCCGGAAAATATAGTTTGATTAGCTAAAGCTTGGTAGATGGGGCGACGGATTGGCTCCATTTGAGCTAGAGCAGCAGGGCTAGCCGAAAGGGGACGACCCTTAATATCAAGTTCCTCCAAGGGAGCATCTAAGTAAATAACCCAACCGTTTTGCCTAAGAGCAGACCGGTTTTTTTCATAAAGAACGCCGCCGCCGCCGATAGCAATAACTTGACCAGTTTTTTTAGTAACTGTCGAAATAATCTGAGATTCTATATTACGAAAAGCATCTTCTCCGTTACTTTGGATAATTTCAGAAGGAGTACGTCCGGTTTCTTCTTGTATTTTAAGGTCAGTATCTATAAAAGGCCTGTTTAATTTTTTAGCCAGATGATTTCCTAAAGTAGTTTTTCCGCAGCCCGGCATGCCGATAATAATTAAGTTTTTAAGGCGTCTTTCCATAATGTTAACGGCTTTTTCAATAGTTTGCTCATCCTGATGTACATTACTTGTAATATTAAAAAAGAGTTTATGAGCATACCAAGCCTGAGCCACCAGCATAGCCAAACCGCTGGCATTAGCTATGCCTTTAGTTGTTGCTGCTTGAGTTAAGACGGTGTTTAAAGGATTATATATTAGATCCAAAACATGCTTTAGATTATAAAACGGAGTCAAATCTGCAGGGCAACTGTAGTTATCAGGAAACATGCCTACCGGAGTAGTATTTATCAGAATATTAGCATCGTAGTGTTCGTGAATATTCTGGTAGTTATTTTCCCCTAGGCGTGACACTATAATTATTTCTTTAGCTCCTTTATCACCAGCTGCTGTTTTTACTGTTTGGGCAGCCCCACCATTACCCAGTATTAAAACTTTCTGTCCGTAAAAATTAACTCCTGTACGTTGAGCCAGATATAAAAAGCCGGAGTAATCGGTATTATGGCCTTCTAAACGGCCATTTTGATTTAGAATAGTATTCACACTGCCTATTTCTTGGGCTTTTGGCGATAGTACACAATAGGGCAGAACGGCTTTTTTATAGGGGATAGTAACATTTAGCCCATGAAAGTCGGCCTCTTGTAAAAAAGAGACTAGATTATCAGCAAGAAGCGGATAAAGTTGGTAATCTTGGTTACCGAAGAGAGCATGGATATTCGGTGAATAACTATGCTCTAAAGGGTTACCAATAAGACCGTATTTCATGGCTTACCGGCACTTTCTAAAAAGCATTCCTGGCTTGAGCGTGAAACCGCAAATATGGTAGCAAATAAAGTTTTAATATGTGCGGCTATTTGGTCCGGCATATCTTTAGTTATCCGACTAATAATTTCCTGTTCGCGCAGAGCGTTTAGCACGGGCAGGTTATTTTGCTGTTTTTGTATGGCAATTTGGTGCACTAAAGACAAGCGCTCTACAAACAGTGCTTTAATCTTATCGTCTATTTGGTCAATAGACTGACGGATTTTGACTAGTTCGGTATTCATATTGCCGTATCCTCCCACAAATTAATAACAGCTATGGCTGCTGCTGCCTCCACGCACGGCACCGCCCGTAGGACAATACAAGGGTCGTGACGGCCTTTAATATTAATTTTTACGCAAGTCATAGTCTGCAAATCTACGGTATCTTGTTCTTTAGCAATGGAAGGAGTCGGTTTAAAAGCGGCGCGGAAAATAAGAGGACGGCCGGTACTCATACCGCCTAAAATACCGCCGGCATGATTAGTGCGAGGAAGTACTTTATTATCTTCTATAGTGTAGGCATCGTTATGCTGGCTTCCGTACATGGTAGCTGCGGCAAATCCGGCTCCGAATTCAATACCTTTAACGGCCGGAATGGCAAAGACTGTCTGGGCAATTTGATTTTCTAGCCCGTTAAACATAGGCTGCCCCAAGCCTTGTGGCAAGCCGAGTACGGCACACTCTACGATGCCGCCTATAGAGTCATCCGCATCAGCGGCATCGCTAACAGCTTTAATCATCATGGCTTTGGCATCTTGGTTATTTACTGGAAGAGCAGAGCGGTTAAAAGATGCGGCAGTTACTGACACCGGATCGTAAGGAGTATCTTTAATATCTTTTATTTGGGCTATATGGGCTCCTATTTGAACGCCTTTTTCGGCTAAAATCTGTAAGCATATTGCCCCGGCAAAACAAAAAGGCAGAGTCAAACGACCGGAAAAGTGTCCGCCGCCGCACTTATCCTGGGCTCCGTCGTATTTAATATGGGCGTTTAGGTCGGCATGGGAAGGGCGGGGGGTATTGCGGATATTCTCATAGTCTTGGCTTTTAATATTTTGGTTATCAAAAAGTACGCCAAGAGGAGCCCCGCAAGTCTTGCCGTCTACTATACCACAAATTATTTGTGGTATGTCATTTTCAGCACGGGGAGTAGAATAAGCCTGTCCACCGCGCCTACGGTCCAGAAAAGCCTGGATACTTTCCATATCAAGTGTTATACCGGCCGGTAGGCCGTCTATAATCACTCCTAATTTGGGCGAATGAGATTGTCCGAAAATTTGAATTTTAATTTTTTCCCCGAAACTAGAGGACATCAAACTTTCCTCCTAACATTTGAAAATCTTTAAAAAAACTGGGATACGATTTATCTACTGCCTGCGTACCGGTAATAATAACTGGCTTATTGCAGAAAGTAGAGGCAATAGCTGCGGCCATAACGATACGGTGGTCGTTAGATCCGTTAACTACTCCGCCGCTAAGAAAGCCTTGACCGTAAATTATAATTTCATTTTGGTCAGTTTTAATTTTAGTTCCTAAAGCTTTCAGCATATTACCGACAGTTTCAATACGGTTACTTTCTTTTAAACGTAAACGGCCGATATTATTTATTCTAGTAACAGTATGCTTACTGGCGGCATAGACAGCTAGTATAGGCACTAAATCGGGAACGTCAATGGCGTCTATATCGGATTGATCTTTAATTTGCTCAAAGAAGCGGTCTTTTTGACAAGAAAGAGAGTCTAAACCGCTTACTTTTACACCGGCAGCCAGCCAAAAGGCGGCGTTTGACCAGTCGCCTTCTACAGTTGCCTTGCCAGGTGAACGATATATTTGGTTGCCCGGGATATCATACATTCCTTCTATTTTAGCATCAAATTGCTTAAGTACATCAAGAGTAATATCAACATAGCCCACAGATTCCAAAGGAGTAGTAAGCGTAATGCGGCTGCTATCGGTTAACAATGGTAAGGCCAAAAGCAGTCCGGAGATGTACTGTGAGCTTTCGTTGCCTATGATCTGGTAATTACCCGGGTTTAATGTTCCTGTTAACGTTATGGGCAGGGTGTGTGCATTAAAAGAACAGCCGTTATTTTCTAAAGCCTTACAAAGGGCGGCCAGGGGTCGGCTTAAAAGACTGCCTTGGCCGCTTACGGTAGCTTTTTGACAAAGAGAAGCGGCAATAGGCAGGATAAGTCTAGCGGTAGTACCACTTTCACCGCAGAAAATATCGGCCTTTGCAATTTGACGGTTTTTAATGGGCGTTATCTTAATTTGTTTGCCATTTATTTGCTCTGCTTTAGCTCCCAAAGCCGTAATAGCACAAAGTGTGGCTTCTGTGTCCTTAGACAAGCTTGGGCAATATATTAAAGTCGGTTTATCGGCTAAAGCAGCAGCCAAAAAGAGACGATGAGCATAGGATTTGGAAGGTGTTGCTTTAATACTGCCCGATAGTTTTTGAGGGGTAATTTTAATATCCATGTTATACGCTTAGCCCCTTGGCAAAAACGTCTCTAAGGTCGGTTAGCGGGATTTTTTGCAGGATAGCTTTACCTATTTTCTCTAAAGTTACTAAAGTAATAGCAGAGCCGCTGCGTTTTTTATCGGTTGCAGCTGCTTGAGCCAATTGGTCTGCCGAATAGGGGCAGGAAGCATCTATATTGTATTTTTGAAAAACCAGGTCTAAGAGTTTAGTTATTTGCGGATTATCTGCGGTCATAATCTTCATGCCCATGGCCACAGCTTGCCCGTGAGAGACAGTGTAGTTGCTAAGACGTTCAATGGCATGGCCGGCAGTATGACCGAAATTTAGTATTTGACGCAGGGCGCTGTCGTATTCATCCTGTTCTACAATTTGGCGTTTAATGTCTACGCAGCAGGCTACTACATCTTCAATATTTTTACTGATATTATCCTGTAAAAGAGTGTTAAAAAGGGTACTGCTGCTGATACAGCCGTATTTAATTACTTCACAAATGCCGTCGGCATAAACTTTAGGGGGCAGAGTGTCAAAGGTTTTTACATCGCAAAAAACGGCATTGGGCTGGTAAAAAGCTCCCACCAGATTTTTACCGGACGGCAAATCTACGCCGGTTTTACCGCCTACAGAAGCATCTACAGCAGCCAGTAAAGTGGTGGGTATCTGAATCCAGCGTATACCTCTCAGATAGATGGCCGCAGCAAAACCGCTTAAGTCACCGGTAACGCCGCCGCCTAAAGCTACTAGCAAGTCACCGCGGGTAATCTCTTTTTGAGCTAAAAAGTTTAAGAGACGCTGTACGGTATCTAGAGTTTTTTGTTCTTCTCCGCTAGGGAAGGTAAAGATTTCCACTGCATAACCTGCTTGCTGATAGGACTCTTTAACGGTTTGGGCATATAAAGGGGCTACATTATCGTCGCTTACCAGCACCATGCGGCAGGGGGCAACATAACTGCCGGTAAGCAGACCGCTTTTAGTTAAGAGATCTTTACCGATAACCACCGGGTATTTTTTGGAAACATTAATTTCTATAGTCTGCATTTATATGACCATTTTAACCAATTTTTTCTTTAGCTTCCCGGCCTTTTTGCAAAAGGTACTGCAGGCTTTTTCGATCGTTTGCCTTAAGAGCCTCTTGGTATTCTGCTAGACGCACTATAATACCCTCTATTTCGGCAATAAGGTGTTCCTTATTTTCTAAAAATAGCTCGGTCCACATCGTTTCATTTAAGCTGGCTACGCGGGTCAAGTCTTTATAACTGCCAGCCGAAAACCCACTTTGGTTTAGGGCGGTAGGGCTTTTGATGTAGGCGCTGGAGACAATATGAGCTAACTGGGAAGTAAAGGCAATTATTTTATCGTGCTCTTCGGCAGTGGTAACAGTGATATTTAAAAATCCCATACTCTTAAACAAAAGCTCAGCAGTCTTTATAGCTACAATATTTGTATGTTCATCGCAGCAGATAATCATAGTAGCGCCGTCAAAAAGATGAGCATGCGCATGCTCATAGCCAGATTTTTCTGTGCCGGCCATAGGGTGGCCGCCCACAAAATAAAGGCCGTTACTAGCAGCCAGTCCTGATAACTCTTGACATATGCGGCTTTTTACACCGGCACTGTCGATAATAACAGCACCTTTTTTCATCTTAAGCAGATTATCCTTAACGTATTGCATAGTATCACGTGGGTAGAGAGCTAAAATTATAATATCACAATCTTTAAGGTTTTGATCACTTAAAAAGGCATCAATAGTCTTTTGCTCTAAAGCACTGTTAACGGTTTTGGGATTTTTATCCAGGCCGTAAACCGTATGGCCGGTATTTTGCTTTATAGCTTTAGCCATAGAGCCGCCGATAAGACCTAAACCTATCATGCCGATAGTTTTTTTCATAGGTTTCTCTCTCCTTAATGCAATGTTTTCATGGCGCATACCAATTTGTCAATATCTTCCGAAAGATTTTGGAAAGCTTCTGTCGTAATAGACTGGGGGCCGTCACAAAGAGCAGCCGCCGGGTTATTATGAACTTCAATAATAAGGCCGTCAGCTCCGGCAGCCACTGAGGCTAAAGACATCGGTTTAACAAAACGGGCATAACCGGTGGCATGGCTGGGGTCTACGATGATTGGCAGGTGAGTTAGCTCTTTTAAAACTGGGATGGCCGAAAGGTCTAGGGTGTTGCGGGTAGCTGTTTCAAACGTGCGAATGCCGCGTTCGCAAAGTATAACATTCTTATTACCGCCGGCCATGATGTATTCGGCACTCATTAAAAGCTCTTGGATAGTACTGGCTAGACCGCGTTTTAAGAGAATAGGTTTTTGAGTTTTACCCAGTTCTTTAAGAAGCTCAAAGTTTTGCATATTACGGGCTCCCACTTGGATAATATCAACATCATCAAATAAGGGAAGCTGGGAAAAATCCATGATTTCGGAAATAATGGGTAGTCCAGTCTCTTTTTTAGCTTCAAGCATCAAAGGAATACCATCGGCTCGCAGGCCTTGGAAAGCATAAGGAGAGGTGCGTGGTTTAAAAGCGCCTCCGCGTAAAATGTTAGCTCCAGCCTCTTTTACCGAAGCAGCTATAGAACAGATTTGTTCTTTAGATTCTACCGAACAGGGACCGGCAATCACCGTAAAGCTGCCACCGCCGATTTGAGTATTTCCTATTTGAATTACGGTATCCATGGGGTGGAATTTGCGGTTAGCTCTTTTATAGGGCTCCTGGATGCGTTTAACACTTTCTACGATATCTAAAGCCGAGATTAGGTCGATATCTACTGTTGAAGTATCGCCAATAAGCCCAATTAAGGTGGTTTCTTCACCTTGGCTTAAGTGTAAGCGTAAATTCATATTAGTGAGCCAGAGTTTTAAGTTTTCCAGCTGCTGGGGATCAGGGTCTTTTTTTAGGACAATAATCATTATAAAGTTCTCCTTGTATAAATATAAATAATAAAAGGTCCGTGGTGTTTCCCGCGGACCTTAATTGATATATCGATTTTTAGTCTTTGTCAGGCCAACACCTATCAAACTCTGCTGTTATAATAATAGGCAAAGTAGAAATAAACGTTTTGACCAGCAGAGAATTTCATAAGTACTTTTCTTCCTTAGGCATTTTCTAAGGATAACATTGCATTGATGCGGCTGTCAAGTCTTTATTTACATAAATTTTAAAAAAGTAAAATATCAATAAATATGTCATACATTGCTATTTATTTTACATAACATAAATATACATTATAATGAGAAAGAACTTATTAATATATAACTAAATATTTACACCGATAACGTGGGCTGTTTTATTGCCGGTGTTCCATATGCTGTGCGGTATTTGGCCTTCTACATATATAGAATGTTCTTCTTCTACTAGGTATTTAGCTCCGGCTATATCTACAGTTATTTGTCCTTCAAGCACAATGAAAATATGGTCGTGTTCATGAGTAGTTTCTTCGATGGGACCGCCACCTTCGACAGCTATTTCTGCCAGTCGTACGTCGGTTGAAGCTTCAAATGGGGAGGGTATCAACTTGGCAATAAAACCTTTATGGTTAGGTACCGGTTTAAAACCCTGTTCATTTGCTTTAAAATTCGGTAAAAGACTCATAATTTAACTCTTTTTCTAGCTTTGAGCTATTAAAATAACAGTATTTTTTGTGCGCCAAACTTCTTCTGCGCTTTTAAAACCGGCCTTAAGTAACATATTTTTCTGGTTAGATACTGTGCAGGGGGTGTCAAAATGATACTTCTTATTATCTGTAATACCCAAATCATTTTTTAACTTCGTAAACTTAAGAAAATTGGCCTCTTCTATTTCTTCGGCATTTTCATATTCTTCCTCAGAAAGCATATAATCGCATTCAATATAAATACCTTGTTCTTTTAAACATTTTTTTATACGGCTATATAAGTCTATTTTGGTCTTATGGTCGTAGTGATGAAAAGTCATTACTGATATAGCAGCATCATATAAATTCTGACCAAAAACGCAAGCAAGATAGCTGGCATTATATAACTGCAAGTTTTTATCTGGGTATTTTTCCTGCAGACGTAAAAGCATTTTATCAGCAATATCTATTCCAGTGATTTTAATATTAGGGAAGAGCTTAAAAATCTCTTCCAGTTCTAGACCAGTGCCGATGCCTAGATCAATTAAAGTATCAGTCTGTGGCGGTAAAAATGAAGCAATGATGTTTTTACTTTGCAGACCGCCGTCAATATTAGCTGTATGTAACTTGTCATAATTTGGTGCTATTCGATTGAAAAAAACATCCATGGCTTCCAGGTCATTTTCCATATTTAAATATCCTTTAGTATTTGTCCCATAAATATTATATGGATAAATGTAGGCTGCTTTCAATCAAAATACTTTATACTCATAATTTTATTACCGAAATTACCAATCTCTGCCTAGATAGGAGAAGCTTATTAACGAACTTTAAAAATGAGCTTTCTTGCGATGTTTGTTTTTGATTTTGCAAAAAGCATCAAAAATCTCCACAGCCATGCAAGCTTTTACTTAATTCATTATTATTTTAGCCATATCTGCGCCTGCGGCTTTTAGAAACTCAAAAGTTATCTTATCGGCTTTGCAATTGGTAAATATTGCTCCTTTTACTTTACCTTTAAAAAATACGTCTTTGAATATGACGTCAACAAATTCTGTCTTTTTAAAACCGCAATGAATAAAGGAGCTGTTTACTATCTTGCCGCTAAATGTAGTTTTCTTTATTTCACATTTGTCAAACTCTGTTTCCTGAAAGGTTGCTTTGGCTATATTATTTTCATCAAAATTACAGTATTTAAATAGTGCTTTTGAGAAGTTGGTGCCGCTAAAGTTGTTTTTATTTATATTTGACTTGTTGGTTTCAATATTTGTTAAATTTGCATTTTCAAAGTTGTTGTCTTTAACATTAGCCATCAGGAATTTGCAGCTGCTCATTTGTGCGTTAGTAAAATCATTTTTATCAATATTATTTGCTTTAAAGGTAATGCCTCTTAGGTCTGCGTCTACAAATTTGCATTGTTCAATATTAGCATAACTCATCTTGCCTTCTAGGCTACTAAAACCTGAAAAGTCTGCGTTTTTCCATGAAGCAAACGACATGTTCTTGACCCAGCCGGATTGCACATCCTCTTTTTTATTATTTGGTTCACTGAAAAAGTGATTCATATCCACCCCGATTGTATTAGCAATATTGCTGAGCATTATTACGTCAGGCAGACTCTCTCCTCGTTCCCATTTGCTTACGGCTTGAGGACTTATGTTGAGTATTTCAGCAAATTGTGCTTGCGAAAACCCCATTTTCTTGCGCCCTTCGGCGATTTTATTTCCAATTATGATTTCGTTCATTTGTTCCTCGCATAATGATGTTGTCTAGATTTTACTTCAAATGAAATACGAAATCTACAAAAACTCCTCTACTTTTAGTTGATTTTTATATACTTTTAGTTGATTTTTAATATATTATCATTTTATAAGTTTCCTACTATATCAATAAACGGGCTTTCACGGGGTCTAAGGCAGCGCTACAGTGAGAAAAGGTATTTCGTTTGTTTTAGCCTCTGTATTTTTCGGCCAAATGAAAAGTCAGAATACAATTGTTTGGCGCTGATATTGCTACAAGATGAGCATGAAGTATAATTCATATACTGGATAGTATATATTTTTCTAATTTTTCCCAATGAGTTATTGTATTTTTTAAACTGTAGTGTATAATATTGATATTAGTGTAGTAGGTTAACTTAATGACTACCCACGACTTATACCCTAATAATACATAGCTATTACTTGAGCAAGCCTGGCATGGTATATAAAACTTATTTATAGAAAAGGAGCATGTATTATGGACGTAAAAGGAAAACAACCGGAAGTTACTATCACGAAGGAATTGGCGTCAATCAGTTTGAACCCGGACGGAAAAATTAGTATCACACTTGATAAAAAAGACTTCATTGAAGCAATATCTGAAGCCTTCGTAGGCCCGATCGGCGAACGCCCGGAGCTTGCTATGTGTCTGAAAGAAACGTTGGTGCCGAAGCCTTGGATATGCAAGAAACTGTGCCTATACCCAAGGGTAATACCCGATCTGCGCGATATCTTAACTCTCGTTGACAAAGGGGTATTGCTTAAGGAGGATTTTACTGCTGCGCAGTTCCAGGTTGTTGGCCAGATCCGCGATGCGCTGGCGATTCAGAAGTGATGCAAGAGGCGCGCCGGATTTAAATCCCTGACCACTGTCTTAATAAAGGGCCACGTTTTCTTTGCCGACGTGGCCCTTATTTTAGTATGCCGGAAACGGCTCAAACCAATTTGGAAGGAGCGTAGCCATTTATATGCTTAGGCTAAGCAGTTACCTAATTCTGTCTGACCGTCTGGAAAACGGCGGATACGCGGTCCTAAGCGGTCTCTCCGGCGCAATAGAGCTAGTTAGCGAAGGCCTGTATGAACTGCTGAATGAGAGAATTCAAAACGGAGAACCCCACTCGCTCTATATAGAAGACGATTTTCTCCCTCCCGAAATGCTGGACACCTTCATAAAGCGCAGCTACATCACTGATGCCAGCCATGAAGAGGAGCGCGCATATGTTCAAAAGGTTGCTTTGGCTATGCACGAACTGAGTGCAAGACAGCCCGGTGTGGTGATCGTTCCCAATCTGGACTGCAACTACCGTTGCGTCTACTGTTTTGAGAAGCCTCTCCAGTCCAAGCTAAGAGAGCGCAAGACGAAAATGGATATTGCCTGTGTGGATGCTGTATACCGGGCCATTGGGCAGCTTGAATCGGAAATCGGTCTTATAGCGGAAGGAATATCGCTCTACGGGGGTGAGCCCCTCCTAGCGGAAGACAAAGAGGTTGTGGAATACTTGGTTGACAGAGGTGTGGAGCGAGGCTACAGGTTCGCAGCTATTACCAATGGGCACGATTTGAATGCATATATGGGGCTGCTTGGCCAGAACAGGATCTCGACCTTGCAGATAACTATCGACGGTCCGGAGGATATTCACGATAGGCGTCGGATCGCCCTGGACGGCAGCTCATCTTTCCAAAAAATCATTGCCAATATGCGCCAGGCAATCGGAGAAACCGATGTAACCATTTCGGTGCGCGTCAACTTGGACGGGGACAACTATAAAGCATTTGGGGAACTGCTGGATGTTTTTGACCGGGAGGGCTGGCTCAACAATAACAGGCTTTTGGTCAGCGCGGCGATAGTCAGCCAGAGGGATCAGAGAGGGGCCATATTCCCTTTGCAGGAAATCAATGCCGTCAAAGCAGAGCTGTCCAGCGTGGCCCGCCGCTACAACAACGTGGAGATAGGCAGTCAACAATCGGCCTTTGGCGATAGCGTCATCTCATCGCTGGTGTCCAACAAGCCCTATGGCCTTCGCAGTTGTTTTTGCGCCGCTAGCAGCGGCATGTACATTTTCCTGCCGGATGGGACTATCTCGTCCTGCTGGGACTCTTTGGGCGAGGAACGGAGCTACATTGGCCGCTATTCAAAAGAGGGCCTCTTCCTCGACAAGATGGAGACAACCCGCAAGTTCAGCCGCTCCGTAGCTAACATACCCGCCTGCCTGGACTGTAAATACTGCCTGGTCTGTGCTGGGGGCTGTCCGCAGTATGCCGAGTACAATTCCGGTGACATATATCAGCCTCACTGTGGAGACTTCCAGGAGACTTACTCGTGGGTATTGGCGGAAGCAGTAGAGAAATATCTAAAGGCCAGCGGTCTTTGACCGTTCCATGATTTTGTGCCAGCTGTGGGCTATTTCAAAAAATAAAACCCCTAAAAAGCCTATTTTAAAGCTAAATTTAAGGGTTAATTTTCTTATGGCGGAGAGAGCGGGATTCGAATATAATGTTTTTATAAACATCTTAAAATGTGATTTTAAACGTTAAATAGCATAAAAATCATCACTTTCGTTTGTTATAAAATTAAACTTTTGATTTTTTGGTGTCCAAAAAGTGTCCATAAAATATTGTAATAACGTGTCCCCGCCCCCGATAATTGGGCCAGTTTCAGAGTTAGAACGTAATAATATATACTGACTTTGAAAGGGAACTTAACATGGCAAGACAAAACTACACAGCAGAGCAGATTGTGGTTATTCT
>Ga0123353_10011467_pt1 | contig 12489 bp, 6 predicted proteins | sample TergutLab28metaG_3_FD_92763 | JGI IMG/M metagenome (GOLD analysis project Ga0123353, IMG submission 92763) | Labiotermes labralis P3 segment gut microbial communities from Petit-Saut dam, French Guiana - Lab288 P3 | ecosystem: Host-associated > Arthropoda: Insects > Digestive system > Gut ... | reverse complement strand
TTGGTGGGAAAAATTATATTGTTGAAAACCGGTTGCTGGTAGTTTTATGTCGCCAGTTGTATAAAAAAATAAAGGCGCAAACAAAAATATGAATACTTGTTTTTTGGCCTGGGGCTGAAAATAACTTGGGACAACCCCCCCCCCCCCCCAACTCTAAAAGTTTCCTTTTGCTGTGCATAGTTAAGAAATTTCCTTTTAAATGTGTCCTGTTATCGAATATTCCTGTCAGTGATTTCCGTGTGTTACTGTCCTTCTTGACGAATAAGATGGTAATAATTTTGAACAGACCTCTCATCGTCCTCTTGCTCCTTCTCCTCCTCCGCCTTCTCATCCTTCTGTTACGTCTCCGAGAATACGCAGTTCGCAGTCCTTGTGCACTGCCACATCGGGCTATACGGTGCACTATAATGGAAGTAATTTTGAGCGCGCGGTGACGAATACAGTAAATGTCAGTCCTTCCATACTTCTGCTGCATGTTGTCCAATTAAAACATTGAAATCAATGTGGATGCGTAAAGCCAGTGAAGTCTTCGTCTTTCTGAAAGCCACGAGTACACAGTAATGTACTTAAACTATGTATGGTCCAATATAGAGTTTGAAAAATTAATAGTTTTCGTGATTAAACCACAAAATACATTACCGCTGTAAAAAAGCTGGCAACTGGATGCTATGTTGAGCCTGCTTCCTCAATACGAATTTTTTTTTGTAGCTCTAAAAGTGCTTGGATCATGCCCCAGAGCTCCGCGCTAAGATGTAATGCAGATCCAGCGCCCAGTTTATCTGTTAATTTGAAGGCTTCCGAGTAGGCGCACCACAATATTAAGAGTAGACAGGAGATCGCTACATTTGCCTTCCGCTTCTGTCCTGTCGCTGTCAGGGTCTGGCTTTTACCGTGTATAAATAAATAGTTTCAAAATTCATGCTTGGATTGTTCAAACTTAGAGTTGGCAGGTGGAATCGGAAACCACTGGGGAGACCTAGGCGTAGATGGGTGGATAATATTAGAATAGATCTCCAGGAGGTGGGATATTGGTATATGGACTGGATTGGGCTGGCCAAGGATAGAGACAAATGGCGGATTGTGAGTAGGGTAATGAACCTTCGGGTTCCGTGAAATGCGGGGAATTTCTTGACTAGCTGCAAACCAGTTAGCTTCTCAAGAAGGACTCTGCACCATGGAGTAAGTAAGTAAGTAAGTAAAGTGGAATCGGTAATTAATTTCCAGCGCGAAAATTCTGTTTACCTATTCCACTCGTAGACATTTTGTCTCCCTTGCGTGTCCTGCAACTAATCGTTATTTTATGTCCCCGTTTTCACTTTTGATGATCCAACAAGGCGGTACTGTTTAGTGCAGAAGTTCAAACTCAGAATTATGTGATTACCCATAATATACTTGTTACGATTATTCTGTCAAATTTCACTAGGAGAAGTGCGCTTACAAACCGTTTGACGGAGTTCATTTGATTTCCGGGCATTAGGATGTTCGAGGAGGTTCGTGACATAATTCAAGGCATTTAGTATCACAAATTTTACATTATCGGAAGACAATTGGGCCACAGTGTTTTTGTACCGCTTTAAACAGCTACAAGAGAAGGCTAAATATGCGGCGGAACTTTCAACCGTGGTCGATTTCAACAGTTCCGGGAGAAACAAGCGAAATTATAACACTTCTCTTCTTCTGTGGGGAACCACAGAACTATATCGTCACACCGTCTCATCTGATGTACTTGGAATGTTGGACTTGTACAATTTTGAATAATCGTTAGGTGCTGACGAAGCACTAAATAAATATTAGGATATAATAAAAAGTTATTAATATAAAATAACAATAATAACTGGAATGACGCTAATAATAATAATAATAATAATAAGGGCTATGGTTACAATATTGATAATATTAATGATTACGGTAAAAACTATGATTATGATAAAATTTTTAAATTATAGAAATAACAATAGTGTTATTGTTCTTGTGGATAATAAAGGTTATAAAATTGTTGTAATAACAGAATAATGTGTGTGATTGTAAATTAAATAAAATTAATGGTAATATTGAAAATTAGATCGTCTACGTTGATGGTGATCGTGATGAAGAAAACATTATTAATACCAGGGGTGCTGGTAAGTCCGTAGCCCGAATTGATAATTCTTACGTGAAAGTTAAACATATAAGTTGTCTTTCAACCCCCTAAAGTTTCTTGAGATTCTGCATCAAGTACATATTATTTGATCTGAGCAGTGGATTAGCTTACAACGACACTATCGATTCCGTCCTACGACATCGGGAAGTAGGTCGGGCTAAGGACTTATCAGCACGCCGGTACAAATTATTATTTTTCGAAAACCAATCCCTCGTATGTCATAAAACATGCTGCAGTCACTGAGTTACATATTTTTTGCCATAGTTGAAAATTTCTTACGTTTTCTGTATCCTTTTGTAAAACTTTAAACACGCTGCTGCCATGGCTGTTGTATCGCAACCAGTGACGTCACATCTGTTTCTATGGTTACCATTTGTTGTTTTGTTAGGTATGTGCTGGTAAGCCCATGATTTAAATTTTACTTTACACCATGTTTGTCATGTTTTCGGCCGACTCTGTTCTCTGTGATATAGACTCTGAGGTTGAAGAAAGAGTTGAGCATCAAGTGTAGTATGTCTGACAGCGTGTGGGCCGTGCGAAGTACGGCTAAGGCTCAGGTATGGGTTGTGAACTGAGCGTATAACGCAACACAATGCAATGACACGTCATCAACCTGAAAGATTAATCTAACGCGGGATTCTTAGAATAAGGGAACGGCCTATGATAGCGACCGTGGCTTAGTGCGTGATTAATATGGTAGTCTGTCGAATTTGGGGCACATAACTAATGTAAAAATAAATTACTAACCGTGAGTGTCGGGCCTGTGTTTATGCCGCGTTTGTGACTGGGATTGGCCTTAGAAATAAAAGCTGAACTTAAACACATGGTCGCGCGCGCGCGTGTTTGTGTGTCTCTTATACTGACGTCCAGATCTTTAATTATCGGCGGAAGATCAATCAGTGATATCGAGCAGAATTGTAGGAGATCTCCGTTTATTTTATACTGTGTGTGCCTTAAGATTAGTAACTTTTCCTTTGCAGGCACGTGAACACTGCTATTAGTTTCGAATGATTCGTCGTTTATTCTTGTATTTTGTCAGGGAATGTCTGCTAATGACGTGCCTCCTAGAAAATCGACTGAACGATTTCAAATTCATTAAGGAGAAGGCACAAAGACACTATCAGACACGCACTCCCTCTGAAATGACGACAGCATTGGCTTTTGAAAAATGAATGCACGCTAAAAGCGCTACTGATATTAAAATCGCATTGTGGTGGTCTGTTTCTATCGACATATCGTTTCATGCTTCGTTCTTGCTGCTAAGAGCTAACAGCAGAGAAGTGGTGTAGTTGTCACTGGTGTTTCTTGCTGGGTTCGACACTCGGGTTTTGATTCTGGGGAGGACATTTTACGTTTTGTTACCAAATTGAGATCGATCCTGAGATTCTTCAGGTTCGGAATCGCATAATTACTGGTAGCTAATTACCAAATGTTGGCGTGTCCGGAGCGTGGAACAGAAAGATGCTGGCCGTGGTATGTACGTAATAGTGGCTTGTATAGGGGGCTGGAGCCATGCCCTATGGCGCCTTGAGTCCACAGGCCTTCACTATGCATAAGGATAAACTGTTAGCACATTAGTATGACACAAATAGTTGTATTACTTAGTATCTAGAGTGAGTTTCTTGAGGACAGTCAGGAAGGTCGGAACATTTAGGAGGATGCGTGATTTGAGGCTTATGTCGCGATGTAGGTGACGTCTGCGTTCTTCTGGGTCGTTACGCAGCGTATAGTGGTAATTCCTTACCGACGTTTCGGGACAACCTATCGGTACGATCTTCAGGAGTCAAGAATTTGTCCCGAAACGCCGTTAAGGAATTACCATTATACTCTGCGTAAAAGCCCAGATGGGCGCAGGTCTTATATATGAAGAGTTGAAAAGTAGCTTTGTTTGTGATTTACATGTTTGTTTTCTATGCGTTTGGCATTATTATGGAAATCTGTTAGGTTCTTTACACATATATACCTTAGGTTTCAGTTGTGTAGATGAAAGCTGGTATATTCGTACCCACTCTTTCACACTCGGCCAGAAAATTTGTGATTTACTGCGTATTAAGATCTGAGAAACCTGACAGTCACGGATTAGAGCTAAATTGGTTAACTGAGAGGGTAATATTAGGACATCGGACTGAGTATTAGAGACGTCATGAGATAAAGCGGGAATGCAACAGGACATTCTTAAATCAAATTTGACTTTTGTTTACAAAATTCTACAGCAGCCGGCTTTACCAATGATTTGAACCCTGAGCGGAGGGTTTGCTCTGCGATCAGTATGCAGACTGTCGGCTTCGAGTCGCAACCAAAGGCACTAAATGCAGTCGTAAGATCACAAAATAGTTAAATTCGTAACACCACAATTACCTCCGTTGTGGATACACCTACATCGCTGGCTGTCTCCCAATTCAGAGTTCTTTGGCAGTGGCTCATCTCGTCCGTTTTATACTTTTTCAAAGTTACTTTTGGCGAGTGAAAAATGAAATGAAATTTTCTTCTTGCAATTTCTACCAATTTTGACCTATGGTGCCCGCTGAAGGCAGACGGAATTCCGTGGAGGGAGTAGAGTTCTTATGAAACTGATAGTCGCTTTGCTGGGCAAAACGGTCAAGGTTCGCTGCTGTGCCCTCAGATCCGTTTGTCCGCTATTCTAAAGCAACCAGCAGTCTGTATCATATTTCATACTCTTCGTCCTAAAATTATTTTGACACCACGCCTGGGAATTCCAGGTGATTTATTTCCTCCGGATTTTCCAAATCACATTATTAAATGCATATTGTTACGTGTCTATCGTTGTCGTCACTGTCACCCACACGAACCATAATCGTCAAGAAGTACAATATTGTTCTTGTTGGTATCCCATTGTCGATAAAATATATCTTTTGTGGCATTCTAAAGTAAGGATCATGGAACTGTGACGATTATAAAATCTTGATGCTCGGAAATGAGTTCTGGTTTCTGTTTAGGTAACCTGAATGCTTCGTTCGTAATATGTAGGCTCAGTGGCTCAGATTTCGCAAGGACCAGACGCGTATTGACTTCTCCAGAAATATTTTTTTTCAAAAATATTATTTCAATGTATTTCACAACTCTGCTCCCAAGTTTTCGTAAATTTTTTTAAAATGCGATTGAATTCCGCGGTGTGAAGCAGTGTAATTCCGGTGTTTTATTAATTACGTCGATCCTATATTTTCTTATAGAAGATTTTGTTCTTTTTTTTTGGCGGTTTTAGTTCTAGGAACATGGGATGTATTATATGTCATGTCAGCTTTTAGAAAATGAGACTTGGTTGAAAGTTATGGAGTGGGGGCTTGTAGCGAGGAGATTGATGCTCTGCCCAGCGCGGTTTCATCACCGCGATACATAGTCAATGCGCATGCGCAGCTGTTTTATGCTGCTGAGCCCATCTGCGATTCCATCAAGCCCACCCTGCTTCTGCCAGCGCAGCTGCAATTCCAAATGCTGTACTTTTGTTCTTCTTTCCGTCTCAAATAGCCGAGATCTTTCAAGCGTGACATAATTGGCGTTCTCTGTACTGTGAGTCCTGTAATCAAGTCCGGGCCATGATATTGTATCAGCGTTGAGTTTCTTATCGTGGCTCATTAATAATGCATAGTTTCCTTGTCAGAATCTTACAGCAGCGATCAAGAATGCTACTAATGTATCAAATCAGTTCTAAATCACTATGTTTCAAAATTTCCCGCATTGGGAAGAAAACACATCTGTCGCTACAAAGGCATTGTCTCCCTCGAAAAATTGGTTTTCTTACGTAGAAGTAACACAGGTATACTGTATTTACTACTACTACTACCACCACCACCTCCGTAGGTAACGTCTGCAACGACGTCTACGACACAAAAGCCGTTGCTATTACTACTACTACTACAATAATAAAAAACAATAACAATAAGCACAGGACTACATGCGTGATCTACAAATCGCTCAGACAAATGTTCAGTACAAAATTCTACGGCCCGTGACGAATTTCTAAAACCAGTGACATATTTTTGAATGTAAATAACCAGGAATAAATAAGTTAAGTTTTTAGTTTAAGATATTCAAGTTATAATTACTGGAGCGAAAAAAACGGGCGTCTTGAAAAGTAACAGGAAGTGCATCTGAGATGACAACACGGGAGAGAGTGCAGTGGGTTGCAAACAGCTTCATATGTTACCGTAGTTGATTATCATCATCATGACGACAAAGTAAAGTTAATATTGATAATTGTGATTATCGTTATATCCTTATTGTTCCTGCCACAAGAGTTCTAATACCCATATATATAGTTTATCGGTAATGGTGGGTCTAGTCCGATGCACAGTATTTGTATATATTTAGTTGTGGTTAAAGGTAGGAATGAATGAATGAATAAAACTTTCTCTTGCATCCCTATAATAATTCTTGGCTTGCATCAGAGAAAATGAGAAAGGTTACGTATGTACATTAACGTTGTGACTTTTTAGTAGCCTGTAAAGTACATCTGATGCGTATTTTTACGGTGCTGTAACAGATAATGTTCTGAGGAAAAGATTTTGTAGTTTCGCGTAATGTATTCTTCAGAGTAAAACAGCTGAAATAAAATTGTTTTTGCTACAGGTACCTGAGCTTAGATAGGAGGATAATATTAAGAAGGATCTTTAAGAAATAGTATGATGGGAGCGCGGACCGAATTGGTGTGTCTGAGGATTGGGAAAGGTTTCGGGCTCTTGTGAACACGGTAATGAACCTTCAGCTTGCGTAAAATGCTTGCAATTTCTTGACTAGCTGAGAAGCTGTTAGCTTCTGAAAATGGGCGCTGCTCCCTGGATTTAGTTAGTTAGTAACTTGACAGCCGCTGTGACAAACTAACTTGGCACTTATTTTACGATTAATTTTTTAAGCTCCAACTAAACCCCCAATCTTGAAGCCCAGCACTTATTAATACCTGAGACTGCTTATGAAAATATTCGCACATGCTGTGTGGCAAACAGTTTCCTATTTCGGACTGCAAGTTTGATCTAACGTGAATCTTCATATTTACTTGTGCAGATACAGATGGAGGCGTTTTGACCACCTTCGATGGAATCACATTTTACCCTACAAGGCCAAAATTGGACTCGTGAGGCAGTTTTTTATGTTCATGTTTTGAATCCCCTGCGGCTGTCTTCTTTCTGCTTGACGAAATCCCATCTTTGAAATCAGTAGAGTCAGTGTTGCTATCCGTTGTTACGGTGCCTTGACTTCACTGAAATATGGCTTGGGTCTTTCTTCAGAACTTCTCAATAGAAGATTTTGGCCTTAATAATGTATTTCTGCAAAAGAGAAAAAGACACGAACAGGCACAATTTATTTCCTAAAGAAGGACATGCAAGATTTATCAAGATTTTGAATCAAAGGTATATGTTGTCAACGTTAATGGAGATCTGTATCTCGCTGTCTATGTCACCTTTGTTTTCTAGCGCTCAGTTCATTTCAGAAATTCTCGATAAACCTTTATTGTCCTTATATCTTCTTAGTAGGTTCTTCGTAGTATGTTTAAGGATGCCATACCGCGTGTACTAGATATCCGGTAAGCTGGTGTATGTCAGTTACTGACGAATTAGGTAAGGTGAAATGGAAATTAACAGGAATATATCTTTATCGGTAGATAAAGAAAAGAATCAGTGTATTAGGCAAAAAAAAATGGGAGCACAGAACATAGTAAAGGAACTAAAACAGTACCAGAAAAAGTGGCTACAACATGTACAGAGGATGGACACAAACAGACTACCAAAACAAGCACTGCAATGTAAATCAAAAGGACGAAGGAACATAGGACGACCGAGGAAGAGATGGAGGGACCAACTTCATCTTGAGGATCAAGTAACAGGAAACACACCTAAACCTTCAGGAACATGATGATGATGATGATGATGATATCTTTATCATTGCACCGTGCATTTTGTAGATTCGTTTAATTAGCACACCAACTAATGCACACATATAATATTTAAAATTCTACAGTTTTACGTTAAAACGCTCCTACATGTTTCGATCATAAGATCATCCTCAGGAAGCATACATTGTTCCTTGTTAATGTCAAAGTTTAAAAACACTTAGTGATTAACTTCGTTATGTTAACTTGGTGCTGTGGCAGCATGTATGTAAGTATAAAATATATTTATTAATTAGTGTCAAAACATTATAGTAAGTATTGAATAATACTTCAATCCAGATAACCTAATTATTTGTTTATAATATGCGATTCTTACTATATGTTTTGACACGAAGTGAATCACTAAGTGTTTTTAAACTTTAACTTTAGCAGGGAACAGTGTATGCTCCCTGAGGATGATCTTATGATCGAAACATGTAGGAGCGTTTTAATGTAAAAGTTTTAGAGTTTTAAATAATACACGTGTGCATTAGTTGGTGTGTTAATTAAGTGAATAACAAGAATATAATTATCGTGACCAGGGGCGCACAAATCCAGGGCGCTAGGTCGCCTGGGCCACAACATTTTGTACTGTGCCTCGTACTGTTTGTGAATCGCCATTGTGAAACTTGCCGCTTGTCACCCTTGTGACACCTAGAATGTGTAGGTGGATTCTACGTAATTGGAAAATTTTTGCACAATTGATCGTAGCTTGTTTCCGAGAGTTATCCCCAGCGTTTTCCTGAAGTGGTAGATCTGCTTTAATTTTACCCCCTCATTTCGATGTCTTTTCAACTGCCCGATGAAATCCACGTTGATGATCCCCGCCAATTTCGTCTACATGTTGGGGTTAGCGTTGAGAGAAGGATTTTTAATGAAACTGTGGAGCATTTTAATAGCAGGAATGTGTGTCTGTGATCAGTGCACTCAGCTTTGTACCCTTACTTGCAAATAGATAAAATAAGATCACTTTCATATTTCAGGAAGTTATTCTCTATTTGAGACATTTAATTTGTTTGTATGTCTCACAATGTATTTATTACCTCTTCTTTGGAACTTCTTCTGCCGAATTTTGATCAATACTTGGGGGTTGCTATCTTTTATACTTTGTATTAGCAGTCTTGCCGGTCCCAGTAGCCGCGCGGTCTAAGACGTAGATCTGCGGACGGTCGCCTGCTGAGATCGTGGGTTCGAATCCCACCGGGGGCATAGATGTTTGTCTGTTTGTAAGTGTTGTGTGTTGTCAGGTAGAGGTCTCTGCGACGAGCTGATCACTCGTCCAGAGGAGTCCTACCGACTGTGGTGTGTCGTTGTGTGTGATCTAGAATCCTCAAGAATGAGGAGACCAAGGCCCGCGTTGGGCCGCAGCGCCACAGGAAAAAACAAAAAATGGAAGTCTCATTTTCATAGGTACTAAGCTCAGGTACTGTTGGTACTGCTATATGTATTTCATTTCGACTTACATAATTCATTTTTTTAATGTTTGCCATCCCGACGTGTTTTAATACATATAAATATACAATGATGTATCAGTCAAACACAACAAAGCTTTATTATTTTATTAGTATACCAACTGATGCACATAAATAAAAATTCCACATTAAAACATTAAAATTGCTCCGACATGTTTCGATCCTAAGGTCATCATCAGGGAGGCACACTTTCCTCGCTAAAGTCACTATTAAAATTAGTCACTAATTAACTTCTTTGTATAAGCAGGGTGTTGTGGCAGCGTGTCTGTATTGTAAGTTTACTGTTTAAGTATATTGTCAAAATAATAATATAGTACGAATAATAATATCAAAAAGAAGTAATATTAGCTGAATTTTGTACACAATATATTAATTCGTTTTGATATTATTAGTATATTATTATTTTAAAAATATACTTAATTAGTATAACTTACATTACAGACACGCTGCCACAATACCCTGTTTATACAATGAAATTAATCAGTGACTAATTTTAATAGTGACTTTAGCGAGGAAAGTGTAGCTCCCTGATGATGATGTTGGGATCGAAACATGTCGGAGCAATTTTAATGTTTTAATGTGGCATTTTTATGTGTGTTCATCAGTTGGTATACTAATTAAATAATTCGACGATATGCACGGCGCAACAATAAGGAAAGCTTTATTATGTTTATTATTGTATTAGGACAACATGTTTCGGTTCTTATAACATCATCTTAAGGCCCTTCTAAGATACAGATCCTTACGTAACAATATTATGTAATTCATCTTAGTCCTTTAAAGACGAAACGCAGACCGCTTTATTTAAAGACCCAGTCCGTACCGCGCTGTAAACACTTTTCATCTCGGTTATAAACACCAATCAGTTTACGCTGTAAGTGGCACAAGTCGCTGTTTGTTCTGAGATAAATACAAAATATAAATACAGTGTGGGCAGAGCCTACAGTTGTTAAATGCTAAACTGATGGTGCACGTAGCCAGTAGGCTTTAAACAGTTAATGGACATTCGAATAATCCGTAGAATAATATTTTCTTAAAACATCTAGTTATTTTATCGTTAAATAGTTCCGTGTCAGTTACAATATAGATTAAATCTTATCTTTTATTTTCAGTTGATTGGAACTGACATCGATCGATGTGATAAAGTGTGTCAGACCTTACTCACATCGTTATTTCGCATTATGTAATTGACATTACCTGAATCGATTTGTCTATTAATAGTATTGCTCGTATTAGAAGAATGTTACAATGACAGTCAAACAATGAAGGTCGAAATTCAAAGGTTACTTTCCTAAATCGATACACCAAATTTCTCCTGTCCATGCGGAATTTCTTTTTGACACGGCAAACTTAAAAACTCTTGTCAAGACGGTTATGTGAAAGTTTGATGCCCGAAAAGTTAAACGCATTTTATGTAACACTTATAAAAATATCCAGTCCTGTGTTTAGAGTACCTGTCTGTCTCTGTCGCACGTGCCAAAGAAGTTGTGTGCCGTACCGTTCGTACGAGTTAGAATCCTGCCTACGACTAGAAGACGAAGCTTTCCCTACATCTAAGGACGCTATGTTTGTTATTAAGTCATACCATATTAACATGGTTACGACAGACATAAGCAAATGAGAAGCATTACCATGGTAACAAATGAGCTTGTTTATTCGTAATTTGACAATTTAATGTATAGCCATAAGTAATTATTATTACGTCAAAACTAAAGCCGTTGAAATTCTATACAGGGTGATTACGCGGCTTGCACTAAAGGAAGCTTAGCAGAACGTAATAAGAATCGATGAAATACTAGCAAACCTTGGAGTTAGTGGGTGATTGAGTGAAGGCTTATCGTGCGGAGACAGAGATAATCCTATAATAATGTGAAATTATGATATTTAGTTCATTTGAATTTGTTGTGTTGTGTAGTGCCAAGAATATTACGCCAAGGGATCGAATCAAACAATGTCCACACCGATACAATATTCAATGTCTTCCGTGTTATCCAGTTTTCTTTTCCCTAAATAATAGTGCCGTGCTGCTTAAACCCAACACCACATGCTCAGCATTTCGACCACGAAGTTTGCTGCCGAACGTAAAGTCTGTTTGTCACACGCGCCTGTCACACCCGTCGCTCGCCAGCCAGTACCGCTGCGCTGTCAACTGTCACAAGCCAGCCTGTCTGATACGTAATGCAGTAACGGACCGAATGAAGCGCAGTGTGTTCTTAGACTCGCTTGCATAGTGGCAAGGAGCACATCGTCATGTCCGTCTGTCCCCGTGCATCGGCGCGGCTTCCACTGGACAGATTTCCCTGAAATTGATATTGGAGACTGTTATGAAAATCTGTCGATAAATACCAGATTTGGTTAAATCGGACACAAATCGTACGCTTTACATGTAGCTTTACCGGCGTCTTGTCATTGCCGACGACATAAATTCGTCATAAACGCATTTTTGTGCAACAATCAACATTGTCTTAGTGACTTGTAGATAAACAATACACACCACATACTGTTGCGTTTCCATTGGCAGAATGTTTAAGCGAAATGAGCCAGGGCCTTGCTTCATACGTACGTTGTCTATCTCGTTGAGATCTGAATTCGTTATGTTACGGTTACAAATAATTTCAATTTTATTACGGTTGTCTGGTACATTGCAAAGAAAGTTTCTTCGTTATATGAAATCAGAGTATTCATTATCATATTTACTGCAGCACCACTGCACTGTGTCCTTAAGGTAATACAATTTACCACCCCTCAAATCATTTATTCAAATCCAGTTTGATTTTATAAATATATTAGTAGCGTCTAAATTGTGGGTGTTCCATCCCCTTGTGCTAATATAACAATGTTATTTATTGTCCGTCTTACACAACAGTATGATGTAAAGTTAAGTTATGTACAATTAATAAAGCTACATGTTTCAACCCCTTGGGGTCATCTTCAGGCTTATAAAATATGAATCATACAAGGTACGTCTGAAGTAGTTACCTACGGGATCCCGT
>Ga0123353_10011466_pt1 | contig 12491 bp, 6 predicted proteins | sample TergutLab28metaG_3_FD_92763 | JGI IMG/M metagenome (GOLD analysis project Ga0123353, IMG submission 92763) | Labiotermes labralis P3 segment gut microbial communities from Petit-Saut dam, French Guiana - Lab288 P3 | ecosystem: Host-associated > Arthropoda: Insects > Digestive system > Gut ... | reverse complement strand
TTCACACCCTTATCAATTTTGTCACATTTCTCTTATTTGAATTGCTGAGTAAGCATAGTGGCTAGGCTGCGGGTTGGTCCTTGACCAAGAATTGGGGGTTGATTCATGGCAGAAGTGGTGAATTTTTCTCTTGCTCAGTGTAGAGTTTGGCTCTGGAATCCTTGCAGGCTCCTCTAAATTGCATACAGGAAATTCTTTCCTCCAAGTTAAAGCGGCCAAGCTGCGCAGCTGACGACTTGCCCTGTCTTATCATCAAGTTTAAGACTGTTTGGCGCTGTACTTGTACACGTGATGTGGTTCTTGATAAAACAGGGAATAACGTTACCTCACCTGATGGTAAGATTATGTGATGTGATGCGCGTATCTGACCAGATTCTGTTATTTGATCTGAACATGTTTCAGTTTGGTGAATTTTTAAGAATACATAATCCCTTGCTTTTCACAGAGTTAGGTTTCAAGATCCCCCGCAAAAAGCAAAAATCTGTGAATTATTTACTTCCCTCCAGCCAAAACAGTGTTTTGGTAATTTTAGTATGTTTTCTTTGCACAAACATTGTGATTGGAGCTACGTGTTTCTTTCCTTCAACTGTATGACTTGAAGACCTAATCGAGTTGTCCAGCAGTTTTTATCTTCCTGTGTAATGAAGGGTCTGAATGATGTGTTTTTTTCTTGGGGAGATCCTGTGACTTTGCGAAGCTACTGCAAACCAGCTAAAATCCAGGGATGGGTGTATAGAATGCTCTTCATTGAAACAAATAAGTGATTTGGACTTTACACGTGTCAAAACTATTGTTAGTAATGAAGTATGTGTAGCATACTTCACCACTTTAACCAGCTATGCAATTCCACCCCCCCCCTTTTCTTTTATAACATAAAAGAGAAGAAGGGTTTATTGTGACTTTCTAGAATATGTATTATGCATCTGCATTATGTACCTGCCTTCCCCAATGCATGCATGCATGTCCTAATAATGTGCTATTTACACCAAATAAGGGCATGTGACAATCCTGAAGACCAAGTCACTGATCTATAAATAGAAAAATAGTACTGTACAATAATGATGTAAATGTAAAATTTTGAATTAATTACTTGTGGAATATTGTCAACCATTGATTTTTTCAGGCAAAATAACGAATTGCCGTGGCCTGAAATGCAACCACTTTCATCCCACTTTTACGTGTGACACGTATTTGTGGGCAGAGTCTGTAAATTTGGTAAGATCCGTTTTCGAACTGCAACACATTTAACCAAAACGCGTAGACACCGACGCCCGAAAAATTGAATAGCGGCAGGCACTGGGCCGCCAGCCGTCTCATTCAACTGAATAAAATGTGATATGAGTTGCCAGGTAACATAATGTGCCAGTATTTAATTATGCCGTCATGTATGCACGGAATGCTGCACTGAATCAGGAGACAGCATGACTTATTTCATGGTATTTTATGATGGAATTCATTAAACCATGTAAAAACACGGATGCCAAGTTCTTACCTAACATTAAAAATTATTAAATTTGAAACGGCGCCGATAATGGTGTCAAATACGTTATATATAATCTTTGTATCCCGTTCGCATCACAAAAATGCGACGTAGCACTGACCCATACCTGTGTACGCCAGATGTGAGTAAATATGCATGATGGATGAGCGATGTATCGATAACAGTGTTGCAATTACTGTTGACATTTCACTGCAGTACCCGGTTACATGCTGTACTGATAACTCGGGTTGGTAACTGCCATTCGACATCTTTTTCTTTCGAGACTAGCCCAATACGAGGTCTCGAACTCAAACACCGAGTGGCGGGACACATTGTCCCAGACAATCTGAACTGCACCTCTTTGACAGCCTGAAACCTCGTCTGCCATAGCCTAGAGAATGAATGGGTGTTTCATTTTATTTGATAGCCAGTAACGGTTAAATCCGGCAGTAATCACTGCAACGTGTAACTGTCATCAGTGACGAAGTTACTACACTAGCTTTGCACTGGTTAATCAGTAACAGGTTACGCACTGGGGTCGTGTGAATCACTACAGTAACTAATGGAATTTATCAACATCTGAATTGAAGGGGTTCTCTTTCCTCTTAGTCCTCTCACGCCTCTTCATTTTTATCTGAACATACCGAGAATATTGACGTCACTTTTCTGTTAATCTTTTTCACGTTTGTTAGGATTTTAGAATTTTGTAACTACCATCTTGACCTTTGAAGACTGGACCATTAGGCTGTCGCGAAACGTTACCACCAATTGCTGCGTAATAACTCAGAAGAGCGTAGTTGCAATCAATGAGTATTATGGCGCAATTCCATACCTGGTACTGACAACTTCTCTTGTTACTGAGTAATATTCTAATTTTAGGTTAATTCTCGGTACAGCTGCTGTGTGTAATTCATGTTAATTCTAATTCACAGTGAGCGTCACTCATTCGTCGAAAAAGCAGAAAGTTGGCGATTTCTGGACTTCTTTATTCGTATACTTATTAAATAATGAATAAACAATTCAAAGGACGCCTCATATAAAACAAAATAAATGTATCAATTCGGCATTCCACGTAACGAGCAGCACAAGTATCTCCCTTGTACATGATAAAGAACAAAGCCCAAATGGTCGGTAAATGATTATGAGTAACCCATAAATCTTGTATCACTATTAAAGTGCCCGCTCTTTTACAACCCTCCTTTTACTAATTTGTAGGCTTGTAAAGATAGCTGCTAAGAGGTCCTATTCGTGGTTAATATTCTCCAACAGTACGAGCGATCAGCGACATTAAAAGATAAATCACCACTACCCATAGCTGGCGGTCACAGGGACAGAGTTATTAACAAGTCGCTAGATTGCTCATCATTAATCTATGGATGTCAAGCAGTGTCGTTCCGTTGTGGTCACTATACGACGAAATGCTCCAACTAACACATCACAAACCAAATGCTCGTGATCACAGATTACCACTACGCTAAGACGACATATTGGAGACTGGACGTATATTTCCTGTCAATAGGATGATAACGGCGCGTCTGTGGCAGTTTATCTGTTGAAGAAAAGAGTAAGTATAAATTCAACTGTATTGTTATAGATTTTCTGTTCCGTGTGTATTCTTAAATGGGAATCAGAATGGTTACGGAAGTTACGATTCACGTAATGGATTCATTGTGAGAAGAATAAAAAGTGTATTCACAGCGACTGTTCACAAACTGTGTAATCTTCACAACTGTGTAGCATATACCCATATATGACTTTCTGACATAAAATCAACTAGCTTTGTGAGAAGTGCCACGAAGTTTGCTAGACAGTGATTTGGGAAGGAAAAATTTCGCTACTATTAGGTACAGAATAGTGTTGTGTATTATGGTCAAGGTTTGAAAATTGTTAAGAGTTCCCAATTAATACGATGTCAACAACAGAAGTATTTAGACGCAAGATGTCACAGTCGTAGTTCACAAAATTCCCAATTGCCTTTTTTCAGTTTACTTGTTGGCTATATGTATCTCGAGGAAGTTCATTTATAATCTTAATTCAAGTGGATTGAGAGCGTTTCTTTATGGTCTTAGTGGACCAATTGAACTGTATTTTGGATCAATATGGCCGAAAACCCGAATTTTCCGACAACTTGTCATTACAGTCCTCTATCTTCAACAAAATAACCCGGCCAAGGGTTGAAGCACTGTGATAAATCAGCGTGGGATTGACAGACATGACCTCCACGCATTTACTGTGAAATAATGTCTTATCACGGATAAGAGCCAAAGAACTCGGTGTGTTTGTCATGGAAACAGGCTGTATGGTTCATGATAAAACACGCGTTACGAGAAAACTCTATCATCCACGGTAAAAAAAAGAATCCCGCGCTGGTTGTCGATAGTTTCAAACCGCAATCGAAACTTTCCGCATACGAAATATCTCTTATCTTCCGTGAGGTTAATGCGATGTCGATGACGACTGTTTGTTAGTTAAAGCATAAAGTATCTTAGTAAGTATAAATTGTATTGTTCTTCTGCGTGTGGTGTATAATTACGCAATAAGAATATGTTAGATAACAAGTGGTCATCTTAGCTTTGAGGTTCTCATGGTGATCATTCATTCTGTTGTCGGTCTTACGACAGGACCATAGCCTCTTCTACAGCGAGTTATCCACAGAGTACGACCTAGTGTTTCCTCTCTTTTCTTTAAGGTCATCCAGTAGCAGCTTACGTGTTCTTCCTCTACTTCCCGTCACATCTCTCCTTCCCTCAATTTTTCTTTCAACAACCTGTTTTTGGAGGCAGTTCCTATGCAAGATGTGACCAATCCAGTTAGTCTTCCTTCTTTTTATTATTTGTGACTCCATAGCACTTCCTCATTTGTCACATGATTAGTCCAACTGATCTTCTCCTTCATTTTCCCGCACCACGTTTCCAAACTTTCTGGGTATTTCTGATCAACTTTCTGAAGCGTCCAAGTTACATCACCGTTCAAATCCATACTCCAAATGTAGCACTTTCTAGTTTCCATGGTAGTCAGTATTAAGATTATGCAATTCGGAGTTCTGATGTCGTGTAATTTTGTAGAGATATATCACAGTTTGGGAGTGGCATGATGTGTCTCTCTTCGGGATAGAAGGGAGTCCAGCAGTGGGCATAATCTAGTGCAAAGGCAGAGGTGGCATATTCTGTTGAAATGTTGGTACCCATTAGAAGGAGTAATGATTTAATGGTCCTGTATGATGGTGATTTGAAAATGGCTGTTGTTGAAACATATATTCCAAGATTAAATGAATTATATGTTGGAGCAAAGATGGTTGATAAGAAGTAAAAGTAAAATATAATAATGCTAAAGAAATGCTAGGAAGGTAGGCGACTGTGTTCTGAGGTGTGACATTGTGTGGTCTGGGAGATAGATACCAATGTTGGAGACTGCCTTTACTACAGTGTTGTTTTAAGAATTTTGATGTTGATAGGTTGATGAACTTAACTCTGAGGAAGAGTTCAATATTTTTACTTTATTACAAATAATTAAATCCATCAGATCCGGTTTTCACAGCTATTATGTTGAAAAGTACCAGTATAACGGAGGGTGGGGGTTTATATGTTTAGCTCTGCTGTAAGTACAGTATAAAGTTATTAACTATTATCAACAGTGACTATGTGTTTCAGCCAAAATTAGCCTTTATCAAGTCAATTCCAGACATTTTTATAACTCCAAACACACTGAATATAACCCACATAAAGTGTCGCATCCACTTATAACCTCTTTAGGAATCAATGTGACATGTTTCTACCTTTGTCCAAATCCTATAGTCACATAAGTCACTAAGGTGTTTGATCATTAACATACTTATGATAATATAATAAAAGAGCATAGCTTGTAAATATATAAAAACATAAAATATCAAATTCTTAAACCATGAATAAAATGAAATAAAATGAAATAAGTAAATAGAAATAACATTTTGTTCCTGTAGTGTGTGGGCAGTATAGGACCAGTAGATGTACATATAGGTTATTCTTGTAGCTTGTGCCTTTGTTAGTTTTAGTTTTATTAAGCATTCAGTGTAAGGTGACCACTCATTTGAGTGTGAATATATTCACAGTCTTTTGTATATTTATTTTCATATGTGCATGTAAATGTGGAGATAAGGTACATACATAGTAAAGCAAAATGCAATAGTATGTTGTAGTTCATGATAAATACCTGTATTCATGTGTTCAGCTTTTAAATGTTCCTCTAACAGAGAAAAAAGTGTTACTGTAAAAAATAATTTTGGTGAAATGTTAGTGTTTTTTTTAGTTTTTTAATTTCAGGTTTTGAAGCCTGATAATGGTTAGTCTTTGGGTATTGTTTCTTTAAGGATGTGTTCACTCTGAGTGTCTCAAAGTGGTGTTGCTGAGGATTGTTCTTTTGGGATGTACAGCTTTGTCACTGAGCAGCCAAGTGTCACATCCCAGACGATTTGACTCCTCAATGTTCAAAATCGTTTCTCTACTGTTGTTTGTTAATGAACACCAATGGTCTTATTTCAGAACTTTGAAAACATTTTTAGTTAAGAGAAAATCTTAACATTGTGAATTTAAATCTAATAACTTTCAAGCCATTTTTGCACAATAATGTAATGCTGGAAGCACATTGCTGACAAATCATGTGTGCATTACAGTTTGTTACTGTTGTTCATTTCTAGAAAGTACTTTTTTTTTTTAATTTCAAGTTTCTCATGGCAGTGACTATGACTGTTTTGTGCAATATGATACCATGTAGTTCAGTAAGTAGGTACTAAATTTTGGAGGAATCTGCTGCTTCAATTTTCAAGTTAGAAAACTATATAGTGTCACATGCCAGAAGAGAGTGATTTTAACGTTGTAATTGCTCCTCATTTTGTAATTGCTTCACAAATAATAAGAAATGTATTTTCTGTTGCTATTTGGATTTTGTTTTGCTAGAATTTGTTACCAAAGAACTGCACTATTAAAGTTTTTGCAGTAAGTCCTTAAACCCCTAACCATATCCATTGACCAGTTTGATATAAAACAATGAAGATGATATTTAGGAAATCCTAGGTTCCTGTCTTGGCATCCTTTCTTATCTTGCCCATTTCATCATCTATGCTGATACCCGAAATGCTAACCCCAATAAGCCATTAAGATAAAAATAGCTTTTAGGAGGCTTTGGGTGCAGTTCTTGGCTACCTTCCACATCCTTTCCATTTTGTCTTGTACTATCAACTGCCTGATGCTGTCAGACTTCTGCAGCAGTGACAAATCCTCATTCTGAGCCCACTGCTATGCAGCTGAGAAAAGTTGAATAGAAGAAGAAAGAGATGGCTGTGTGTGTTTGTGTGTATTTTTTTTTTTTTATTAAGGTATTCTGCAAAGTATTGTCATCTGCTTGACAGTTTTGCAGAACTTTGAAGCTGTAAAGTGAAGGCAGAGTGATTCTTTACTTAAATAAATCTTCCATATAAGAAAATACAGTGATTCCTTGTTGAGAAATTTTCCAAGGGACTGAGCAATGTTAACACAAAATTTCATTGAAAGAGGGAATGGAGTTTGAACAGTTTGCTTACAGGTTCCTGTTTGCAGGAGCTGAGATTGCTCTGAAAGGACTGTGTGCTACTTTTATCACATTCATTCATGGTTATGCTGGTTGACTTCTTGCCTGAAAAATCTGATGCCATTTTACTAAATATATGCTGTTGTGGTGGTTGCCAGTTACACATTTATTATTCAGATATCACTGTTCTCATTTGGTTTCTCTGGTGCTCAAGATGTGGCTGAAAAAACTGCCACAACTGCCACACTTATTGCCGAGACAGTGTACTGCAAAGATCATATGGTGTGCAAAAACTGCCTGCTTATTTGCTGTGTGATTCAACAATTCTTTGTCAGCAAGCAGGCCATTGAATTGCAGTGTGACCTTGACTAATGAGGTGGGAAAGATGTGGAAGGAAGTAGCTGAGGTCTTTTTTGAAGTACTTTCCCACCATTGGTTTGGATGACCTTAACCCTTCCAGAGAGCTAATCTTCAGGGCCTTCTTAAATACAGAGCAGTATTATGAGATGTCATATAAAGTACTGCGGTATATGAGTCCAGACCCTCTATGTGGGATGCTTGGTAATGTAGTTCGAATCATATCCTCTACATCTATTTCGATTGCATAATAAGTTTTTTTTTTTTTAAATTTTATTTCCACTGTGATGTCACTTGTAGGTGTTACAAGATTCACAGATTTGTAATCATCGTGGAAGAAACTGTTGAATAAGGGAACAAATTTTACTTGTAGTGAATAAGCATTAAAAAACATTCACACTGCATGGACCAATTAATATAGTATATAAAGGAAGATGGGTTTATTCAACTGATTATAATTTGGTATCAACACAACTCGGTGTTACCAAGTGCTTGCTGTTTGGATATACTCTGTGTGTCTTTAGTAAAGGAACAGAGTATCTGATGTTTCTTTACACCTTAGCTTGTGTGCATTGTTGTAAGATTATTATGACTTTGGCATGACAGTTGTGAAGACGGTGACTGCTGTGATGTGGAACCTGAAGCAGAAACATCCTGATATGGATGAATGGCAAATTGTGCTTAGAGCATTGACAGATGTTAGTGTGTCCAAGATCCACTGGGATGATCTGACACTACTTATATTTAGTGTTACGCAGATACCATTTATACGATAACTATAAAATGCTTATTTTTATAACATTTCCAGAGTAAAGATGTAGGTGCTTAATAGTTAGGAAAATAATTGAGCATTCTGGTTTTATTTGATACGATGGCATGTCAGAGGGTAATCAGATACCATTGTCAGAAAGGAATATACTCTCTCTTCTTCAAGGGTCAGTAGTTCTAGTATTATCTAATGACACAAGACTAGTGTCCCAAAATGATAGAATCCTGAGCCACACTACTCTGAAAACTCGAAGAAGCTCGCATACAGCAGAACTGTTAAAGACATAAAGACCTGAAAGTCCATAATAGTTATTGCACAGCTTTTTAAGTGGCAACAGAATATGGCCCATGAAAGTTATATGTGCATAATACATTATAGTAGAGCTGCTCGGAGAGCAAGGTCATGTGGCCCATGAAAGTTATGGGTGCTTGACTGGTTATTGCAGAGTTTTTCAAGTGTCAAATGCATGGAATGCCTCAAAAGTTTCTGCAAATTAATTTTGTTTAATTTTGTGTTCATTTTGATCCTTATTGCCCAAGCCTATACAAAAGTAATTTGTACACTTTATTTGTTATATATTAATATTTTAATAGCAACTTACATTCTGATTTGACGTGACGCTGGTGTTTCTAAGCTGCAACATGTAAATAGGTACAGGTATTTAGTCAATAACACAACAAATATTTCTAATGATGTTAATTAGAGGGTGATAACAACTACATGTTTCGGCATATTCCGCCCATCTGATGATGGATGGAATAGGCCGAAACATGTATTTGTTATCATTCTCCAATAAACATCATTAGAGATATTTGTTGTGTTATTGACTAAATACCTGTACCTATTTATTTATACACACAATGGGGATTGCACATTTCAGAATTGCAACATGTAGTTTTATTATACAACCCTATATACGTATAGCATTAATAAAAGTCAGCTATGGCTAAAAGTATACTGAATTGTATTTAGATACTTTATAATTTGAAATGAAGTACAGTAATTTAAAATTTTCTCAAAGTGATTTCAGGATGTACATACTCTGCTTCAAGATATATTCACTTGTTCTGAACTAATACTTATCTGTAGAGAAGAGTGACCTTATTAGAAAAAACAGCGTTCTCTTAATTTTGATTAACATAAATGGAGAAAAGCAAGAAATGACTCAGTTTGATAGCCTTAATATTAACTAGCTAAGTAAAGGTTCAAAAATTATAATTATTAAAATTTGTGGAATGTTGTGTTTATATTCACTACTTTTTGATAACTAAACATTGGATACTGAATATGAATGGGACAGAGCATATTAAATGAGAATATACATTTTATTATTCATTATTTGAATTTGCATATATTTTGAGTTACATAAAATTTTTTCTTTTCTTAGGTATAATATCAGATTTTTATTCTCGCAAGTGGAAGTGAGGGAAGCTGACTAAGGAAATTCGAGGAAAGGAGTTCATAAAAGTTGCCTCAGCCAGAACATGGAAGATGCTGACTGTAAGTAAGTAAAAAATAAAATAGTTGACTGTAAGTGTTGAAATATTGTAAAGTAAAAGAACATGTCATGCTTTCCTAATAACCTCATTTCCACCATATTCTTTTTGTCTTTTCTATCTCTGTGTTTGTTTTTTTATGCTGTATAGAATTTAATGTAGTTCTGCTAATATTATGAAAGGGTCACTTAAATTAATTTTTGGAATTGGAAATTCCTGTGTTAATTTAATTAAAACAGCACTGAATGGGGTTTTAAAACTTGAACATCTGTAATAACATATGTAGAAAGCTAAGCAATATTCATCTTGTAGAGTGGCAGTTTTCTTCCAAAAGACTACTGGCATAGTACAGAGATTGACACTTCCAAGTGTTATACGTGGGTATTGTGAGAATAATTATGGATGTTGTGGCTTAACTTTTCAGGTCATTACTGTGGCTGTCCATATAATGACAGTGTGTCTCTTTACATGGACCCAAATTTTTGCCATTCATGACACATCTGAATACAGTTCTAACATAAATTTTGTGAAATATTTCATTTTTAATGTTTTCCACAAGTTTGTTTTTGCCATTTTGTGACAAATTATTCATATATTACATCGTGATGGGTTTACATTAGTCACGGGATAGAGAACTGAGAGGAAGCAAAATGCTTAAAAACCGTTTGATTCCTTCAAATATGGAAATGGAATACAGTGTTTGATTTATGCGAATAAATAAAGAAAACTCTTTATTAGTTTCATGTGAGCAGTAATTCTTCTGTTTTGCAACTCACTAAAATCTGTATGCCACATGTCACTTAGCACATATAACAAAAGAGAGTGTTCACATGTTGAAGACAGAAGTGGAAGAACTGTGATAATTGAGTTTTAAGCTGAATCATTATGGAGTTGTTTTGTTGGAAATATCTGTGTTACATGGCCACTCTTTTTTTTATAACAATTTATTGTCTTGTTTAATCCATCAAAGTCTCTCCTTTGATCAGTGACATGCTCCACTTGATGTTTGCAGTTACATTAATCATTACCTCCATTGACAGATGTTTCTGAGAGGCAGTGATTACTGCAGCATTATTTACCACAATGTAAATTCATGAAGTTAACTGTAAAGAAAAATTTTTATCCGTCTCTTATAATATAATGTTCATACTAAATGGTCTATGTGTGTGTCCACATAATTACTTGCTATATGTGTTTTCCTCTTTGGTCTTTATCAGCAAAAGTAGTGAAGAAAAACTGGAATGGGTCTTTCAGTATAGGAACTGACTATGGACAGGACTAATGGGAATTAATACCTGGTTAGGTTAGGGATTTCTGTCCTTGAAACCATCCATAGGCAGGCTCAAAGGACCACTGAAACTCCTGTCCAATGAGTAATGAAGTTTTTTTTTTCACATGTCGTATTACTCCTGTTCAGAATCATTCTGTATGTAATTTGTTGATATCATTCTGCTTGTATGGGTGTTTCATTATCTGGGTTTTAAAATTTGAGAACTTTTGTTTGCACATTTCTTAATTGTTTCAAGACAATGGATGTGGCAAGGCAGTCATGCAAATTAAATTTTTAATGCATGTTGGTCAATATTTTCTGAATTTGAAGACTGTAATATGAACAGGTTTTTGTGGCTGCAACTAAATATAATGTCTCATCTTTAAGTTTATCATGCTGCTTAAAGCCTGTACTTGAAGTCTGTCTGTGGGCAGACAGCACATATGGATGCCATTACTGCATGGAAGGTTTCATGTACTTAAATATCAGGGGTGGACAACTGGATGAGTTTTGGGAACTGCATCATCAGGAGGCAACTTAGACAAGAGCCACGCATTAACAAAATAAAACAAAATAAAATGAAGTAAAATATATCTTATTTGATTGCATATTTCTGTTCAAATACAACACGTTAAATTGCAGGCATGAGTCTTGTTTTTAGAAAGTCTTTTAAAATTCCTTTCACTCTCAACCTTTTGTGCATACATGCTGCCTACGTGTTACCGTTTACAGGCAACTTTCGCATGCAACACAAGTGACGTGCCTGAGCCGCTTTGTGGTCGGCCCTCTTGTATATTATGTGTGGCTGTATAATTTGTTGAGCGTGGAGCCGTGAGTTTATAAGTAAAGGTACGAGATTGTTTGACAGGAAAGGCATCCAAAATTGAAATAGTTGTATAACATTAACCCTTTAAACGCCGAGTTAAATCTCATCTGCCCTTTGCTAGCATTATTCGGAGCTCACCATATTCTCCATGTTAGCAGGTAAAGGGTTAAGGTAATGACTGTGTTAAATATTTGCCTTTCTCTTTATTGGACGACATAAAGAAAGTAAATAGTGGAAGACTCCCATAACCAGTTTTGGTGTGAATGAGCCATCCAGATTCAGGACGTGACGTGCAGTGTAGATTAACAAGAATCGAAAAAACTCAGCACAATTTTTAGTGACAGTTGGGAAGAAGGGGTTTCAGTTTTGAGCTGGGGTACTGATTTGTAGGTGCGTTCACAAAAATGCGAAAATCGACTATTGGCTGTCTGTCTGTCCACATAGAACAACTCGGCTCCCACTGGACTGATTTTCATGAAATTGGTATTAGAGTATTGTTTGAAAATCTGTTGAGAAATTTCAGGTTTCCTTATAATAGGACAAGAATATTGGGTACCTTACAAGAAGACCTAAATACATTTTTTTGATCATATCCCGCTCACTTCTTCTTAGAATGAGGAATGTTTCGGACGAAAGTTATAGAGAAAATCAAAAAACATATTTTATGTTCAATAACGATTTTCCGAAAATCGTGTCTTGTTTGAGCTAATGTGGAAAAATATTTTAGAGCCGGACAGGCCACAGATGACAAT
>Ga0123353_10011465_pt1 | contig 12492 bp, 6 predicted proteins | sample TergutLab28metaG_3_FD_92763 | JGI IMG/M metagenome (GOLD analysis project Ga0123353, IMG submission 92763) | Labiotermes labralis P3 segment gut microbial communities from Petit-Saut dam, French Guiana - Lab288 P3 | ecosystem: Host-associated > Arthropoda: Insects > Digestive system > Gut ... | reverse complement strand
GGACCTCACGCCCGACGAAATTGAAAATCGTCGCCCGCGTCCGGGCTTCGTCGTGCCAGATCACCGAGTGGCCGTCCTCCTGCAAAATCCGCTTCCGCAGGAACGGTTCGTTTTCGTTGTAGTCGGCAATCGCCCGCTTGTGGTGCTCGCCCCACAACTGGTCGATCCGCTTTTTCTCGCCGTTTTCGTCCTTGTCGAACAGCGGAATCGACGGACAGGCCATGTGGGCCAGTGTCTGGTACAACACCTCGGCCGATCGCGGCGTGGTGTCCTTTAACTCCTGGTTCCCAGGGATCGTCGTGTAGCCCGTGCCCATCCCGACACGGTACACCATGTGGATGTTCTCCAGATTGTAACTGGCCGGGCAGCCGTGCTGCGGCTGACCGAACGGGCCGAAACTCTCGATCAGGAAATGGATGTCGTGCTTCTGCAACTCCACGAACGCGGCCATCAACTGCCGCCACTGCGTGCGAACCTTGCCCTGGCCGTAGTTCACGGGCATCCAGCCCATGTTATAAAAGCTGTCGAACAGATACCCCTTCAGGCCGGTCTCGTCCTTGATCTTCTTCAGGCAGTTCACCCAGTAATTGCGGGCATCGTCATTGGTGAAATCCATGAAGCTCATGCAGTTGGTGTACGCCCCGCCGTACTTGAGCCTCGTGTCCTCCATGCGGATGAACCAGTCGCACTTTTTCTGGTCCCACCACAGGCTCAGCGGGCTGGAGAGCGCCTGCTCGTTGTTGGTCCAACTGAACGGCACAATGGAGTCCACGGAGCAGTCGTCGATGAGTTTCTTCAGCCCTTCCGTTCCGCCGAGCTTCGGGGCGGGCTCGAACTCGTGGGAGCAGCACATGTTCCACACCCACACGGGTTTGCCGTCGGCGCCGCGCGGGGCGGGACACTCTTCGGTGGCGGCGGATTTGTTCACGTTGTCGATGAACAACTGTTTGATCCCCAGCGCCCGGGCGGCCGGGATGAGGTCCTCGTTGTACCGCTCGAACGTGAACTTGTCCCAGAAGTTCGTCGACAGCCTGGGGATCATCGGCTCGAGTTCGAATCCGAACTCCGCGCGGGCCCGGGCGTGCGTGGCGTCGAACACCCACGTCCAGAGGTTTTTCTGGTCGGTGGGGCTCTTGGCGTCGGTGTTGATGAGAATTTTCTTGGGCGAGGTTTTGTATTGCTTGGTCAGGTCGAAGATGTGCTTGTCGAAGTGTTTGAGTTCCGGCTTGCCCGCGTCGTGGCAGATGACGGTGCGGATGAGGTCGACGCGTTCGAACAGTCCGATCAGCGTGGTGTTGTCCTTGAACTGGAAGTCGAACCACTGGTGGCTGGCCCATCGCGGCAGGTTGTGGGTCATGCACATGTTGGGTTCCACGGCCGGGTCCGCCCAGTGCATCAGGCCTTCGGTGCTCCAGCTTTTTTGGGCCGACAGCACGGCCACCGGGTCGCTGCACGAGGACTGCGAGTAGACGGTCGAACCCTCGGCATCGCCGTCGATTTCCCACGAGGCCATGTCGTACAGGTAAAACAACGGCTGATCGTCGCTGGCGTACTCCCAACTGTAGGAAAATCCGGTGAAATCCACGTCCTCGAAACGGTCGTTGGCCGGGCGGAACACCAGGTCCAGGCGGCCGTAATTGGTGTTGTGAACGGTCTCCCAGTCGCCGACGTTGTGAATGGGGTCGAAACTGTGGTCGCGCAGCATCTTGACGGGCATGGGCGTGAACGCCACCTCCAACTTCACGCGGACTTCCACCTCGGTGAACTCCACGCCCAGCAGTTCCATGCCGCCCATCGCATAGCCGTTCCAGGCCTGCGAATACACCTTCATCGGCAGCCGCCCGCTGCGAATCAGCTTGGTGCCGATCCGAATTTTCCCAATCCCCACAAACTCCTTGCCCCGCGACATCACCTGAAACGAACACTTGCCCATCTTGTACGTCTGACTTTTCATGGAAAACTCCTTTGATGTTTACGATAGACTCAAACCGTGCCGTCTATATAGCCGATTTCCCCCGGAACGGCAACGGTTTTCGTTCCCTCTGTCGTTCTCTCGAACAAACGGTACAATCTTCACCGTCGCGTAACGAAGAACCGGATCCCGGATGCCGAATCCCGGATCCCGAGGAGTTGGCATGACGAACGGTTTGGCCATGAGTCGCGGGCGGGTGGTGGTGTTGACGATCTTGTCGGGGGTGTGCATCTCGGCCGTCGGCGCGATGTATCGCCTGGGGTCGATGTGCACCCCGCGCGTGGAGACGATGCAGGTGATGCTCGTGCTGTCGGCGGCGGGGCTGGTGTATTTTCTGATCGGCCTGTTCCGCCGGTCCGACTGGCGGCAGGCCGTTCGCGGGCCGGGGTCGGCAAGCGTGTGGGTCGCCGGGACCATCACGGGTGTCGGACAGGTGCTGCTGGGGCTGCTCTTCAGCTTTTGCTTTTCGCGCAACGTTCCTCTGACGCCCGTCTGGTGTGCCCAGGCGTTGAGTTTCGTGATCGCGATTGTGTACGCTCGCGCGGTGTTCCGCGAGCGGCTTGACGTGGCCAAACTGCTGTCGCTGGTCGCGGCCGGCGGGTGCATCGTCGCCTCGGCGCTCAACGCTCCGCCACCGGAGGAGGGCGTCCTCGAAACCGTCGCCGCCGCACCGGACGCCGAACTGGCCGCCGTCAGCGGGCTGCTGCTGGCGGGGCTGTTGGTGGGCATCGTTCTGTGCAACGCCAGCACGCAGGTGTGCATGAAGGAACTGGGCATGCGGCAGTCCGGCGGACAGTCGCTGATGCAGCGGGGGCGTGAGTTGTACATGGTGCTGCTGTACGGAAGTTTGACGCTGGGGACGGCGGGGTACTGCGTGGTCCACGGCCTGCCGATGACGTGGGCGTCGCTGGGACTGGGTTTGGCGGCCGCGGCGGGGTCGATCAGCGGCATCACGTTCCTGACGGCCTGCGTGTCCGCACCGGCCGCGGTGGTGTTCACGATCGGCGGTGTGGCGGGGATCGTGTCGGCGTCGCTGATTTCCGTGCTGGCGCTGGGCGAAACCGTCAACGAACTCTGGATCGCCACCCTCGCCCTCGCCGCCGCCGCCATCGTGCTCGGAAGCGGAATGCGGTTTCCGTTTGCCCGACGGTAAAAACGGAAAGACCCTGTACCTTGTGGCGGATGGCCGACGGCGATACGATAGTCCCCATGAGAACCTGCATACTACTTTTGGCGTGCATGACCATGGCGGGGATTTCGTTTTCGTCGAACGCGCAGGGGACCCGTGAATCCGACGCCGAACCTCGCGGCGCCGCCAAACCGCTCACGATGTCGCAGGCGACCATGCCCGAGACCGTCGTGTTCCTCCTCATGCGGGAAATCAAACTCGCCGACTCGACCGAGAAGGCCGTGGAACTTCGCAACGAATTGCAGACCTGGCGCGGATTCGCCCACGAGCGGCGGCGCAAAGTCAACAACGCCTGGTCCAAACCGCAGGAATTCGCCCGAAAACGCGAGGTCTTCGCCAAGTACCTCGCCGACGCCCAGGACGAACTGAAAGGCGCCAAAACCGACACCGAAAAAAAGGCCGCCCAAACCAAGGCCAACGCGAAAATTCTACAGGCCACCCGATCCTGGCAGGACCCGCTGATGCAAACGTATCTGACGGGCCTGGCCAATCTCCGCGCGGGCAAACCCGACCCCGCCATCGCCCAGGCCAAAGACTGCGTGCAGGCGGCCCCGTTTGTTCCCGCCTTTCAACAGTTGTACGGGGCGAGCCTGCTGGCGAAAGGCCGGGCGCTGGACGCCGCCAGTCCGCTCGCCAGCGCCATACAACTCAAGGCCGACCGCGACTCCATATCGCTGCTCCGCCAAGCGCTGGGCAAGGTCCCCGGAACGCAAATCAAAAACCCCGTGTTCCTCCACGGTCAGGAGGTGCTCAAGGCCGCCGAGGCGGCCAATCCGAACGCCAAACCCGCGACGGTCGATCTGGCCAGACTCGCCCCGCCGCTGCCGGGACGGGCCGGGTCGGGGGCGACCACCGCGATGCTTCCGACGCCCGCGTTTGACCGGTTGGTGTTCCGGCAGTCCAACGGCGTCGCCGTGTCGTCCAACACGCTGCTGGTCGACGCGATGCTCGCCAACGCAGCCGAAATCTACGTCCGGCTGGATGCGGACACCTACGTGCCGGCGAAGATTCGCCCGCTGGCCCCAGCCGGCAAGACCAACCCCAAACCGCTTCCGCTGGCGCTGGTGACGGTGGACGGATACGCCTTCACGCCGGCCACGGGCGACAAAAGTACGGTGTTTCAGGACGGTCAGCGGGCGGCCGGTTCGCCCGTGGGGGTGCTGCGGGAGATGGGCGCCGCCCCGCGGGCCCTTCGCGGACGGCTTGACGTGAGCAAGGCCGGCGTGGTGAGTTTCGCCGGCGAACTGCTGCCCGGCGAGTCGGCGACGGCGATCCTCACGCCCGAGGGCCACCTCGCCGGCATGCTGCTGGGCCGCACGGACATCGCTGTCGAACACGGCGGCCCGGCCACGTTCGTCCCACTGTCCGACCTCCTGCCCCTGCTGGACCCCCTCCGCAAAGGCCCGACCACCCGCTCCACCACCAAAGGCCCCCCACCCAAACCCGTCGCCGGCAACTCGTTCACCGTGGTCGGGATCGTCACGGAGACGTTCGAAAAATGAGCCGGTTTTCGCTATTTTGTGTATTTCGCCACGTCCGGTTCGGGGATGGCCTGTAGCAGTCGTTTGACGATTTCCACGCTGTCGACGCCTTCGCTTCCGGCGGCGAAATTACAGCCGATGCGGTGGCGAAGCACCGGAACGGCCACCCGGCGGATGTCGGCCACGCTCACGCTCATCCGGCCTTCCATGGCCGCGAACGCCTTTCCGCCCATGATGAGATACTGCCCCGCCCGCGGACCGGCGCCGAAATCGACCATCTTCTTCACGAAGTCCGGCGCGGTTTCGTCGCGAGGCCTCGTCGCGCGGACCAGCCGGGCGGCGTATTTAATCACGTACTCGCTCACCGGAACGGAGGCGACGATCTTCTGCATGTTCAAAATCTGCTTGGCGTTGAACACCGTCGCCAGTTCCGGCGTGACGCCTTTGGTGGTCTCGGCCAGGATCGTCTCCTCCTCGGCGAGCGTGGGGTAGTCGACGAAAATGTTGAACATGAAGCGGTCCAACTGGGCCTCGGGCAGCGGATACGTGCCCTCCTGCTCGATGGGGTTTTGCGTGGCGATGACGAAGAACGGGTCCGGCAGCGGATAGGTGTCCTGGGCGACGGTGACCTCGCGTTCCTGCATGGCCTGGAGCATGGCGGCCTGCGTTTTGGGCGGCGTGCGGTTGATTTCGTCGGCGAGGATGATGTGGGCGAACACGGGCCCGCGAACGAAGCGGAACTCCCGCCGGCCTTCGGACTCCTCGATCACGTTGGTTCCGGTGATGTCCGAGGGCATCAGGTCGGGCGTGAACTGGATTCGCTTGAACGACAAATCCATGATGCGGGCCAGTGACGAAACCATCATCGTCTTGGCCAGCCCCGGCACGCCGACCAGCAGGCAATGGCCTCGCGCGACGACGCAGGCGAAAATCTGGTCCAGCACGTCCTGCTGCCCGACGATCGCCTTGGCCAACTCGCGGCACATAATGGCCCGCGTCCTGGCGAACTGCTCCATCACGGTTTCGTAGGTTTCTTTGGTCATTTTTCGTGTGCTCGTTGGTGAAATCGGACCGTTGGTTCGAGGGCACCATTCAGCGACAAGTGACAAGCGACAAGAGTAGGCCATGCCTGCTGTATTTCGTGTTCTCGCGCAGAGCGAACGTTTTGAAAGACACAATTTTCCTTCTCTTGTCGCTTGTCGCTTTGTCTCGGCTCGGATACAGTGTACCCATGCCCAGACGTTTGAACAAGACGTGGCTTGTCGTGGCGGTTTCCGTCGTGGCAATTGGCACATCGGTTCGCGCGAGCGGCCAAGGGTTGTTGAACCTCAGGCCCGATCAGCCGGCCTGGCCGGCGGCGGCGGATTCGGTCACCAGCGAGCAGGTGCAGCAGGCCATCGCGAAATCGACGGCGTATCTCCGCTCGAAACTGCTCGGGCCCGACGGCGAATGGGCGGTGACGGCCGTGCTGCGGGCGCAGGGCGTCGACTACACCGTCGAGGGAACGGTCGCCCTGTGCACGCTGGCGCTGCTCCACGCCGGAGTGCCCGTGAACGACCCCGCCGTCCGAATCGGACTGCGGGCCATCGAGTGGATTCCCAACGAGCACACCTACGTCACGGGCATCAAGTGTCAGGTGCTCGCCATCGTCGTCAAAGACAACAAGGCCTACGCCAAACCGCTCCAGGAGGCCGCCACCGCGCTGGCCAGGGGGCAGTTGCTCACCGGAATGTGGACGTACAAACTCGGCATCCAGGCCGGCGGACGGGGGGACAACTCCAACACGCAGTTCGCCCTGCTGGGTCTGCACGAAGCCGCCCGGGCTGGGGCCGTCGTGGACAAAAACGTCTGGACGCGGTCGCGGAACCACTTCGTCAACACGCAACTCCCCGACGGCGGATGGGGCTATACCTACACCGCCCCGCCGCGCGGGGTTCGCGGGGCGGCCGGCGGATCGCCGGCGACGATCTCCATGACCTGCGCGGGAACCTCCAGCCTGTTCATCTGCGGCGAGCGGTTGTTCGCCCCGGGCCGGGCGGTGCTGAACAAGGGCGTGTATCGCGAGTGCGGAAAATACGCCCAATACAAACCCATCGCCGACGGACTGAAGTGGCTGGCCAAAACGGTCAACGATCCGGGTGCGAACCGGCAGAATTTGTGGGAGTACTACACGCTCTACGGCATGGAGCGGGTGGGGATGATCGGCGGGTTGCGGAATTTCGGCTCGACGGACTGGTATCGCGTGGGGGCGGCCTCGCTGGTGTCGCGGCAGATGCGCGACGGAAGTTGGGGCGGCGGCGGGTCCTTATATAATGACAGTTTCGCGCTATTGTTCCTGTCCAAGGGCAGCCGTCCGGTGCTGATTCAAAAGCTGGAATGGAACGGGACGTGGAACCGCAACCGCAACGACCTGGAGAACCTGACGGCCTGGCTGGACGAAAAACTGGGCAAAAAAGTGACCTGGCAGACGGTTTCGCTCGCGGCGCCCGTCGAGGAGTTGCGTCAGGCGCCGATTCTGTACATCACCGGGCACGAGTTTCCGGTGCTGACCGAGGCGGAGCGGGCGAAACTTCGGCGGTTCGTGGACACCGGCGGAACGCTGCTGTGCGAAGCCTGCTGCGGCAGCGCGGAATTCGACAAGGGCTTTCGCGAATTCCTCGCCGAAGCGTTCAACGAGTACAAACTCCGCAAACTCGACAAAAGTCACCCCGTGTTCAACACGCTGCACGATCTGGCCGCGACGTACGACCTGCACGGCGTGGATGTGGGCTGCCGGACGGGCGTGATTTATTCGCCGCGGGCGTTGAGTCCGTTGTGGGAGTTGCGGCAGGCCGTGGACGACACGGACAAGACCGTCACCAGCGAGATGGCGTACCGGCTTGGCGGAAACATCGCCGCGTACGCCACGGGGCGCGAAAAACTGGGGGACAAGCTGGACCACGTGGAGTTGCCGGCGGCGGCGACGGATGCCAAACCGGAACAGGAGATTCCGCGCGGCGCGGTCCGGCTGGCCAGGCTGGCCCACAGCGGCGATCACGACTGCGACGTGCACGCCCTGTCCACCCTGGCCGCCATGCTGCGGGACCAGGCCAACATCGACGTCGTCGCGCAGGAAAAGGAACTTCGCCCCGACGACCCGAGGCTGTTCGGATACCCCGTGTGCTTCATCACCGGCCATCACGAATTCACGCTCACGGAAAAGGAAACCGCCGCCCTGAAACTGTATGTACAGCGTGGCGGCGTGCTGATCGCCGAACCCTGCTGCGGGCAGAAAGGCTTCGAGGAGAGTTTCCGCGCCCTGATGAAAAGCATGTTCCCGGAGCACGAGCTGACCCCCCTGCCGGCGAAGCATCCGGTGTACACGGGCGAGGTCGGCGTGGAGTTGGGCGAACTGCGGTATCGGCAGGTGCTCGCCGACGAGTTGAACTCCCGCGGCACGACCCGCCCGCCCGTGGAGGCCGTCACCCTCGACGGCCGATCGTGCGTGCTGTTCAGTCCCTACGACTTCACCTGCGGCCTGGAGGGCGACAACCCCTTCAATTGCCGCGGCTACACCAACGACGACGCGAAAAAACTGGCGTTCAACCTGTTCCTGTACGCGATCAGCCGGTAGACAAAATGTCTTCATCGGCTTGCCTCTTTGCGCGGTAAGACGTTCCGGTCAGTTGGATATATCTCTGCCCATCCGACTTCGCGAAGACCGAGCGGGATTACGCGGATTAAAAGGATTTTTTCTTCCGTGTCGTTCCGCACAGCAATCCTGTAATCCTTTAATCCGTGTAATCCCGCTCGGTCTTCGCGAAGTCGGATGGTGTAATGTTTGTGGTATAGATCATCCTACAGCGCAAAGAGGCAAGTCGCTGAAAATAGTTGTCCTCACACTAGATACATCGCGTACATGCGTGGCGCGGTTTCGCCTTGGCGACAGAGACGAATTTGCACGCGAATCGGTTGACCGACCAATTCGCCGATCGCTCGACCAACCCAGCGAACCGGACACTCCAGCCCCTCGCCCTGAACCGTTCCGTCCGCAAACCCTTGAATGGGGCGGAAATTTTCGTCTAACAAATCCACGCAAACACCCGCCGTCGTGTCGGCGTTGATTTTCAATTCGCTCGTGTTCGACAACAACAGCGGCATGGACACGATCGCGCCGTCGGCGGCATCGTCGTTGAGGGTCAGTCCGCCCCAGCGGTCGCGGGGAAGCGTGGCCAAACCAACCTCGGCGTAGTAGTGCCGCAGCGACTCGCGGTCCTCATACGCGCCGACGTTTCGCCATCGGCCATGGTACAGCCTCGTCTGGCCGCCGACGTTCACAATACCGTTGCCCTGGCACAGACACGTCTGGGCGGCCACGCCGGGCACGGACGGCGCGGGCGAATCCTGGCGGCGAATAAACCGATGCCCGCGGACCGGCTCGCGGAAATGCACGCCGTCGTTGGACACCACCAGGCCCAGATCGCACGAAATCTCACGGAAAGCCCGCGTGTTGTCCGCGTTGTGCCACCGCCCGAACAACCCCACGCACACGTTTCCGAAACTGGCCGCCCCAATGCCCATGTGCACCTGGTCGTACGCGCCGTGCATTCCACGCAGGGCCGGGTCCTCCGGTTCGGGCAGCGCGAACGCCTCCGCGGCCACGTCGGGCCAGTGGTCCCAATCGGCGGAAACGCGGGCCACGCCCAATCGGCCGCACTTGGCCCCGCCCTCCGACCGCCAGCCCGCCCACGAGTCCATCACCTGGTAGTGCACCACGTACCGGCCGTCGTGACGCATGAACGACGACTGCTCGACGAACTGATTGACGAACGGAATGGACGTCATCGTCCACGCCAGACCGTCCGGCGAGCAGGCCAGGGCGATCGTCGGCCGCCAGCCGTACTCCTCGATGTGCGGGTCGGACTGGTCGGGAAAATATTGATACACCATCTTGTAGCGGCGGGCCGGGTCGGGGTCGGCGGGGTCTTTGATGACGTTGCAGGCCCCGATGATCACGTGCGGAATGGCCACCGCGTGATTGGCGAGCGTGCCCTTGAAGAGCACCTGCCCGAGCGGGGGTTTTCGCCACGTGATGCCGTCGTCGCTTTCGGCGTAGCAGACGGGCCCGGCGTAGAGCGGGTACTGCTCGCCCAGCCAGGGGGCCGGTTTGGCGACCTGCTGCATGAGTTTGGGCGGCCAATCGGGGTTTTTGCCCCAGTGGCAGGCGTAGTACCACATGCGGAACATTCCCTGGTCATGCAGCACGGTGCCGTAGAAATGGGCGGCCAGGTTGTCGGGCGCGTTGGAGTCAAACGGACTGGGCGTGAGCACCGGCTCCGCCCGCACGTCGGGCCGGCCCAGATGCAGGCAGACGTTTTTCCGAAACGGCAACGACACGTCGTCAATGGCGAGCAGGGTTTGCATGGCGGTTGTTCTCTCGTTGATTCGTTAGCTGGTTGACTGGTTAACTGGCTGAGACTGTAGCATGGTTGGTCTGGAAAGCAATAGATTGCCCTGTCCGACCATCCATAGGGGTGCACGTCGCCCTCAAGTATTCGCTGGACAGGAACGGGCCTCGTGGTATGATGAATGTACGTATATGGTTTCATATCAAAGAGCAGGAAGGAGCAAAAACATGTTTCGCGTGAGTTGCATCATGATCGTGGCGGTGTGTCTGCCGGCCGGCGGCGCGTGGGCGCTGGACATGAACTCGCCGGTGGCCGATTCCACGAAGATCAACGTGCTGCGGCAGTATTACACCCCGCAGGAACTGGCCAAACTGGACGGGATGAATAACGTCACCCAGTCGTCGGAGGGCTTCTTCCGCCTCGGCGCCGGTGACGGCGGCGGGTGGAACGATGAAGCCAATCTCGGCGGCGAGGACGTCTGGGTTTCTCACACATGGATACTCCCCGGCCCCCGCGTGATCGGGTCCTGGAAGATCGAGACGTCCCCAAGTCCGGCCACGCTGATCGTGGAGTACATGGACGCCCAGGGCGCGTGGCATACGTGGAACACCAACCAGGCACATCAGGATTTTTTGGAGGCGTATGACGATAGCGGTGAAGTCAAGTATCGCCTGAGCAGCCACAACGCCACGTTCCAGGAAACGCCCGTGACCGCCTACGGCATTCGATACCGGGCAACGAACGGGCAATACAACGGCGTGCTTCGCGTGAACGAGTTACAGGTGTTCCTGGCGGCGAACCAGGCCGTCAAGTACACCGACGGTTTCAACATCCTCACGCAGCCGGGACTGGTGAACACCGACGCCTATTGGCGCAGCAAGACCGAAGGCGCATGGCAGGCGCCCAACGGCGGAGACGCCACCATCCTGTATAACGGCAACGTGCATCACGACAGTAACGAGTTGAAAAACCAGACGGAGGGCACGCGGTCGTACGTCGGCATCGAGTTGAACGACCAGGCCCCGATGACGTCCTTCACCTGGGGCGGAACCAACGGTCAGGGGTGGACGGGCCTATGGGAAATTTACACGTGCGTGGGCGACTTTATCGATCCCGCCAACCTGGGCAACACGAAGGATGACCTGATCGAAGCCGGCTGGACGCTTCAGTACCAGTATACGGCCTACACGGATCAGGGCCATGCGACGGGCAGCGGTTTTGTGCCGGACTTTGGCGACACGTCGTCGGATTTCCTGTTCCTTGTGCCGGGTTTCTGGGAGAACATCCTGATCGTCTGGGACGGCCAATTCGGTGCCATGCGGGAGTTGGAGATTCACGCCTCGGGGGAAATTCTGCGTCAGGCCGGGTTCGGCGTGCCCGAACCCGCCACCATGACCCTGCTGGCCCTGGGCGGCCTGTCGCTGCTGCGGCGACGGAAATCAATGTGGATGTGGTAAAAAACATTCCAACCGCCTACAGGTGCCCAAGCGCCAGCAGGCCGTAGAAGGTGTATTCGGTGTCGGGAAGGTCGTCGGATGGGCTGCCTCGGAATCCGCCGTCCGGGGTCCAGAGTCGGGAGAGGAATTGGCGGTTGGCGTCGGCGAGGTCGGCCAGTCGGGCGTCGGTGTCGGCCTGTACGGGGGCGGCCAGGCGAGCGGCCGCGATGGCGTGCAGGGCGGTCGCGGTGGAAAGCAGGTCGGGTTCGGGGGCGCCGTCGAAGGCGAAAAATCCGCCCTCGGGGGCGGCGTGGTCGAGCAGCCACCGCACGGCCGACTCGGGCGGGGTTTGCCCGAGGTGACGCAACGTCGCCAGGGCGGCGGCCGTCGCGGGCGTCGTCGGAACGGCGATCACCGCGTCGTTGGCGAACCCGCCGTCGGGGGCCTGCATCGCCCACACGGTTTGGGCCGCCCGGTCCGAATGCGGCAGTTCCGCGCCCGCGTCCTGAAACGCAGCCACCGCAACGAACGTCGCGTACACGCTCGACGACGGCTCGCCGCGCAGCAGCGCGAACCCGCCGTCGGAGGAACGATACGTCGCCACCTGTTCCAGCATCCGAGTGGCACGGGCATCTTGCCCGCGAGTTTCGTCGGCGTCCCGCCCGCGTCTGGCCGTTACATCGACATCCTGACTGCTCGGGAACGACAACGCGGGCGAGACGCCCGCGCCACGTTGTTCCAGCCACCAGGCCCGCATCAGGCAGCCCAGGTGAACCAGGTCCAACTCCTCGCCGACGCCAAACCCGGACAAAAATTCCCGCACGCGATGGAGCGGAATGTCCGCCCCCAGCCCCAGCAACGCCTGAAGGCCGAAGACGGTGTAGTAGAGGTCGCTGGCGGGTCCGCGGCCTTTGAAACCGCCGTCGGGATTCATCTGCCGCCGGAGAAACGCGACGGCGGCGGCCGGCGGGTCGGTCTGGGCCAGCGGTGCGGAGGGGTTTTCGCCCGGCCCGGCCGGCGCGGCGGC
>Ga0123353_10011464_pt1 | contig 12492 bp, 7 predicted proteins | sample TergutLab28metaG_3_FD_92763 | JGI IMG/M metagenome (GOLD analysis project Ga0123353, IMG submission 92763) | Labiotermes labralis P3 segment gut microbial communities from Petit-Saut dam, French Guiana - Lab288 P3 | ecosystem: Host-associated > Arthropoda: Insects > Digestive system > Gut ... | reverse complement strand
TTTATTTATTTAGTTAGTCTCGGTTTATTTAACGATGCTTTCAATATTGCATTGAATGATAGGAATAACAACTTGGAAAGTATGTGGAAGAAAGTATATGTGGCAAAATTTCGGCCAATATCTACATATTTTCTTGGTAAGTCTGAGGAAAATAATAATTTCTCATCAGTAAGGCTGGTATTCGCGTCAGGATTTGTATCTACGACCTCCTGAATACTAAGCAGGAAAGCAATAAACCGATATTATTCTTTGCGAATAGATAACAGATAAATGGTGGAAATTGTTGCTATGTTAAAATGCAAAACACGTGTGTTTCTCCGCGTTCTTTAACCTCATGATCAAACTACACAGGACTATTAGTTTATCCCATATTTTTACAGACGTAAAGCATGTCCCGTACTTGTAAGGGAAAAATAGAGATAAAAGTGTTTATAAACAGGGTTCTGTGAGAAACATTTAGACAAAATGTCATCAGCTGAAGTTGCGTGATCCGGGTGGTCAACACGTCCTTCTACAAATGTAAGTAACAAAACGAAACGAAACGAAGGCGAGTGAAGGCAAACAATGAAAATACTGCATGATAAGTTTCATAGGTTCTATTCTTCGTCTAGTGTTGCCCATGTCACTAAAAAAGGGGGAGGCGGATGAGCGGGACATTTTCGTGTTTCGATCTGAAGGTCTATGGACTGATAGTGTCCGATATGAAAACAACTCCAGGTATGAATGTATGACGAAATAATGTCACAGATCAATGTTTTTTATATGCTCTACGTTTTGCTATGTAAGTGTTGCTTCCTACAGTTCCAGACAAATCTACAAGTTATGCTCCATTTTTAATTGCAAAAAAAAAAATAAGTGATTAGGCGGGGGGGGGAGGTTTCAATGTATATTAAAGATTAAAGAGATGATTATGTTCTGCAAGATTACTGTACTGTCACACGTACACTCACTGTCAGTGCAGTTACTTGCCTGAACAATGGATGCAGATAATACTAAGGGCTTGCATAAATGCAATCATAACCTGAACAGCGGTCTTCAGGCTAATCTGAAAAGACGGCACATTTCTATCACTGTACACGTCATAACCCAGAAGCCTACAACCTTGAAAAATGCTGAATGTTCCTCTGTTTACATGCCTAAAACGTAAAGCTTCTGATTTGTATTCGAGAAATTCGAGACTCGAAAATCGGCCGAACCACCGACAACTCTAACGGACGTTTATAGCGGATTTCTCCAGCTCCTCCAGACATTTCTCCATTTCCTCCAGACGAATGTCGTGACACCACATTCTTTATCAACCTTTCGAATTCATCAAATGCGCTCATACTGCGATGGGGTATGAAATTTTTAATTTGAAAGAAGGGCGTCCAGTACCCTCCGACTTATCCGCCCTGCCTCATTTCAAGCGAATACGAACAGACTACATGATGTATAATAACAAGCTAGGATATGGAGATGAGTCCTCTGAGATGTTACGCCATGCAGCCTGGTAGCAATTTACAGAAATTACACGTTACCACAAAAACTGATGCAGAACTTTCTTGTAAACGTCGGTAAATTAATGCGCCACTCCACGGTGTCACGTCCCGTTTTCAGCACCACTGCAACAGAGTTCGCACAACAACTGAGGTGCCAGCATCCTGAGGGATTCGAAATCTGGATTTCAACAGTCATTCAGCCGCTACCTAAACATGTCCCGCGTATGAGTTAGAACGTAACTGACCGCGGCTTGAATGTGCGGTTTCGAATTCTGTCCGCGTCAGAGATTTTGTCTTAAACGGTAACCAATGCGTAAGGAACGTTCTAGAATCCAATCACCCATCTGACGCACACAGCATTTTAACGGGAAGCACGGAAATGCTAACGGAGTCACGCTGACCAGGCAGCCCAAATCAATTGCGAAAGTTAGAAATGCGTGGAACTGAACCGCATTCCCTTACACATCACCATAAGACCGAACTTTATGCATACTCTTATCCAACCTCTACAGCATACCCGAGTTTCACGGTTTGAGAACGATTCTATAGCGGAGTTCCGCCCTCCTTTGACCCACTTGAAGCCCTCAGGGGAAGAAGAGACTGCAGTACCTAGTTCAAACACTTAATGAAGGAATACAATTCACATTAAGCATCTAATAGAGCCGAAGATTTATATGGCGTTTAAATCGCTTCCAGCGGGCTATGACACAATCTCGCTGGAATTTCTAGAGACAGGGCTCTTTTTTTATAATCCCCAAGCCTCTTCTAATTATGACAGGATCCCTACGTTCCTAAACACACACAACTTACACAGGTCCTTACGGCTTAAAGTTACTTCGAGAACTCCCTAACCCCTTTGCTGCTGTATTCCATTTACGTTTTTCTGCGTTTTCAACCATTAAAATTCTAGTTGCCAGTTTCATGTCAAGTGCCTTGAGATTAATGAAACTGAATTTTGGCCATGTGGTATATTTATCTGTTGTGTGTGATTGTCGGACTAAACACAGATGGTTCCCATAAATTATATAAACCATTTTACGTTTGTACTTTAGGCGGGGTGTGTCTATTGAGAGGAACAAAATAAAATTTTGGACCTTATTTGGGTGATATAAGAAATAAACATACAATGTGGACAGTGTGTCTTCCCACGATTTGACCGGACAAATACGGTCATCTCCGAAATAATTTATTTTCAAATACACTGGAGGTCTGCAAAGTTGGGAGAATTTTATATACTGACAGAGAACGTAAAATGATTCTCCTAGACTGAGTAACGTGCACAGATTGGAAGGTTGAAGAACAGCACAGTGAGAGGATCGTGCGGGTCTACAAGGAAAGAAATAACACAAAGACGTAGAAAATGACATAATACGGAGCTTCAAATTTCCTATTTTTAACCACGTCAACGAGGATGGCCGTGACATGTAGGGCTTGTGGAGGCAAAAACGTGTTCACGAAAAGTCTGCCCAAAATATGAGGAAAACTGATTCATGTAAGACACAGGAAGTGTCCGAAGGAAAATATTTAAATAAATGTTAAAGAGAAGTGGGACGAATTCATTTGGTTCGGGGTATGAAACAAAGTATGCCGTTGTGAATAAGGTAATGAGGCATATAATTACAAAATAATTGCCACAGACTGCTATCGGTCTGTGAACACACAAGATCCACTGGTATGGAAGAGAGAAGTCCAAATTTTAAAGCAGTAGCGTCAATGTTCTTCCCTGGGTTAACAAAAGACTATTTTAAATTTGAAATGGCCAGACACTTTACACAGCGTCCACAATGGACTCAAATACCCTCATGCTGTTTGAAAAGCAAACAAGAAGAAGAAAACCAAACACAGATGAATGGAGATGTCGTATCAGTCAAACAATATTCACTGCCTCTTCTGGGAAATCAGAGAAAAGAACTGAGTATCATAAGAAGCCACCACAATCCACCTAAAAGTATTACAAATAATGTAGAAAGAGAGGGGGCTTATTTGTGAAGACGCAGACAAAATGGAAATACGAGAGAAAAAATATGGCATCGGGTGACAAGGAATTATTGCTCTGGTGTTGTTAGCGGACTGTAACCGGACAGATGGAGACTGATTCGAAATCTGTTTTTGCAATCCAAAAATGATGAAGCTGTGGCACATATCTAGTTTCTTCAGGATGCTAGCTAGAATACAGGATGACAAAAATATTCGTAATGATACGAGATGCGAAGATTAAAAAGATAGATGTATGGGTGAAATTGATTAAATCGAGAGAAAGGGATGAAGGATGGATGGATAGTTGATTGAAGGATGGACTGAGGAAACAATCTTCTTTCTTTCTCAACCGGAGTTAATTATCAAACTCAGTCCTTTAACAATTATAGGCCCATAACAAAAGTAAACGTCTCCCAGAGCCACTGTATTGCTGGACTCTGTCTCGTCCAGTGTTCTGAACAGAGGAAAATATTCCGGAATTCCGACATATTTTCATCCGCAGGTAGAAAAGATAGGACGACATCTACGCAGCTGGGCTCGACATAAAGAAATATTCCTCAACACTGACTACACTAATCTAGTCAACTTAAAGTACTCCGCAAAGCACGGCAATGTATTGTGCAGTACAGTAGCAGACCTGCTTCACGGTGATACAGACGAGCCGAAATATGTAGCAGACGCACTAAAGTTGTTAGTTGTGTAATTCAAACGAAGTACACAGGTGGACTTAATTTCATGGTTCACTAAAAATAGCTTACTCGGTATAGCGACTCGCTATGAGCTAGAAAATCTGGGGATCAAATGCCGGTGAGCGCGAGATTTTCCCCACCCGTCTAGACTGGCCCTGGGGCCCCGAAAGCCTATTGTAAAATGAGTACAGGGTATCTTTCCCGGGGGTAAAGTGGCCGTGATGTAGCGTTGACCACCTACCCCATCTAACGCCGAGGTTAAGAAGGTATAGATCTAAACCTCTAATCCCCTCTGGGTCTTCAAGGACTGTTTTGGGGTGAACTTTACCTTTACCTTAATGAAGATATATCTGACTTTTTTGTCCAGGGACTGCGACAGTTTTTGGTAACGAAAGAAACTGTCTGCATTCAGACCTACGTTCTTCAACCTGAGGAAGGAAAGAGATCTAGTTGCCGAAACGTCCTGTTGCGTTTGAATATGATGCATAGTTCTAAGCCTAATCATTATCTTAAACTTTCGCGTTGAATGTTTTTGGGAGTAGTAATGTGTACGTACGTGAACAAACCGCAAGTAAAGGTATGCAAACGAACACCTGCTGTTAAACTGCCTTCGCGTGGCCTCAACTCTGCACCTCTCACAGCTTATCCAGATGGAAGGGTGGGCGGTAAGAAAATTATAGGGATGGAGGAAAAAATGAAGGCAACAAGCACAGAAAATTATACTGTACACAAGGAAGGCAGAAAGAAGGAGAGATAAGGGAAGGCAACAAAGACAGAAAGATGGGAAAGAGGAAGAAAATGCAGGTTGAAAAATGAAGAAAGAAAGAAAAGGAAGAGGAAGAAAGAAAGATACGAGGCCGTGACCCTTACAGTTGTAGCGAACAGATATAAAAACCGCATGACATAGTCCGTGGCGGGCTGAAGAATCGCAAATCCAGGCGCCTGGCAGAGACAAACGAGCAGCCCGCCAAACACCACGTAAAAACAGCAGAAGAGCACCGCTTAATCTTCCGGTCCATCAGTCTACAGCCGTCGCCTTGTACTGTTGTTTCTCAGAGAATCAATGACCACCAGCGCTCCAAGTGGAAAGGCCTTTAAGACTACCACGAAGTGACAGGTACAAATAACGCTAATGTACGCTTTCTGGAAATTCATAAAGGCAGAAAAAAAAAAGAACTTTGGAAAACTTCAGTGCTTTTGAGTGTTATTTGCACAGCTAACTGTTAACACAATGTATTCTTTTACATACAGTATTCTTGGCACCTTATGCAATTGGCACTTTGAATTAACAAAGAACATAAATGGGGTGCTTCCTTACAAGTAATGCGAATGCCATTCACAGCAGGAGTGAATGCTTCTCATGACCGAAATATATTCTTCATAGCACGGAAATGTTTCAACACTCACGTTATAACCAATGGAAAGGATTAATTACTTCATTTAGAAGGATCATCTTCTGGAATGTAACGACAGAGAATGTAGAATGAGATGGGCTGGGCATGTGGCGCGTATGGGTGAGGAGAGGGGGTGTATAGGGTCTTGGTGGGGAAACCGGAGGGAAAGAGACCACTGGGAAAACCTAGGCGTAGATGGGTGGATAACATTAGGATGGATCTCCAGGACGTAGGATGTGGGTATATGGACTGGATTGGACTGGCCCAGGATAGAGACAGGTGGCGGACGCTTGTGAGTGCGTTAATGAACTTTCGGGTTCCGTGAAATGCGGGGAATTTCTTGACTAGCTGCAAACCAGTTAGCTTCTCAAGAAGGACTCTGCACCATGGAGTAAGTAAGTAAGTAAGCGACAGAGAAGGTACACGTTAGGAGAGAGGTCAGTAGCATCTGGTAGTTAACAAGAAGGTCAGTATTGTAGCACGGAGGAGGATTGGTTACTAGAGCAGAGTGAGGTGGAGTCATATGTGAAGTAGGATAGACAGATAGCTGGAGAGTGGGAAAAGTAGGGGTTAGCACAGGACAGGAGATGCCGCATGTTAGTACAAAGAGAATTTTAGTTTGTTACACATTTGTCTGCGTCAAATTTAATGGGGGTTAGGAGTTTGCTGAGACAGTCAAAATTCGAGAGTTTGACATCTGCGAGATGTAAATCAATAGGGGGTGGAAACGTGTTAGTTATGGTAGCACATTAAAACTGTCCGTTAGAAGACGCTCAGACGGGGTTTACAAATAATACGTTAAGGGATACCGCGTCATTCATTACGAACCAATGGGGAGAGAGAATAAAAAATTTTAAAGTTTTGGGCCTATTACGGGATTTCTAAATTTATATAGGACCAATCAAACTACTTACTAAAATTACAGTAGGGGTATATTTTGCACAAAGGAACCAGCTTCGCTTATTGTAGCGAACGAGTCACAAGTAATTCGGTTTTTCTAGGGGAAGGACGCGTGATCGTGTCACACCTCGTTTCGGGCAGACTAAATTCTCTATCCAGAGGTTAATAAATGCTATCAACGGGGTGCAGTGTTAAAATGAGTATGTTAAATTGGATTTAAATGGTTATGCAACATTTCGGAATATATAAATGCCTATTATTTCACAAATTTGTAAGCGCAGAAAAGGCGCCAAACGACAAAGTAAGTAAAAGGTAAAGTGCACCCTTGTACAGTCACTGAGGCTCTGCACAGGCCGTATGGCCCATAAGGGGAGTAGAGGTACAGCTCTACTCTTTCTTGACCACGGCACTAGAAGCGGATGAGGGATGAGCGTCGCGCCCCGGCCGCTCTTTACCCCCTGGGAAAGACCCGGTACCCATTGTACAGGAGGCTGGGTGGGTCCCAGGACCTGTCTGGACAGGTGCGGAAAATCCCCCCCCCCCCACCGGGATTCCATCCCCGGACCGTCCAGCCCGTAGTCAATCGCTATAACGATTACGCTACCCGGTCCACAAACGACAAACTAATCCGTACTAATTCCACAACACTCAAACCACATTAGTCCCTCTAAGTTAGATTTCATGCGAAACGACTGGGCGAGTAAGGTGAGCCGGCAGGTTGTATAACGTTAAATGGGGGTATCACGTACGTACGTACGTACGTACGTCCGTCCGCCCGCCCGCCCGCAAGTTTCGTAACTCACATCATATAAATAATTTCAATACCGATACTGTGCTGTCTAATCCTTTTTATTTTATTTTTTTTATTTAGTTGAGATAAAATTTTCGATGTTCACTTAAATGCTTACGCGGTGGCGCAGTTGGTTGGAGCACTGCGCTACAAGCCGGAAGGTCGCAGGTTCAATTCCCAATGGTGACATTGGAATTTTTCATTGACATAATCTTTCCGGCCGCATTATGGCTCTGGGGTTGACTCAGCCTCTAACAGAAATGAGTACCAGGAATATTTCCTGAGGAGTAAAGGCAGGCGGTGCGTAAGGCTGAAAAACTTATCACCCTCATGTGCCGAATGTCTTGAAATGTGGGAGCCTCACCCTCCTGGAACCCTCAGGGTCTGTCCAGGCATGTAATGGGATTGCTTTACCTTGTACTTAAATGTTTAAAGAAGTAACTTCATTTCATATCGGTCCATGCCAGAGAGTCAAGAAGTGGGGATTCAATTCCCTGCTGAACAAAATATTTCACCCTTCACCACTGTGTCCAGTGCGGCTCTAAGAACCACTCAGCCTTCTATCAAATGGACACTGGGTGGGGGGGAGGGAGCTCCTTTCCCAAGTGTAGAGACTTCAGGGGTATGAAGCTGCCTACTCACCTAGATCTACTACAGAAGTTACGAATGAATGTGATCGCATCTCCTCTCCCTCATATGTTTTAAGGGCGTGGTGGGCCCACAATCAGTCTGAACGGTGCGTAGGGAAGTAAAATCTGAAGCCCAATCGGGATCCGATCTCCCGCCGCCCAGTCCACGGCCCAGTCATCATACTGACGAAGCCATTGCGACCCTTAAAGTATAAGGTAAAGTTCACCCTAAAGCAAGCTTAAAGACCGAAAGTGGGAGTACAGGGATAGCTCTACTAATTCTTTAACCTCGGCGTTTGATGGGATGGGTGGTCAACTCCACGCCCCGGCCGCTTTACCCTCGGGAAAGGCCAAGTACCCATTGTATAGGAGGCTGGGTGAGCTCTAGTGCCCGTCTGGACGGGTGCGGAAAATCTCGCTCCCACCGGCATTCGATCCCCGGAACGTCCAGCTCGTAACGAATCGCTATACCGATTACGCTATCCAGGCCCCCTATTGTCCATATCTGCAAACATTTACTCTTCCTTGCAATACCATTTTATCAGAGCACCAGAATACACCTAGCGACGTTTAGCTGAATTATACACGACATGCCATTATTCACAAGACTCAGATCCTCTTAAGCTGGCTCCTGCAGTGATGTGCATACACTTGTTGAAACCACTGCACAAATCAGCAACGTTCAACATATCCACAATCCGAGAAAGTTACAACTTTAACAAAACTAGACAGCAAATATTAAAACACGATGTACACACCAACCAAAGTACGGCCTGTTAAAAACAGCAAGATTAGGACACGTGTTGCCAATTTCGAAATAATAACCAAGTCCACAAAGTGATACTTAAAAAATACATTACGAGTTTCTTTTAAAGAAATGACAGGCAGTACCTCCGAATCGTTAGCATCTATATACACCACTCTGCACGGCGTCACAGCCCTTCTTCTAATCTAAAAATGAAAGTAGCGTGCTCCTCCAAAATGCTGGTATATCTCTTCTGCTATAATGAGACAGAAGTTTCCTCCGAATGGTTGGCACCTCTACCAAGCTACATGGCGAAACACCCCTCATTATATCCTGAAGACTGTAGTAGCTGAGTCCTTAGACACACTGCATCTTTCTACGAAAATGCACGGCGTCACAGCACAGAAAACTGTAATCAGCTTCATTTGCTCCAGTGTCGTCCTTAGACGCAGCTGGTCATTCTCGCAATTCTACAATCAGTGCTCAGCAAACACAGGGCAGGAACAAGAACACCTGCATTACAAGCTCCATGCTTGTTCCGCCAGATGTCAGCATATGTCTTACACTCAACAAAACCTGCGTGTCTGTTTTCATTGGACAACAACACGGGTCGACACACAGCACAGCTGGCAACCTATATCAGTTGTAACTGGCCCGTCACACTCTAGACTGTTGGGTGAATTTAACGTTTACACATGCCGACAAATAATTATCTTTCATTGCAGGTTCCCATTTTTACACCCACATGGACGCCAATTTGCTTTTCCTTCTAACGCAAAGTAACCAGCTGACTGCACGATCAGTGCAGTCAGCAATATTATATTTTATTCTCAAGCCGGGATAGCTTTATGAGAATAGAGTTTGGACTGTGGGCTAAACGACCCTCCCACACGTCTTCGGCAGGGGTACAATTTTAGCGTTTTACCTTTTCCGTTGTCTTTAACTTAATCTTCCTTATGTCATAATAGTTTCATCAGCACTGCCTGCCTTCCTTCCTTCCTTCCTTCCTTCCTTCTTATCCTGACCTCCTTCTACATACTCTTTAGAGGTGCAGAGGTTTAACTGTTGCGATCGATCACACTCAACGACACAAACACAGCTGGTAAGACTCCTCTGGACGAGGGATCGGCATGTCGCAAAGACTCCTATCTGACAACACACGACACTCGTCAGAGAAAGACATCCGTGCCTCCAGCAAGATTCGAAGCCGCAATCCCAGCAAGCGAGCTACCGCAAACCAACGCCTGAGACCGCGCGGTCAGTGGGATCGGCACCAACACAGTTCCACACCCATACGACGAATAAGTGCCATTAAATACATTGGTAGTATTCAACACTAAATTCTATTTAATTGTATTTCATTCTTGCACATCACTCCTACCAGCATGCAACATCTCACACGATCATCTTCCGTGTCACCTTCCAGGAAAAGAAGGATAAACATCAAATTTGCCACCTCAGAGGCCGGCTTTTGTTTAGATGTGTATGCGGTTTATTTTAAACACAGTGATGTTATCACAGATGTGGAATATTAAGTTTCGCAAATGTTAATTATGTGTACCTAATGAGGTTTCCTGCTTATAAGCACAAGGCAGTTACAACGTTAACATTAGCAGTTAATTATAAGTTTAATGGCATGTAACGTACCAGTCTGTAAGCAAGTTATTACAAAGCAGCTCATAGTACGTAGATAAACGCTGAATTTGTTCTTTTTAAAAATCAACTTTCGTGCCGTGAAAATATCAAAGTTTGGCCTCTACAGTAGTAAATACACGGTCTGTTCGTGAATGGACTGCTAGTGTATCAGTGTTTCAGGCTGGTGAAATTGCTGCCGACGTTAATTGATTAATGGTTCACGGTTAATTGACTCTAACCGCTCTATTGACTTTTTAAATGGGATTATCCGCCTCAGTTGGCTTGTGTCGGTACACAGGTTATTTGCTGGGGCGCGAATCCGCTGACTGGATGCCTTTACGTGCATAATTTGAAATTCTATCTCAAACGCAGTCCTTGTATCACTATCTGCACTCCAGTTCTATCTCCATCGGCGCAACGAGTGACATAATGCAGTTCCCCGAACCCCTTGCAGACGGCTGTCACTTCATTGCCTTACAGACAGGCATACACATGTCAAAATGTCACTGTGTGGCGCCATCAAACACTGTTTTCTGCCAAACCATGTACGTCAAAATCTCATGGCGTCAAGATCGGTGATCGGGGTGGTCAACTTCAACTTCGATGATTGTAGGCTTGTTAAATCCGACAGACGGTGAAGATGATTCATCGTTGAAGATTCAGAGACGCTGTACAAATTTAAAATTTCGCCGTAAATTAGACAAAGTCATTAAGGAAGTGAATTTCACTGCAAATTTATGTAGAAACCTACTGCAATCTACACTGGTTGCGGAAAGAACATTGAATTTAATTTTAAAATGTAAAGCTGCTCAGAATGCTTAGATTTCCTATTTACTGCACTCGCAGTTTCTAGTGTCACTCAGAAAAAATCTTCCAATGAGACGAAAGTCTTTAGTGCTACAAACCATCTTGCCATTTATATCGCACACGCTGGTTCAGCTATCTGCAGTGAAGATCTTGGCCAGTATGGCCAACTTTATAGAAGGGTACGTCACTGTAATTCCTATCAACAACGGCCACTCACAAACGTAATCTGGCAAATGAATTATAAATTTCGATACCCGCAGACAGAGATTTTTCCCTTCATCGCTGTCTTCACTCCGTTCACTGTTGTTTTGAATTTTCCCACAGCAAAGACGTCTGAAGCGTCAAGCTATTCCCTCGTTTCCAACTACTCGTATTTCAGGTATTACGAAAGTACACTTCATAGATACGCATTTTTATGACCTCCACAGAACAGAAAACTTCCCGTCTTACCAACATTTCTGAACATATGGATCATTAGCTATACGTAGAAAAACCGACTATACCCTACCAAGTGTAGGTTTAGATAAGAATTAAATGCCTTACTTTATCCCATGGGAATGGAGTGTGAAAAATAAAGTCGGCGAAATGGAGTGACTGACGTGCGTAATTAATCATTATGCAGTGGCGACATCTGGAGTGTGGCTGTGGATTTAAAGGATATGAATGGCAGAAAACGTGATGGCTTAATACCGTAGTCCCCGGAGAAAGGATCGACGAGGAAGCCTACCGAATTGGCTCGGGAGAGCATGGCTTTGTGCGCGCAATTGGCGACCTTCGGACACGTACATTGGAGTTAACAGTTTCCGACCAGAATTGACGACAGAAGTGGATACTTGGAAAGTGAAAACCGATGCGAGTAATGGAGAAACAACTGACGAAGCAGGTGCAGTGGCAACACAACAGATGTACGCTATACTGTCGAAAAACCCAATTCGAGTCTCTGTCGGATAACCGACTGTTCTGATGAAGAGATTTCTTCCGGGTTTTGAAGTTCCCACGGCACAGAATGTGGGGGGGGGGGGTTAGCTCAGGCGGTACAGCGACTGGCTACGTGCTGGACGGTCCGGGGATCGAATCCCGGTGGGTGCGAGATTTTCCGCACCCCTCCAGGCCGGCGCTGGAGCCCACCCACCTTCATAAGACTGCTGCCGCCATGTTCAAGGTAAAACGTCAACCCTCGAGCTGGAGAAGTGACACAGTGTAATCTGGAGAATGGGTTGTCATTATTTATAATGTAACTTGAACAATATTTTTAAAGTAAGCAGCACGTTATGGAAACGTGCGGTACAAATAAGGTATAGCTCCGAGCTTATTAACCTGGCTACTATACAGGGTGTCCCAGGAGGAATGTGCCAGACTTCTAGAGAGTGTTCCTTATGTTAAAGTATACCGATATAACCCAAAACACCTATATCCAAAGTTGAACGGTTACGGAGATAATGGCCAGA
>Ga0123353_10011461_pt1 | contig 12495 bp, 10 predicted proteins | sample TergutLab28metaG_3_FD_92763 | JGI IMG/M metagenome (GOLD analysis project Ga0123353, IMG submission 92763) | Labiotermes labralis P3 segment gut microbial communities from Petit-Saut dam, French Guiana - Lab288 P3 | ecosystem: Host-associated > Arthropoda: Insects > Digestive system > Gut ... | reverse complement strand
CGCGGGCAAGAGCACGGTGGCGGCGGAGTTTTCGCGGCTGGGGTGTTGCGCGATCGATGCCGACGCGGTCGGTCACGCGGTGTTGCGCGAATCGGACGTGCGGCAGGCCGTCGCGGAGACGTTTGGCGGCGGCGTGCTCGACGCGGCCGGCGAGGTGGACCGCAAGGCGCTGGCGGGCGTGGTGTTTCAACACGAAGCGGCGTTGGCGAAACTCAACGCGTTGACGCATCCGCGGATCGCGGCGCGGATTTCGCAACGCGTCGCGGACGCCCAACGCGACGAGGCCGTGGCGGCCGTGGTGCTCGACGCGGCCGTGCTGCTGGAGGCGGGGTGGGACCACGTGTGCACGGTGTGCGTGTTCGTGTCGGCGCCGAACGCGGCCCGTCGCGATCGCGTACGGGAAAATCGAGGATGGGACGAGGCGGCATGGGCCGGTCGAGAAAAAACACAATTTTCTCTGGACAAAAAGGCCTCCCGATGCGAATATACGGTCGATAACAGTTCCGATATCCCCCATTTGCGTCAGCAGGTAGAAGAGGTTTTTCATCGGATTCTGGCGGCCTCCCGCGCGTGAAACGTGGCGGTGTGGGGTGGTTCGGGGACTGTTGCCCGATCGGTTTGAACCTTCCGCAGGGCCTCCGAAATGTTGTTACCCATCGGCCGTCGTGTCGACGAATTTGTGATCGTCGCGACGATTCGCCGAACGATCTGCCATAGACGAGAAAATGGAGAGATGAATCCCATGGCGAAGAGCGTGAAAAAAGCGTCGGCTGCGAAAACCGCGAAAACGAAGTCCACGGCCCCCAAATCGCCGCGAGGACGCAAAAAGAAAACGGACGTCCCCCCCGAGGCGGCCGCTCCCGAGACATTGTTCGCGCCCGAAACGGAGGTCGCTCCCGAGGCGCCGGCCCCCGTGACGGAACCGCCCGCTCCGGCGCCGCAGGCCGAGACCGCTCCGGCGGATTCGCCCGCGCCGGTCGCCGAGTCCGCCGCGGAACCCGCACCGCAACCACGCGTGAAACGAAAATACACGCGCAGAACACCGCCCCCGCCGCCGGCAGAGCCTCTGCCCGCGGTGGTCGAAGAACCGCAACCCACGCCGACGGAAACGTCCGAACCGGCCGCTCCGGCGGAAGCGCCCCAGCCCGAACCGGCGGTCAGTGCGGCCAGTGCGGTTCGTCAGGACAACGACCGCGACGCCGGCCAGGACAGCCGCGACGACAATCGTACCGCCGTCGAGGAACGCGCCGACGAACCGCCCGCCCCGCGCGACATCATGTCCGACTTCGACGCGGAGATGCACCAGAAGTACGAGCGCGTCAAACGCGGCGAACTGCACATCACCGACCTGCAAAAAATGCAGGTCAACGAACTGCACGAAATCGCCAGGCAGGAGGAGATCGACGAGTGGGTCGGCCTGGGCAAGCAGGAACTCATTTTCAAAATCCTCAAGACCCGCATTCAGAAGAACGGGCTGATGTACGGCGAGGGCGTGCTGGAGATTCTGCCCGACGGGTTCGGGTTCCTTCGCAGCCCGGACTACAACTATTTGCCCAGCCCGGACGACATTTACGTCTCGCCGTCACAGATTCGGCGGTTCAGTTTGCGGCAGGGCAACATCGTGGCCGGGCAGATTCGCCCGCCCAAGGAGAGCGAAAAATATTTCGCCCTGCTCCGCGTGGAGGCCGTCAACTTCGAACAGCCCGACGTCGTGACGCAAAAAATCAACTTCGAGGAACTCACGCCCACGCACCCCGACAAGCGCGTGTTCCTGGAAACGGTCTCCAAGGAAATCAACATGCGCGTGGTGAACCTGATCACGCCGATCGGGTTCGGACAGCGCATGCTGATCGTCGCCCCGCCGCGGACGGGCAAGACCGTGCTGTTGCAAAAGATCGCCAACGCCATCAGCGCCAACCATCCCGACGCGGTGGTGATTATCATGCTGATCGACGAGCGGCCCGAGGAAGTCACCGACATGAAACGCAACACCAAGGCCGAGGTCATCAGCTCGACCTTCGACGAACCCGCGCCGCGGCATGCGCAGATCGCCGAGATGGTGCTGGCCAAGGCCAAGCGCATGGTGGAGTACGGGAAACACGTGGTGATTCTGCTGGACAGCATCACGAGGCTGGCGCGGGCGTACAACACGATCGCGCCGCACTCGGGGAAGATTTTGACCGGCGGCGTGGACGCGTCGGCGTTGCAGTCGCCCAAGCGGTTTTTCGGTGCGGCCCGCGCGGTGGAGGAGGGCGGCAGTTTAACGGTGATCGGCACGGCCTTGATCGACACGGGCAGCCGCATGGACGAAGTGATCTTCGAGGAGTTCAAGGGAACCGGCAACAGCGAACTGCACTTGGACCGCCGCCTGGTGGACCGCCGCATCTGGCCGGCCATCGACATCAGCCGCTCGGGCAGCCGCAAGGAAGAACTCCTGCTGGACCCGCACGAAATGAAACTCGTCGTCTGCCTCCGCAAAGTGCTGTCCGAAATGCAGCCCGTCGAGGCCATGGAACTGCTCATCAGCCGCCTGAATAAATACAAAACCAACGCGGAATTTTTGATGAGCATGAACATCGGCGACTGACCCACTGCGTGGGAGCTGTGGAAGGACCATCGCTGAATCGTAAATCTGGCTCTGCCTGTTTGCGTTGTAAAATGTCGTGAACTACAAAACGTTTTTCGCGCACAACATTCGCAACGCAAACAGGCAAAGCCATTGTGTGAGTCAACCGTACACATGAACGAGTCACTCCCATCGCGAACGCCGGACGCGGAACTGGAGCGCCTTCTGAAACTCCTGCGCGCTCCCGCGCCGCGGGTGGTGTCCAACAACATCACCAAGGCTGCGATGAGTCCGATTGCGACGATTCTGACGATCCTGGGATTCATTTTGTCGATCGTGTTCCTGGTGCAGGGCATCGTGATGGGGCTGGTGTTTGGCCGCGCCGTCGTGATGCTGTTTCTCGTGCCGATACAGTGTCCGCTGTTGGCCATGTTGGCGTGGGGCATTTGGAGCCGGCGGCGGACCGCCCGGCTGCTGTCGGAGGGGACGTTGTGCAAAGGCCGCGTGATTACGGTGTCGCCCATGCCGGCGCGGATCAACGGACGAACGTTCTTCCGCGTGCGCGTGGAAGCTCGTCGCGGCGCCGCCGCGACGGCGGCGGACACGGTAACGGCGACGGACTCGGTGGACAACTGGGCCGTGGAGTATTTTCTCAACGCCCGCGACCGGCAGGAAGACGTCGACGTCCTCTACGCCGACAACATGCCGCATACCGTGATCCTCCCGGCCAAACTCGCGTTCACCCGACGATTCGATTAGGGGGCATCTCGATTTCATTTCTACCACAAGACACAGAGAACCACAGAGAGGACGTTGGAAATTCGAGACATTTTTCGAATGCCCAACGTCCTCTCTGTGGTTCTCTGTGTGGTAGAAGTAACGGTGTCCTAGCGTCGCCGTTTCCGAAGGACCACGAATATGGATGTCGCCAGCAGCGTCGCGAGCGTGGCGGGCTCGGGAACCGGCCGCAACTCGGGCGCGATCGCGAAAATCTGCGGGAGATACCAGGACACATCCGCGATGTAGGTTTGACTTCCGTAGATGGCGGAATAGCTGTTGGGCTGGCCTTCCAGGGGCATCACGGCAATCATGATTCCCACCAGCGTGCCGTCGAGGGCGAACACGCCGCCTCCGGAATCGCCCGGGGCGGCCTGCGCTTCGTTGACGCTCACGCCTTCCTCAAACATGGTCGTGAAACCGAGCACCCACGGTCCTCCATCGCCGATCTGGGTCACGTAGGGGCTGCCATTCACGACATTCGTGCCCCAGCGATGGCTGTATCCGCTTCCGAGCGTGAAGCCGCTGTACACATACTCCGTGCTGCTCGCGGGTAACGTTCTCCAGGCCCCATCATACTTGGTGAGCGTGGTGGCACGATTCTGACCGTTTCCGATCATCACGACCTCGGTGCCAATCTGCGTGCGCGACGAGGCAATGTTCAGCGTCTCCAGGGCGGGCCAATTGGCCGAGGTGCCCGTCAGTTTCATCAGAGCAAGATCCGTCTTCGTCTGCCCAAAGTTGGGGATGCCTGGGACGAAGATATCCGGATTATTCAACTGCTGCCGCGTCGTGCTGTCGACGGTGTACGGTACGCCACCGAAAACCACCGTCGCCGGGGTGCCCACGTGGTTGGCCGTCAACACCCAGCCCTCGCCAAGATACACCATCGCCCCAACGATATCGGTGCCGTTGGCGCGCTTGGGCGTGCCGACGTAATCCCATCCCGGAACGGCGAGGCCCGTTGCGTTGTCGATGCCCGTTGTATTGCCCGTCCCGGTTCCGCCGGCGATATTCACGCCAAAAGCAGGAAAACATGCCCACACCGCCACCACCAACACCGTCAAACGAGAAATGCGAATCATACGCCGAGCCTCGCGAATAAATTGACGCCAGCCACGCCCGCGGAACCACAACAAGCCCCGCCAAGGCAGCACGCATTGTCCCACGTTTTCAAATTCTCGCAAGGAAAAATTCACGGAATAACCACATCAATGCGTCAGTATTTTCCCGGAGTAGACGATTCGGCAGTTCGGCGGATACTCGACGGTTCGGTGATTGACGGGGTAAATGCCGTAGGATATGCTGGTCGACGAGGTGAACATTACGAAAATCGCCAAACGATTCATGAACGGCGAAAGTCAGGCCGTCCAGTTACCGAAGGAGTACCGCTTTCCGGGCACGGAAGTGTGTGTCCAGAAGGAGTTTCCCTTGTCACGGATTGACGAGATTCTGGAATATAACCGGGCGTTTGTCGCCAGCCGGCAGTACGAAAAGTATGACTACCTGACGACGAAGTTTCCCAACAAGAAAATCGCCGTGCTGTCCTGTATGGACACGCGGCTGACGGAGGTGCTGCCGGCCGCGCTGAACTTCAAAAACGGCGACATCAAGATCATCAAAAACGCCGGGGCCGTCGTCGCGCACCCCTTCGGCAGCGTCATGCGGAGCCTCATCATCGCCGTGTACGAACTGGGCGTGGAAGACATCATGGTCATTGGCCATCACGACTGCGGCATGCAAAGCATGGAGGCGTCGAAGCTGGTCCGCAAAATGGCCGAGCGGGGTATCGAGACGGAAAAACTGGACTTTATCGGCTGCTGCGGCATCGACATCAACAAGTGGCTCAAGGGCTTCGACAGTGCCGAGGATTCCGTCCGCGAAACCGTCACCCTCATCCGCCGCCACCCGCTGATCCCCGCCGACGTCCACGTCCACGGATTCATCATGGACCCGGCGACGGGGAGGCTGGATCGGGTGTGACGGCTCGTCATCATTTTTTTGCCGCGAATTACGCGAATTACGCGAATTCTTTCGAAAAATTCGCGTAATTCGCGGCAAAAAACAACGTGTTCTTAACAATTACTCTACACGATCTCCAGCCCGTCCTTGTCCGGCAATTTTGGGAACGGCGCGTGGGGTTCGGTTTGGTACCAGAAGGCGACGGACGCCATGTCGTCCTGGTTGGGCAGATAGCGGCCGCCGGAGCGCCAGCCTAGGGATTGGATCGTGGCGGCGAAGTTTTCCTCGAAGCGGATGGGGTCTACGATGTGCCAACGATACAGACTGAAGCGCGTGTTGGATTGGTAGGTGCCGTCAGGTCGCACGACGTGCGGCAGGCCGGCGTAGGGCGTGGTGAATTCTTGATACTGTTTCGTTTCTTTGTTTTCGAAATTATACGAACCACAGAAATAATCCTCCGTGCCCGTGCCGCAGATCGTCGGAAAACACGTCCCGCCGCGCTCCCGCACGTTGCGCCCGACCACGCCGCCCGGCAAATCGCCGTCCAGATAGAACTTGATCTCCCCTTCACCCCACCAGCCGTTATTGTTCACCTGCCAGGCCATATACGTGCCGACGTACTGCCCCCGCCCGCACAGACCGTCCACGATCGTGTAGATGTCTTTGTACGGCAGCGGGTTGGTCCGGCGGAACTGGGCGTGAAAATAGGCCGCGTCGTCGGGCACGGCCGTGAGGGCATAGTTGATCTGATAAAATATCGTCATCTCCTCGGTGCCGATGTTCTCCAGCGTGACGCGGGCGTGTTTTCGGAACGGCATTTCCCAGTAACAGTTGAACGCGTTGCCCGGATTCACGCACACGGCCAGCGAATGGATCGGCCGGTATATCTGGTAACTCGTGTAGGCGCTGGCGAAAAAATCGCCGAAGGGCACTTCCACCGACGGCGTGGCTTCGCCGTCCCAGTACAAACGCAGAATCGCAAATCGGTAACTGCCGGCCGCCAGGGTCATCCACATCTGTTGAATGGCGCCAGGGCCTTCAATGTCCGCCAGCGTCAGCGTTTGGCCGGGCTTAACGGCGACGCAAGGCCGCACCTTCCAACCCTGGCCCAACTCCCGCGACGGCCCATGGGTCGGGTCGCAATGCCGCCCGCCGCCGCCCCGCTCACCCGTCGGATTCTCCGCCGAAATCGACCGCGTTCGCGCACTCGACAGCCGCGACAAATTCCCCAGATGCATCCCCAGGCCGTTGAAGTCCAGTGTCATGGGAACTCCTTCTGAAACCAAAATATAGAATCATGAATTTCCGAATCAACGCGCGCAACTGCGGCGCGGTGATGGAACTATACCGCAATCCGTCCAGCACGTTCAACAGTGTCGCGTCGCGGGAGGCCCACCGCACCAGCCTGCGGTGCATCTTCCACGCCACGTGCGACCGCTCCCAGGCCCGATCGATGTCCGCCGCAAACGTCTTGGAATACCGCGGAATGAAATGGGATTTTCGGTGATTGCAGGCCGCGTGGGCCGGCACCCAGTTCATGTAGTCATGCACGCGGAAATCCTCGCCCAGCGAATACTCGCGCTGGATCCTCGCCAGGCGCGACGGGCTGCTCAGCAAAATCCTCGGGAACAGATGGTCGATGGTCAGTTTTCTCAGCGCCAGCGGCCGATGACAATGAAAACACCGCCCCCCGTGAGCCTCCCAAATCACCAGCCGCTTGAGCGGCGAAATGCTATGCCTGGCCGTCACGTTTGGAACCTCCACGAAAAGACTGTTAGGCACGTGGCACGGGCGTCCCGCCCGTGAGTCGCATGGGCGTCTCGCCCATGCAATCGTACCTATTGGCAAAATGGGTACAACCTGCCGACTCAATTCCGCGTTTGCGTGGGCGGCAACGACCCGCATGATACAACATCCATCCAGCCTCGCCATGGGCGGGACGCCCGTGCTACGTTGGCTTGCCCGCCATGATTTCCTCGTAGTCCTGCAAATTCAGCCGCATGAGGGCGGGCGCGTCCAGGCCGTAGGGGCATTTGGTTTGGCATTGGCCGCACTGGGTGCAGTCCTCGATTTTCTTCATTTTGGCCCGGAATTCCTCGGTGTAGAACTGCGCCGGCGGCATCCGGCGGATCATCTGCGACACGCGGGCGCACTCGTGAATCTGAATCCCGGCCGGGCAGGGCATGCAATAACCGCAACAGCGGCAAAAATTTCCCGTCAGTTCCCGGCGGTCGCGTTCCACGGTCGCCAGCAATTCGCCGGCCAGGACGGGCGGAGTTTTCAGGTGGCCGAGGAATTCGTCCTGTTCGCGTTCGCGCTGGATGCCCCAGATCGGCAGCACGTTCCCGAACCGCGACAGCCACGCCCACGCCGCCGCCGAATTGACGATCAATCCGCCCGACAAGGCCTTCATCGCGATGAACCCCACGTGACGCTGCTCGCAGAGGCGGACCAGCGCCTCGTCCGCCTCGCCGGAGAGGTAGGAGAAGGGGAACTGGAGCGTCTCGTACAGACCCGACTCGACGGCCTCGGTCGCGACGTTCAGCCGGTGGTTCGTGATGCCGATGTGGCGGATTTTGCCCTGCTGTTTGGCCTGGAGCATGGCCTCGTACAGCCCGGAGGCGTCGCCGGGTTTGGGTATCGGCGAGGGGTTGTGGAATTGGTAGAGGTCGATGGTGTCGGTCTTCAGGTGGGTCAGGCTGGTGTGGAGTTGCTGCCAGAACCCGGCCGCGTCGGCGGCGAAGGTTTTCGTGGCGACGATCACGTGCTGCCGCGGGTACCCTTGCAAGGCCCGGCCGAGCTTTTCCTCGCTGTCGCTGTAGGCCCGGGCGGTGTCGAAAAACGTGATGCCGCCGTCCAGGGCCTTTCGCAAAATCCGGACGGCATCGTCCATGGGTGTCCGCTGAATCGGTAACACCCCGAACGCGGCCCGCGAGGACCGCAGGCCCGTGCTCCCCAGAATGATGTCCGTCATGGCGTTCTCCTTTCGCTTGTAAAAACGGTGGAGCTTCGCGGCGATGGCCCTGCGTTACAGTTCGCCGATTGCGCGATTTTCCACGATGGTTTTTCGTTTCAGCAGCCGTGCGGTGATGTTGACAAGCACCAGCGTGACGACGGTGCCGAGGACGCCGGCGAGGCTGGACCATCCGCTGATGTTGAACCAGGACGCGGGGGCGGCGTGTTCGGTTTCGTCGTCGGTGGGTTGGGCCTGCGGTTTGGTGTAGTCGGGCAGGGGTGCGATGGCGGCTTGGAGGGCGTTGGCCCGGGCGACGGCGGGGCTGTCGTTGCGGATGATGGTGTCGTTGTCCGTGGCCGTGGTGACGTGGTAGCGTTCGGCCTTGAGGCTGGCCTCCAGACCGTCGTCGTGGGTGCTGGCGAACCAGACGCCCGCTCCGGCCAGCAGCAGGGCGGCCCCGAGCACCGAGGTCAGCACGGCGGCCTGTCCCGGCCGATGGGCGGTGTCACGCGGCGCGCCGTGGAGCGGGCCGTGGACGGGTCCGTTGTGGTGGTGGAGCAGTTGCGGGCGGGTGCGTTGGAGATACGCCAGCACGGCGAAGGTGATGGCGCCCTCGGCCAGTCCGATGGCGACGTGCACGCCGAGCATGGCCGACAATAACATGGGCAGTGGAATGGCCAGCACGCCCGAGGCCGCCACCTGCAACGGAACCAACGCCGCGCCCGCCAGCACACCGACGGTGGCGGACAACCAGGCGGAAAGATACAACCGCCGCGGCGACGCGGACGCCTCCGACCCCCGCAGCAGCCGGAACAACCCGCCGCCCAGCAACGCCGGGGCCACGCCGATATTCAGGATGTTGCATCCCAGCGCCAGCAGTCCGCCGTCGGCGAAGAGCAGGCATTGGACGATCAGAATGGACGTCATGGTGAGGATGGCCGCCCAGGGTCCCAGCAGCACGGCCAGCAGCACCGCTCCGCCCAAATGCCCGCTGACGCCAAATCCGATGGGGAAGTTGAGCATCTGCGCCGCGAAGACGAACGCCCCCATCACGCCCATCAGCGGCAGCGTCGCCGGGTCGAGCGTCTTCCGCGCCCGCCACGCCGCCACCGCCACCGTCCCGCCCGCCAATGCGATCGTCCCCGCCGCCATCGGCAGCGAAAGCAGTTCATTGGTCATGTGCATGGCCAGCATCGCGGACATAACGGTCTCCTTGTTGACGGGAGTAATTTTATCGAAATTTGTCGTATGGATGAAGGTGAAAAAACCGGAAATTCGGATTTCGGATTTTCACGGTGCCCGTATCCAGCGTTTCCGTTACGCGAAAAAACGGTACAATGGCGCCCAATGTCAACGGCGATGGACATCTTGAGTGGCCGGTGTCGCGGGTGGTGGGCGTCGGTGGTTCGGGGGGCGTTGGTGCCGGCGGGGGTGGCGTATGGGCTGGCGATGCGGGCGCGGCGTCGGGCGTATGGGGGCGGGTGTTGTCGCGCGCGGGCGGCGGGGGTGCCGGTGATTTCGGTCGGCAATTTGACGGTCGGCGGGACCGGAAAGACGCCGATGGTGGCGTGGATCGTCACGCGGCTGGTTGCGGCGGGTCGCCGGCCCGCCGTTGTCATGCGCGGTTACCGCTCGCGCGACGGCCGGAGCGACGAGGCCGTGTTGTTGGACATGGTGTGCAACGCCGCACCGCGGGCCGCGGGCGTCCCACGTAGCACGGGCGTCCCGCCCGTGAGTCGCATGGGCGTCTCGCCCATGCAACGCCAGCTAGTGAATCAGACTTCCACATCACAGTCTGATGCGAACGAAACGGCGACGCCGTGTGCCGAGCATGGGCGAGACGCCCATGCGACTCACGGGCGGGACGCCCGTGCTACGTGGCGGGTGCCGGTGATCGTGAATCCCGACCGCGTGGCTGGGGCGCGGGCGGCGCGGGAGCGCGGGGCCGACTGCATCGTGCTGGACGACGCGTTTCAGCATCTGCGGATTCACCGCGACGTGGACCTGGTGCTGGTCGACGCGACCAATCCGCTGGGATTCGGGCGGTGTCTGCCGCGGGGGCTGCTGCGCGAACCGCCCTCGGCGCTGCGGCAGGCCGACGCGATCGTGCTGACGCGGGCCGACGCGGTGTCGCCGGCCGGGCTGGACGACATCGAGGCGACGCTCCGCCGACACGCGGGCGAAATGACGCCGATCTTCCGCGCGGTGCACCGGCCCACGGCCGTCATCGACGAGTCCGGCGCGCGGCACGGTGTCGAGCGTCTGGCGGGGCGGGCGTTCTTCGCCTTTTGTGGCCTGGGCAACGCGGGGGCGTTTTTCCGCACGCTGGAGTCGCTGCACGCCACCGCGGCAGGCCGTCGCGAACTCGGCGACCACGCCCACTACGACACCGCCCGCCTGGACGAACTCGCCGCCGCCGCCCGCGCCGTCGGGGCAAGCCATTTCATCACCACGCAAAAAGATTACGTCAAACTCCAGAACATGAATGTGCCCCTGCCGTGCTGGCAACTGGCCGTCGAAATGGACCTGCTCGACGGCGGGGAAACGCTGTTCGAATGGATCGCGGAAACCATGGGAAAATAGCGAGGACGGTCAATAGAACGCGCTGTGCACGAACATGGCGACCGAGGCGATGCCGAACCCGATCAGCAGCAGGCCCGAGAGGACGTTGACGACGCGGAAGAACCCCGGACCCAAATGGTTGGGCACGAAACGGACGAAGAAGGTGAGGATGGCGAACCAGGTCATCAGTCCCGCCCCGGCGAAGGTCAGTCCCCACCAGGCCGCGGTGGCGCCCAGTTCGGTGGCCTGTGCCCGCGGCAGCCAGGTGGTGGTCACGGTGATCCAGTAGATCAGGCTGGCGGGGTTGATGACGGTCAGGACACCGCCGGTGATGACGTCGGCGATGAGGTGCTTGGGCGGTGCGCCGCGCAGGCTCCTCCGGGCGCGGGCGTAGGCCTGAAGCGGGTTCTTGAACGCCTTGTACAGAAAATAACTGCCCAGCGGAAGCAGCACCAGGGCGCCGACCAGCGAGAGGCTGATTTCCACGTGGCGGGGCAGCGGTTGTCCGGGGTCGGGAAACAGGTGTTTGCTTCCCAGGAGCACCAGCGCGAACAGCAGCAGGTCTCCGACGGCCGACCCGATCCCGCAGGCCAGCGTGTGCGTCCACCGCCCGACGATTCCGCGGCGAATGGCCACCATGTTCACCGGTCCGATCGGCGCAGCGGCAACAAAGCCGATGATGAACGCGGCCACGAGAACCTGCACACTGGACAACCACATCGCCGTCGAAGCCAACACGATAATACGACTCGTCTCTCCCCCGAAGCGTCAGGGATTGCACCAGCATACTGATCGGCCCGAGGATGGCAACATCTTTAACGACAAAAAAACCGCGGCGGCCTTCGGGAAGGACAAGGCCGCCGCGTCAGGTTCCGGAAGCGAACCCGTGAATTCGGTCGCGATCCCTCACCGGGCCGGTATCGTGGTCGGCGCCGGAAAGGCCGGTTCGGTGACCGGTTCCGCGGGCAGTTTGCCTTCGCGGATCAATTGTTCCTTGCGTTCGATCAGCCGGGCGGCGCGTTCCTGCGGCGGAAGCGACTCCAGCGACTGCCGCTCGTCGGGTGTATAGCTGCCCACGACCACCCGCAGCCAGGCCGCCCGGGCGAGGTACGCCTCGCGCTGCGCGTTCCCCAACCGGATCAACCGCTGGTAGTGCGTCAGCAGCTTTTCCTGTTCGGCTTCGCTTTTGCTCATGAACGCGAGCGCTTCCTCGCGGATTTTCTCCTGCTGGTCGGGGGAGAGCTTGCTCCACTCCAAACCGTTGTTCATCCGGGCGGCCATCGTCTGGTCGTCGTTGATCGCCAGCAGTTGCATGCGCATCCGCATCTGCTGGGCCTTGGTCACGACGTTTTTGTCGGCCTGTTTGGCCTGTGCCCAGACCAGCGACGGCACCGCCGCCAGCAGGAAAGTCAGAATGTACCCAGCCTTCGTCATGATCGTGCTACCGTCCTCGCGCTACCGTCCCGACCCACTGCGTGGGGGCTCGATAAAACCCACGGGGGCCTCCAGTTTGGCCAATGCGTCCATCGTGTCGGCGTTGAGCAGTTGCTCGTTGTCCGCCAGTGTTTGAATCGTTTCCATGTTGGAGAAGAAGAACAACTGCGACCGGGCGAGGTCGTCCACGTCGGCCTGGGCCAACCGTGGCGCGGGCGCCTCGCCCGCGTGGTGCGTT
>Ga0123353_10011460_pt1 | contig 12495 bp, 10 predicted proteins | sample TergutLab28metaG_3_FD_92763 | JGI IMG/M metagenome (GOLD analysis project Ga0123353, IMG submission 92763) | Labiotermes labralis P3 segment gut microbial communities from Petit-Saut dam, French Guiana - Lab288 P3 | ecosystem: Host-associated > Arthropoda: Insects > Digestive system > Gut ... | reverse complement strand
TGGATTCAGCAGAAAACCCAAATCCAGTTCGCTTCCAAGGTGCGCTCAGAGAATGGCCTCATCGCTTTTATCTTTGCTCGCCTCGCCTCCCTTGCCTTTTTCTACTCGTGATTGGCATTAATAAGGAATAATGGTGGTGTGCTAGCGCACAATTGATGGGTTGTCCGAAAATATTATGAAAAAAACTGCGCCAGCAGTTTTATCGTTAACTATTCCTTATTCCCTATTATTTATTACTTGGAGGCATTCATGCATCATATAATATTGAACACAGAAAGCTACTTCGGTCCCGGCTGCGTCAGCAAGGTGGGCGCCGAGGCCGTGGAGCGTTGCCTGACCTGCGCCTTTATCGTCACGGACGAGACGCTGGTGAAGTTCGGCACGCTGCGGCCGGTGCTGCGTTCATTGCAGGAGTCGGGGCTGAACTTTGTCATCTTTGACAAGGTCAAGTCCAATCCCTCTATCGCCGCCGTGCAGGCGGGCGTGGAGGCTTTTTGCCAAAGCGGCTGCGATTTTATCATCGCGGTGGGCGGCGGCTCGCCGATCGATCTGGCCAAGGCCGTCAGCGTCATTGCCGCCAATCCGCAGCACGCGGACGTGCGCAGCCTGGAGCACGTGCGGCAGACGCGCTGTCGGGGCGTCACCCTGTTCGCCGTGCCGACCACGGCGGGCACCGCGTCCGAGGTCACGGTCGACTACGTGATCACCGACGAGGAACTGGGCCGCAAATTCCTCTGCGCGGACGACAACGCCATTCCCCGCGTGGCCTTTATCGACGCGGACATGATGGCGGGCATGCCGCAAAGCCTGGCCGCCGCCACGGGTATGGACGCGCTCACGCACGCGATCGAGGCCTATCTCAGCCGCCGCGCCTGGACCATGACGGACATCTTTTCGCTGCAGGCGGTCGCGTGTATCGCGCAGCACCTCAAGCATTCCTGCAACCTGCCCCAGGCGCGGGAGAATATGGCCCTGGGCCAGTACCTGGCCGGCATGGCCTTTTCCAATTGCGGCCTGGGCGCGACGCACGCGCTGGCGCACCCGCTCTCGTCCGTGTGGGATGTGCCCCACGGCGTGGCCAACGCGATCATGCTGCCGCACGTCATGGCCTTCAACGCGGAGATGACCGGCGACCGCTACCGTCATATCGCCAAGGCGATGGGCGTGCGGGGCACGAAGGGCATGACCGAAACCCAATACCGCGAGGCGGCCATCGGCGCGGTGCGCGCGCTGGGAAAACTTGTGGGCATTCCGCGCGGGCTGGCCGAGCTGGGCGTCACCCGCGAGAGTTTCCCGCAGATGGCGGAGCTGGCGGTGACCGACGCCACCCTGCCCGACAACCCCCGCCCCATGCACGCGGGCCAGGCGATTGCGTTGTACGAGGCGGCGTACTGAACAGTGGACAGGTGACAGTGGACAGGTGACAGTGGACAGTTATAAACATAGGAGAAAGAAACATGAAAAAACAGCTTAAGGCAATACTTCCCCTTATCCTGATCGCGATCACCTTATTCGGTTGTGTCACGCCACAGGAGCCGGTGGTTCAGGAGACGCCCGCACCGACCGCCACGCCCGCGCCGACCGCCACGCCCGTGCCCACACCGGAGCCGACGCCGACGCCGGAACCTACGCCCACGCCGCGCCCGACGCCTTTTGCCAGCGACAAGTATCCCCTGACGCCCAAGAGCCTGCGCAAAACGGCGGGCAGCAACTACCCGGAGGAAAAAATGCTCAATGACGATCCCCAGAAGTTTTTCTGCTTTGTGGACGTCGCCAACCAGGTCGTGTTCATCTACGAGCGCGGAGAGACGGAGGAGTATGACGTGCTGGTGCGTGAGATGATCTGCTGCACGGGCAAGAGGGGCTCGCGCGCGGGCACATGGGAGATCCAACGGGACAGAAGGCGGTTCTCGCGTTTTTCCGCCAACCTATACGGTCAGTATTGGACAAAATACCGTCCGGCGAGCAGGCTCTACTTCCACTCGGTTTTGTACTCCGAGATGGACTCCCGTTCCCTGATCGAGGAAAAATTCTGGCAGCTGGGCACGCCCGTGTCCGCGGGCTGTATCCGCTTGCTGCCGGACGACGCGCATTGGATCTATCTTTATCTCTGTCGGGGCACGAAGGTCACGGTCGTCAACGACCTGCCGATCGACGAGGAACTGCGCGCCCGCCTCATGCCCGACTGCACACCCGTGCCGGACGGCTTTGAAATTCTTGACGAAATAGAAGCACAGGGCGCATAGAATATAAAAGGAGATTTGTACATTGAAGAAAATCGGCCTGGCCCTGGGTTCCGGCGGTGCGCGGGGCATCGCGCATATCGGCGTGCTGCAAGTGCTGGAGGAGAATAACGTCCCGATCCACATGGTTTCGGGCTGCAGTATCGGCTCCATTGTGGGCTCGATTTACGCCGCGGGCACGGACCTGCGCCTGCTGGTGAAACTCATTCTTTCGCTGACGGCGCGTGATATCATGGACCCCGGCATACCGGGCAAGGGCGGGCTGCTGCAGGGCAATAAAATGGAGGAAATGGTGCGCGTGCTCACGCATGACAAGGACATCGGGCAAACGCGGATCCCCTTTTATTGCACGGCGGTCGACCTGGAATCGGGCCAGCTGCACGTCTTTACCAAAGGCAAAATTGCCCGCGCGGTGCGGGCGAGTATGTCCATCCCCGGTATGTTCGCGCCGACCAAAATCGACGGCCGCTGGTATATCGACGGCGGCGCGCTGGAGGAGATTCCGGTCGACGTGCTGCGCGAAAACGGCGCGGACGTGGTCATCGGCGTGGACCTCTCCGAGCGGCGCGGCTTTCCCTCAAGCAGCAAACCCAGCTCCTATCGCACGATCAACCGCGCGTTTGATATCATGCAAATGGAAATGACGCGCCTAAAACAACAGCAGATCGACGTGCGTATCCGGCCCGACGCGTCCTTCATGGGCCTGCTCTCGACCAAAGGCGCGCAGGACTGCGTGGCCGAAGGCCGCCGCGCGGCGGAATCGGTGCTGCCGGAGATCCTCTCCGTCATAGCCGATTAGATACCAGATACCAGATTCCAGACGCTGTTAGGTTTTCGGAATCATGCGCAAGAACACATTCGCCCGATAAAAGAAGTTGCCCAGCAGGGAGTTGTTCAGCGTGTCGTACAGTTTCGGCAGCACGGTCAGCGCGATCGGCACGGCCATAAAGATCACAAACACAATCAATACGCCATGGATAAAGCCAATGCCGCAGGAGATGGGGATATCGTATTTCTCCAGAATCGGCAGGCCGTGCACCGCGTGATCGGTCATCAGCAAGCCGAACCCCAGCAGCGTGCGCAGCACGATGAACAGAATGCCGAACGACAGAATATTGATGACCACATTCACAATGGTCTGGTTGAAATAATCCCCCAGCGTCACCAGCCCCTTGTCGCGATAGACCGTGCCCAACACGGTCTTTTTCAATGCCGCGCCCATGGGAATCGGAATATCCGCGTTGGCGATGATTTCGTTCAGCTCCGCCTCCGTCACGTCCTCCGCGCGCGCCAGCACCATCTCCACGCTGGTCTCATTGATGTACTCATAACCCTCAAAATAATAGAGCATGGTGTTATAGGTCTCGGTGTCCGCGTGAAAGACGCCGCTCACCACGGGCACCAGCAGCAGCGCAAAGAGCAGCGAAACCAGCGTCACGCCCACGGTCAGCGCGGAATACAGCACCCCCCGGTAATAACCGGCCAGCACGCACAGGGCCAGGATGAGTATGATGGCGAAGTCGATCATTGTTGCCTCCGTTGTTATGAGATACCAGATACCAGACTCCGGATTCCAGAAAAAATCCGCGTGAGCGATCTGGTGTCTGGAAACTGGAATCTGGAATCTATTTGGCAAACATTACTGCGTAATGCTTGCCAAATACACCGCTCCCTCTGTCTCAAACAGCATATTACTGTCGCCCACGCGGGATACGCGCTGCGGCGGCGCCGGCAGCTCCAGCACAAGGCCCCGCCTGCCCGCGTAGTTAAAACTATACAAATGCGTCTGCGTAAAGGCGTACAGGCTGCCGCCCTGCAAAAAGGCCGACGTGACCTTGTCCGGCAGATGGAGCGAAACCATACTCTCGCTCGCGTAATCCGCTTCGGCGACGGTCAGCAGGCGCAGCGTTTCGCCAAACGCGGGGTGGCGCGGCTGCAGCAGAAAGGAGACGCCGCCGGAACTTTCCGCCATATCCAGCACGCGCTGCCCGAAGATACGCACGCGGTACCGCTCCCGCCCGCCCGCCTGCGTATAGCGTACCAGGTCCTGCGTGCCCGCCACAAAGATACTGTCCTGGGTGAAAAACACACTTTCGATCGCCTGGTCATAGAACGGCTGCAAATAGCTCATCATGCCGCCGTTGCCGTAATCGTACATCTTGACGTTGAACACCGGCTGCTCCTGCTGCGCGGCGACGGCGATGGCCCACAGCAAGTCGCTGCCGTTTTCGGTATAGAACCCGAAGTTCACCACTTTGCCGTCGCTGTAGTCCAGCGCGTCGGCGGAGGCCACGCCCGCGCTGTCAAACACGATAATGCTGTCCGCGCCGCTCGTTATGTTGCGCCGCAGCACCGCGACATGGTTGCTGCCGCAGCGCACGGCGTGGATTGTGCCGGTGAGCGTGACCTCGTCCAGCCCGCGGATCTGCAGCACGCTGCCCGAGAACACCGCCATATTGTCCCCGTTTACGTCATATCCCGAGATCGCCGTGCCCAGCGGCGTGGTGGTCAAACCGCTCTTGCCGATACGAAACTCATGGAACGTGTCGCTCGTGGCGTAGGTGATCGTCTCGCCGTTGATCCTAAAATCCTGCCCCGGTTCCAAGGGGCTTTGTCGCAGGGAAAGGCTCGCCTCGCGCGTGCCGAATAGCAGCGCAAAGAGCGCGATTACCAAACCGACCGCCACTATCGCGACGGCGCCCACGGCCAGGAGTCTGCCTAATTTGGGTTTGAATCGAATTGCCATAATCCTCTTGGCGGGCGATTGATAATCGACCCTACTTTGCTACGCGCACGGTCAGCGACTGCGGCGCCACGCGAAAAACGACGGGCGTTTGCTCGATGACCTCGCCGTCCACCTGCGCGCGGGAGCAGGGCTCACAAACGGCGGTTATCTCCCGCGCCTTGAGATAGGTCACATACTTTGAGGTAATGTGCGTGCCCTTTTGCAGGCGCGGCAGCATGGACAGCACCCTCAGCTTGCTGATGTCGTGCACGATGCAGACGTCCAGCAAGCCGTCCGCCGGCTCGGCCTGCGGCGTAATGCGCATACCGCCGCCGAAGTGCGTGCCGTTGCCCGCTGCCATGATCATCACGTTGCGCGTAAGGGCCTGTCCGTCCGCGTTGATCTCGGTCCTGCGCAGCTTCAAATGCCCAAGAGAGTGCAGAATGCCGCGCCAATAGGCCAGCTTGCCGCCCAAGCCTTTTTTCTTGTACATCTCGGCGGCGTCCAATACGTCCACGTCAAACCCGAACCCTGACACGTTGATAAAGGCGGTTTCGTTTGCCAGGCCCGTGTCGATCCGTTGGTCCCGTCCGCCGGTCAGAATCTCCAGCGCGGCCTCCGGTTTGGACGGTATGGCAAGCGCGCGCGCAAAGTCGTTGCCCGTACCGCAAGGCACCAGCGCCAGTACCGCGTCCGAGTGAGCCAGCGGCAAAGCCACCTCGCGCACCGTGCCGTCGCCGCCTAACGCCACAATACAGCCGTGCCCCTCGCCGCTCGCCTCCCGTGCCAGTTCCACGGCATGGCCCGGGTAGTCGCTCATCTTCACGACGAAGGAACGGCCCTCTTTCTCCAGCCGCTCTTTTGTCAGTTCCAGCGCAGCAAGCGCGGCCCCCCGCCCCGCGATGGGATTGCAAATCAAACAAAAATCCATTCTATCCCTATTCCCAAACGATTTGATATTATTTTAGCACAATGCGCCGCAACCGTCAAATTCGCGTAGGGGCGATTATCAATCGCCCGTCTGTCCGGCGCAACCGTAGGGGCAACCATTTTGTATCTATACTGTGAATAAATACTTGTCAGCATTGGCAGAACGCTTTGTCCGTGGTAAGATAGTTTGTCGGAATATCCGAAAGAAAGAGACCAAATGAAACCGATCAAAGTTTTTTTGCTTATTGTCCTGGCCGTCCTGTTTGTTGTGACGCTTGTTTTGTCTTTGCGCTGCGCGTCGCAGGACGGCTTAGGCCCGCAGGGCGCGCGCTGCCCCGTGATCGTCAACGAGATCATGACCGGCAACAAGGGCGTATTGCTCGATCCCTTCGGGCGGGCTTCGGATTATGTGGAGTTTTATAACGCGTCCGACGAGCCCGTGCGGCTGGACGGCTTTTTGCTCTCCGACCGCGAGGACAAGAGCTGGTATTTCCCCACGGGCACGGAGATCGGGCCCTACGGTTACCTGATCGTCTGGTGCACGGGCGACGCGGTGGACAATGCCTTGATCGCCAACTTTAAGCTGAGCAAGGGCGACGTGCTGCGCTTTGCCGACGCGGCGGGTTATCTGCTCTTTGTCAAGGAGATTCCTGAGATCTTCTCTCCCAACGCGCTTTGCCTCGCGCCCGCCGGTCACGAGTGGAAGGAAATGCCGCCCTCGCCGGGTTTTGCCAATACGCCGGAGGGCATTGCGGCCTTTGCGGCCAGCCGCGAGAGCGGCGGCGCGGCGCAGGTGATCCTGCCGCACAACGGCGTGTATATCTCGGAGTTCATGGCCTCAAACAAAATGACATTGAAAGCGCCGGACGGCAGCGTGAACGACTGGATCGAGCTTTACAATACCACGGACCGGCCCGTGGACCTTTCGGGCTGCGGCCTGTCCAACGATCCGGACAAGCCCTATAAATTCACCTTCCCCGAGGGCGCCCTCATCGAGCCCTACGGCTTTCTGCTGGTCTACCGCACGGCGCGCAGCGTGGAGGGGTTCTACTGTTTCAGCTTTGGTATCTCCAAACAAGGCGGCACACTGGTGCTCACCGACCGGGGCGGCACGATCCTGGACAAGGTGACCTTCGGCCCGCAGAAGGCCGATTGCAGCATGATCCGCTCCATGGAGGGCAGGGACTTTGACCCCGCCGCGGCCTTTGAGGAGACCGGCCAGCCCTCGCCGGGTTTTGCCAACAATCACGCGGGCTGGGAGGCCTATGACAAACAGATCCACCCGAACCTGGGCGTGCACGACATCATGCTCTCGGAGGTGCTGGTCAGCGGCTACTCCTGGTATTTGGGCAGCAACGGCCGCCCGCAGGATAGGGAGCTGGGAGAATGGGTCGAGCTTTTCAACAAGGGCGATACCGAGCGGGACATTGGCGGGTATTCGCTCTCAGATGTCGCTTACGGCGCGGGAAAATGGGTTTTTCCCGAGGGAACGAGTATCGCCGCTAAAGGATATCTCGTGGTACTGCTCAAGGGCGGCGGCAAGCCGGACAGCGGCCGCTACTTGGAATTGAGCTTTGACATCAAGGCAGGCGGGGAGCCGCTTTCCCTCTTCGACAACGAACAGAATTTGATCGACCGCGTCTCCGTCCCCAAGAGTCGGGCGGGCGTGGCCTATGCGCGCCAGGGCGACGGCGGCTGGGCTTTGACCGAAAACCCCACGCCCAACGCCGCCAACCAAAGCGGCAGGCGGGGCGTCTGCCCCACGCCGGTTTTTTCCGTGGACAGCGGCCTATATCATGAAGGGCAATCGGTGACGATCACCGTGCCCGAGGGCTGTTTTGTGACCTATACCGAGGACTGCACGGACCCCACGGAGCAAAGCCCCCGCTATCAGGTGGGCACGGCCATTTCCGTCGGCGGGAACAAGGTCCTGCGCGCGCGCGCGTTCGCGTCGGACGGCGGGCTCTGGCCGAGCGATATCGCCAGCAATACCTATATTCTGGTTCTGGGTGAGGAGACCGCGCAGTCGCACAACACTTCGCTGAACATGGTTTTTCTGGTGACGGACCCCGCCAATCTCTTTGACCCCAAGTTCGGGATCTATGTGATCGGCGACACGATCCAGGCCGCCGGCGTGGCCGCGACCGACTGGTCTTTGGACACGGACAAACACGGGCGGCCGAGCGGCGCGAACTTCAGCCACCGCGGCAGGAGCTGGGAGCGGCCCGCGCACTTTACCTATCTGTCAAAGGGCGGGGAGAGCGTCTCCTATGAGGACGAGCTGATGATCCGTATCTTCGGCGGGTTCTCGCGCTGGCGGCGGCAGAAGGGGATTGCCTTGATCCCGCGCAAGGGTTACGGCCCGTCGCGGCTGGACTACGCCTTTTTTGACGACCGGCCCTTCGACAGCTATCAGTCGCTCGTGCTGCGCGCCTCGGCGATGGACAATAACCTGACCAAGATCCGTGATATTCTGGTGCATGGCCTGGCCGCCGACGCGAAACTGAACCTGGCCACGCAGGCCTATGTGCAGTGCACGCTCTACCTCAACGGGCAGTATTGGGGCGTGTATAACCTGCGCGAAAAGATCAACTCGGGCTTTATCGCCCAGCATTACAGTATCAAGGACAAGCAGACGATCGATTTGCTGCGCGGCAACGGCGCCCTGGTCTCGGGCAGCAAACAGGGGCAAAAGGACTATGAGGACCTGATCGCCTACTGCAAGGCGCGCAACTATAAGCTGGACGACGCGGCCTACCGCTATGTCTGCGAGCGGATCGACGTGGAGAACTTCGCGCTCTACTGCGCGCTGGAGATCGCCGTGGGTAATACGGACACGGGTAATATCAAGTTCTGGCGGTCCAGTGAACTGGACGGCAAGTGGCGCTGGCTGATCTATGACTTCGACTGGGCGATGAACCAGGACCGGCCCGAGGATTCCGACACGGTCACCTCCGGCTACCGCCGTGATTTCTTCACCAAGTATTTCAGCCCGGGCGGGCATGGCGCGGGCAGTTTTTTCTCGACCACCCTGTCGCGGTCGCTGCTTTCGCGCAATGAGTTTGTGGAGATTTTTTTGAGGTATTGCGCGCTCATGGTAAATGAGGTATACTCAACTGACGCGATATTGGCCAAGGTCGACGAGCTGGCCGGCAATATCCGGCAGGAGATCTTCTGGGACAATACGCACTGGGGCCTAACGGCGGAGAACTGGGAGCCTGTCCACGTGGCAAATATCCGCAAGTACGCGGAGAATTACCCCGACCGGTTCCTCAAGTATTGCCAGGACTATATCAACAACAACACGAACTATCGCTTAACCGACGCGAAGATGATAGAGATATTCGGAAGAAAGAGTAACTTGTAGTGGCTTACCGGCACGAGCAGAAGTATATCATCACCGAGGCGGAGGCCGCGCTGCTGGCCACGCGGCTGCGGCTGACCCTGCCATTGGACCCGCACGCGGTGAAAACCGGCGGCAGCTATCATATCCGCAGCCTGTACTTTGACGATCTCTACGACAGCGCGGTGGGCGAGAAGGTCGCGGGCGAGAATATCCGCGACAAGGTCCGGATCCGGATCTATAACCTGGGCGAAAAGGGCACGAAGCTCGAGCGCAAGCACAAGAACGGGCCCTATATCAAGAAGGAAAGTTTACCCCTAAAGCGCGCCGAGGCGGAGGCGCTGGTCGCGGGGGATTTCGGGTTTTTGTTTCGGCGGCCCGAGGCTTTCGCCAAGGAGATGTACGCCGCGTTCCGGCTGCGGGCCCTGCGGCCCAAGGTGCTGGTGGACTACATGCGCGAGCCCTTTCTGTTCTGCCTGGAGGATGTGCGCGTGACATTGGACCGCGACATTCGCACGGGTTACCGCTGCACGGGGCTTTATGACAAACACACGCCGACCATGCCCGCGCAGGAGTTCGCGCAATGCTGCATTCTGGAGGTCAAGTACAACCGGTTTCTGCCCAGCTATGTGCGCTCGCTCTTGCAGGTCAACGCGGCGCAGCGCGCGGCGGCGAGCAAGTATGTGTATTGCCGGCAGTTTGAATTTTAGAGGGGCTAGGGGCTAGTTCGCTCACGCGGGTTTCTGATCACGATCTGTCCACTGACCACTGACCACTGACCACTAAAACTAGGAGGGAAATAAAAAAATGGATACAATCGGACAATTCTTCGCCCTGCAAACCTATCAGCCCTGGCTGACGATCCTGACCATTGTGCTCGGCCTGGCCTTGGGCCTGTTCGTCTTTTTCGTCTATCGGGTCAGCTTTTCGGGCGTGGTTTACTCGCGCACCTACAACCTTTCGCTGGTCATGCTCACGATGGTCAGCTCCATGGTCATCATGTTCATGTCCAGCAACGTCAAGCTCTCGCTGGGTATGGTGGGCGCGCTGTCGATCATTCGTTTTAGAACGGCAATCAAGGACCCGATCGACACGGTGTTCATGTTCTGGGCGATCGCGGAGGGCATCGCGCTGGGCGCGCAGTATTTTGTCGAGGCGATCATCGGCGCGTTTTTGATCGGTATCGCGATGATCCTCGTGGCCGCGATGAAGGGCTCGGCCTCCCAGCCCTATCTGCTGATTTTGCACTTTGACGAGTCGGCCTCGCGCCAGGTCAAGCAGATGGTCGCGCAGCTGCCTAAGGCGCGCCTCAAGAGCAAGACCGTGCAGCGCGACGGGATCGAAATGGCGATCGAGCTGCGCGTCGGCCAGAACGAGACGGGTTTTGTCGATAAGTTCCTGCGTGTGGAGGGCGTGTATGACGCGACCCTGATCGCGCACCAGGGGGATATGATTTCGTAAGGAATAAGGAATAGGTAATAAGTAATAATTGCGGTGTGCTGACGCACATCTGATAAGTAATAAGGAATAGGGAACAAAGAATAAGTAAGGTGTGCTGGCGCACATTAGATAAGCTATTATGATAAAAGAAAACTGTCGTAGCGGGGGCTGACATAAGGAAGTATGTATATCGGCGCAGAGAAATCTGCGCCGGTGTGCGTATTACGCACAAATAGAGGGTTTTTGCCTTCGTGATTGGTCTGCCTGTTTTTGCGCCTTGTACTCGGCTTCGAGGGCTTCCATCTCCGCTTCCGTCGGGATGTTGATTATTCCAACGGAATTGTAGTAGATGTCAATCTCCTGTGTCCGCTTGCCTGTAGAATAGTCGGGCGCATGGATCACGATTTTGGAGATAAGCTCGTTGAGGACTGTCGGGGTCAGTTCCTTCACATCGGTGTGCTTTCGGACAGCGGTAAGGAATTTCTGAAAATCCGCCGTGACTTCCTCACCCCTTGCGACATCGGCCGCCATTCGCGTGAGATCCAGCTTGAGCTGCCGTTGCTCAGCATCGCAATCCGTGGTTAGCATTTGAAAACGCTCGGCTGAGAGATTGCCCGCTACATGATCCTCGTACATCCGCTTGAACAAGCGGTTGAGTTCTTCGATGCGGTTGTTCGCTTTAACGATATTCCGCTTCAACTCCACAAGCTCTACTTGCCTGTCCTCAAAGGACTGTTCGTATTTGGAGCGGACAAACGCCGCTTCAAATTGCTGAACATACTTCAATACACGGTGGAGGTGCTTGAAGACCATGTGTTTCAGCACTTCTTCTCGGATGAAATGCCCCGAGCAGGTTCCCGTGTTGCTCTTATAGTTGGAGCAAACAAAATGGTCTTGGTTGGAGGTGACAACGCGGCTGGCAATAAAATACAGCTTTGCCCCACAGTCGGCACATCGCAAGATGCCGGAGAACATGGAAGTCTTGCCAACTTTGGTGTACCGCCGTTTGTTCTTCCTCAGCTCCTGCACCTTCTCCCAGACTGCACGTTCGACAATAGGTTCATGGGCATCCTCGAAAACCAGCCACTTTTCTTTGGGATTGTCCAGTTTCCTGTGGGTTTTATAGTTTTTGCGGTAGGTTTTGAAATTCACCATATCTCCCACATACTCCGGTTTCTCCAAAATGCCTACAACGGCTGCGCTCGACCAGCCGTAGCGGTCTTGGCACAGTTGGCGACCAATCCGAACACCTTTCTCATGACAGTGCCACGATGGGGTTAAGATTCTGTCCTGTCGCAGACTTCTGGCGATTTGCGAAACACCCTTGCCAGCTATGCACAGTTGGTAGACACGTCGCACGACTTTGGCAGCGTCCTCGTCCACCAGCCATTCCTTCGGGTTATCGGGGTCCTTTTGATACCCATAAGGTGGATGGGTGCAGAGGTAGTTGCCGGACTTGCCTTTCAGCGCCATAGAGTCCTTGACTTTCTTCGCCGTATCGCGGGCGTGGAATTCGTTGAACAGATTCCGTATCGGGGTGAAATCGTTTCCTGAGATATTCATAGAATCTACACCGTCATTGATGGCAATAAAGCGGATGTCCTTTTCAGGGAAGATGATGTCCGTATACATTCCGACCCGCAGATAATCCCTGCCGAGCCTCGACATATCCTTGACGATAATCGTTCCCACCTTGCCCTCATTCACCAAGTCTATCATTTCAATGAAGACGGTCGCTCAAAGTTCGTGCCCGACCATCCGTCGTCAATGAAGTGGCGTAAGTCGGTGAAATGATTGCGCTTTGCATATTCCTC
>Ga0123353_10011458_pt1 | contig 12495 bp, 12 predicted proteins | sample TergutLab28metaG_3_FD_92763 | JGI IMG/M metagenome (GOLD analysis project Ga0123353, IMG submission 92763) | Labiotermes labralis P3 segment gut microbial communities from Petit-Saut dam, French Guiana - Lab288 P3 | ecosystem: Host-associated > Arthropoda: Insects > Digestive system > Gut ... | reverse complement strand
GTTGATTGCGAGCCGCCATTTTGTCTTCGCGGATTTTATCTGTATGATATCGCATTCGCGCTTGCTCCCGAGGCACAGCCACTCCGCTATCTCTTCTGGAGAGCCGACGGTCGCCGAGAGCCCGAACCTGCGCGGCGAGCGCTGTATAATCTGCTCCAAACGCTGCAGTATGCAGATGATTTGGTTGCCGCGGTCGGCGCCGGGCATCGTGTGTATCTCGTCGATCACGACAAAGCGCAGATCCCCGAATATTCGCGGGAGATCATTGCTGCGGTTTATCAGCATACTCTCTAAGGACTCGGGCGTTATTTGCAGTATGCCCTTAGGCGATTTGAGCATTTTTGATTTGTGCGAGAGCGCGACGTCGCCGTGCCAGTGAAACACGGGTATCTCGGCCTCCTCGAGCAGTATGTCCAAGCGCGAGAACTGGTCGTTGATGAGCGATTTAAGCGGCGCTATATATATGACGCCGACGCTGTCCGGCGGATCTTCTACCATTTGGGATATAATCGGGAAAAAGACCGCTTCGGTTTTCCCCGTCGCGGTCCCGGCGCAGAGCAGCATATTGTTTTCGGAGCCGTAAATCGCTTTTCCCGCCTCAAGCTGGACCTCGCGCAGCTCCTCCCAACCGCTCTTATAAATAAATTCCCGTATAAAAGGCGCGTAATACTCAAAAACCTCTTCGTCAAGCATCCGGATTTTCCCCTTGTTTTTTCTGTAAATATTTTTTCTGCTTTTTCTTGTGGTGGCGTATAAGAAGGAACAGCAGTACCGCTATGGGTATAAGAACCGGCGAAATTACCAAGACCGCGATTAAAATCCATTGGATCGCGCTGAAGAGAAAGTTGACGACCCCGAGAAACCCGCTCGATATAAACCAGCCCATATCCTCGAGCGAAAGCGAATCCCATTTTATCTCGCGCTCCGGGACCGGCGCCTCGTACGGCCGGTAGATGTACAGTACCACGGTCGAATACTCGACGAGCGAATCCCAGCGCCGCAGGCTGCCTTTTAAGCTCTCGATTTCGCGGGTTATATCGTTTATAAAGCGCGTGATTCTCAGCTGCTCGTCGATATTTTCGGCCTCTTCCAAAAACCTGAAATAGTTGTCGAGCGTTTTTTCTAAAGTCGCGAGTTTTATCTGCGAATCGAAATACTGATCCGTTATGTCCGCCGACGAGATATTGGACGAGATGATCTCCCCTTCGTTTTTCAGCCCCGCCAAAAACGCGTCCAAGTTTGCGGCGGGGACCTTAAGCGTCGCCGTGTTCGCTAACGAATAATACCGGGCGGCGCTGTTTACGTTCATGCTGCGGTTTGCCTCGTAGCCGCCGAGGCTCGTCAAAAACGCGAGGATATTGTCGTAAGCCTGCTCGGCGTCCTCGGCCTCCATCGTGATCTCCGCGTCGCGTATGATTTTGCGGTCTGCGGGCAGGCTTGTCGTGCCCCCGGCCGTAAGTTCCATGCCCACTTCGTCATATCCGTCATAGTCATAGGCTTCGTATTCGGCCTCGTTGTACATACTGCCGGCGTAATCCGGCGCTTCGCGCGCGGGCGTTATAGCGGCAAACCTGTTCCCATCGCTCATACTTTCGCCTGAGCCGGAGCATCCCGCCAATAAAGCCGCAAAAACTATAACCGCCGCCGCCAAAATAAATATTTTTTTCATGATACTATACCTCTCCGTTCAATAAATTAACTCGGGTTTTTGTTTATTCACTTTATTATACCGCAAAGCGGTTAACTTTGTTCCGCGTCGACCGCGATTATTTTTGCGCGCCCGGCCAAATATATTTTTTTGCCGTCCGCGTAAACAATTTTATTTGCCGTTTCGTCGTAATCCCCCGCCATAAATTCAAGCGTTTTTTCGCCTGTGTTTATTTTACCGAGCCCCTCGCGGGTCAGAAGATACAAATACTCATGCTCCTCCGAAAACCTCATGTCCCTGACCTCGCCGGCAACGGTATTTTCGTAAACCTTTCCGCCGCCGTCGAAAACCAACACCCTGTCAATTGTCCCGAGAGTTTTTTCGTTTAACGCGACCGCGGCAAACGTTGAGCTCAGCGCCATCGACTTGATTTTTCTGCCCTCGAAATCGTAGTTTGCGACGGTGTTCCCGTCGAAATCGTAAACCTTGAGCGAGTTGTCGAATACGGCGAAAACCCCATTTTCACCCACTTTTACGCCGTAAGGCCGCTCGCCGACCGTTGAAGCCTCCCACAGCAGTTTTTGCCCGGGCACGTCGTACAGGCTGACCGTGCCGAGATAATCGCCGTCCCTCGCGGTGAACCCCGCGACGGCGAGTACAACGGCGTCGTCGTCTATAGAAGCGGCGACTGCAAAGTCCTAGCCGAACCCGCACCCGAATACAGCCTCGAACCTGTTGTCTAAAACGTACACCTCCGATTTGTATTTTCTCTCGGAGGTTATATATACGATGTTGCCTTTGTTTGTGACCGACGCGGAATAAATCGGGCGCTCTCCCTTGTATTTATACACCTGCGACAGGATATAATCGAACACCTCCATTTTATTCGTCCCCAGGTCGTATGAGATTATATATCTTTCGGACGTTTTCAGTACCGGATTGGAATAGTTTAAAGGTGATTGGTCTAAGAGCCGGCCGTTTAAATTATATATATCGAGCATGTTTCTCCTAATCGCCACAATGCTGTTTTTGTAGTAGCATACCGTCGAAGAATCGTCTAAATCTATAAAAAATTCGGGTTTCCCGGCCGCTTCGACGCCGAATATATTCACGGTTTTTATAAAATTATTGAACTTCGAGACGCTGAGGTTTCCGATATTCATAATAAACGCGCCGACGACGCCGAGAATCAGCAGGACTATTAATATGCTTTTGCCCCATTCGATTTTTTTTGCTATACCGGTGTACTGCGGGTTTTCTTGTAAATCTATATGTTCTCTGTTATCCTTTTCTTTTTTATAGCGGTCGTTTTTTATTTTCAAGGGTTTTTTATTTTGGTTCATCTTACAATAACTCCTCTTTGTTATAATACTCGATTTTATTCAAATACAGCCCGTAAGGCGGGAGTGTCCGGCCCGCGAGGGCCCTGTTTTTCGCATCTATTACAGCGGGAATCTCCCGCGCTTTTATTTTCCCTTCGCTGACTTCCACCAACGTCCCCGCTATTATCCGCGCCATTTTATATAAAAACCCGTTCGCCGCGATATATATATCGATTATATTTGTACCGGTATCCGAGGTTTTTTGCTCTATTGTTATTTTATGCACGGTCCTTACCGCTTCGGCGGCGGGGATGTCGGACCTGTCCGCCATAAAAGAGGCGAAGTTATGCTCGCCCGTAAGACAGCTTGCGGCCTCGCGCATTTTATCCAAATCGAGAGGCTTATGGTAATACATCGCCCTTCCGAGATAAAACGGGTCCCGGTATTTATTGTTTTGGATTTTATATATGTATTCTTTTGATTTTATATAATACCGAGAATGGAACCCGCCGTCGACTTCCTTCACATCGGCGACCGAAATCTTTATATTTTTCGAGATAAAATACTTATTGAGCGCGTTTGCCAACCGCTCCTCGGGGAAATTTTGGTCTATATCGATATGGCAGCAATACCCGTAGGCGTGTACGCCCGCGTCGGTGCGCCCGCAGCCGGAGACGCCGGGCCGCGCGCCGAATACCGACTGCGCGGCGTCCTGAACCGTCTGCTGTATCGTGTTACCGCCGCTCTGCGCCTGCCAGCCGTAGAACCCGCCGCCGTCGAAGCGCAGGGTCAAAAGTACCCTTTTTGTTTTAAAATCGGACATTTTCCAAGTTTCTCTCAGTAAATTTAATTTTGTTTACGTATTCTACCACACAAATAATATCTAAGCCACGCATTTTTGTAACTTTTTGTTTAATATTCAAAAAAACACTTGATATTATTTATTAATAGGGATATACTGTGTCTGACGCCAAAACAAAATAAACAAAATAAATTAAATATGGGGAGGATAATAAAAATGACGCTGAACGAAACAAAAATAAAATCGGAAGAAACGGCAGGCAAAATAACGGAATACGAAAAGGCGGCGTTCGCGCTGTACGCGGAGCTCGGCCAAAAAATGCTGGAGCTGATAACGGCGGACTCCGAATACGCGCCGCTCGCGGACAAAATCAGGGAGACGGACGGACAATTGGAGGAGCTGCGCCGCGAGCTTTCCGAGCTGGAACAAAGCTACAAAAGCCAATTGACCGCGCTCACCTGCTTCAGCTGTAAAATGGTCAATCCGGAAGGCTCGCGGTTCTGCGAGGGCTGCGGCGCGAAACTCGGGGAGCCCCCGAAAGAATATTGCAGAGCCTGCAGTACGATGAACAATCCCGGTCAAAAATTCTGCGGGGAATGCGGCGCCAAATTGGAGGTTTAACGCGAAAAATTTTATAGGAAGTGATAAACATGCAAAAGTTTTGCCCGAATTGCGGCACGGAGTTCAACTCCGACGCGAAATTCTGCAACAACTGCGGCGCAAAACGCCCGGAGCAAGAGCCCCAATACCAACCGTCGCCGCAGCCTCAGCCCGCGCCCGCGCAGCCGGCGCAATACGCGCCGACTGCCGCCGCCCCGCCCGCCAAAAAGAAAAAGAGCAAGCTGCCCGTTATACTTATTATTATCGTCGCCGTTACAGCCCTCGGTATAACCGCCGCGCTAATTGTCAGCGCGTCAATACTGAACATGACCGCGGAGGCGTACTATTTCAAACTCGGCGGCGACCATATCCCTACAGTAAGGCTCGCGGTCGGCGAGATACGCAAAGTGACGCTGTCGCAGAGCGGCGTATCCGACGGCGCGCAATACAAGCAGTACACATACAAAACCGATTCTGTTTTCGACGACTTATTGGCTTATTCGGATTATTTGAGAGACAGCGGCTGGTATGTCACGATGGGTTACAATCTGTACAACGACAGCGGAGAAATGCAGTTCGCCATCGATTCCGTCGACTCGGGCATGATCGTCGTTATATCCGTAGCTTTTACGCAAACCAAATACACCGTCAAAATGACCAAGCTTGAAGGCAGTATAACCGTAGGGGATTAGAGCAGGCGCTTAAAAAATCCCGGGCGCGGCGATCACTCCGGCGATAAACAGCGCCGCCAGAGCGAGCGCCGCGTAGTCCCTCGCGGCATATTTTAGGCGCTTCATTTTTGTGCGCCCCTCGCCCACGCGGTAACACCTGCACTCCATCGCGGCGGCGAGCTCGTCCGCCCTGCGGAACGCCGAGACTATCAGCGGTATAAGCACCGGGATTAACGCTTTAGCGCGCCTAAGTATGTTGCCGGAATAAAAGTCCGCGCCGCGCGCTTTCTGCGCGTTGATTATTTTTTCGGTTTCGTCTATAAGCGTCGGGATAAACCTGAGCGCAAGGCTCATCATCAGAGCGAATTCCTGCACGGGGACCTTTATTTTTTTGAGCGGCGCGAGCAGCCGTTCTATAGCGTCGGTGAGCATAGTCGGCGACGTGGTGTAGGTTATAAAAACCGAGGTCGCGGAAACCAAGCTGATTATCCTCGCGACCAAAAACACGGCGTATATAAGGCCGTCCGAATAGACGCTTATAAACCCAACTTCGAACAGCAAATTTTCGCCGGATACCCAAAATACGTTTATAACGAACGTAAACGCCATGATAAAAATAAGCGGCTTAAGCGCTTTCAATATGATTACAAAAGGTATCCTCGAGAGCAGTATTATAATTATATTGACTGCGAACACCGCGGCCAATATATATAGTTCCGAAGCCAAAAAAATTGCCGTGATGTATATTGCGGCGATTATGACCTTCATTCGGGGGTCGAGCTTGTGTATCGCCGATTCGCCCGGGAAATACTGCCCGAGCGTTATATCGTTTAACATTTATTGTTCTCCTTAATTTTTAAAATTCCCGCGAAAGCAGTTTTACGGCCTCGTCCTTCGCTTTTTCTATGTTATACACGTTTTTTCCGACGTCCAACCCGCGGCGTCCGAGCTCCAAAAACAGGTTCGTAATCTGCGGCACGTCCAACCCGGCTTTAATCAGGTTGTCCGCCTCGGAAAATATCTCTTCGACAGCGCCGTACAGATAGGATTCCGCGTTTTTTAAAACGTGGACTTTATCGGCGTATTTCGCCATGTCCTCCATCGAATGCGAAATCATTATCATCGTTTTTTTCGTTATTTTTTGATACTCGCAGAGTCCCCCGAGTATCTCCGCCCTGCCCCGCGGGTCTAATCCCGCCGCCGGCTCGTCGAGTATCAATATCGGCGGGTCCATCGCGATAACGCCCGCAATCGCCGCCCGCCGCCGCTGCCCGCCGGAGAGCTCGAACGGGCTCGCCCCGAACAGGCTTTCCGGTATCCCCGCAAATCCCGCGGCGTTCGCGACGCGCTCGTCGATTTCCTCTTTCGGCAGCCCCATATTCGTCGGCCCGTAGGCTATATCTTTATACACGGTCTCCTCAAAAAGCTGGTATTCGGGGTACTGGAATATTATCCCCGCCTTGAATTTCATTTTTTCGGAGCCGCGCCTGTTCGCCCTTTTTACCCCGCGCCGGTTTTTACCGCCGGTCGCTTCGGCCCTGTAGGTCTCTTCGCCGCCGATAAAAATACTGCCGGAGCTAGGCCGCAGGAGCCCGCAAATAAGCAGGGCGAGCGTTGATTTGCCCGACCCCGTATGTCCTATTAAGCCCGTTATCACGCCGGACTCGTACGTTATGTTAATATTATTCAGCGCGGTTTTCTCAAACGGAGTGTTGCATCCGTATATATATGACAGGTTTTTACATTCTATACGCATTTATCCGCCGCTCTTCTTTTTTAAATTCAATTTGTTTTCTTTGCCGTTGATAAGCCTTATTATGTTCTCCCTGTGCAGATAAACGACAAACAGCGCGATCAATATCGCCGTTATATTGTGCAGCCCCGCGCCCGTCATCCTGTTTAAAATCATCGGATAGACTATAACGCACATCACGGACCCGGCCGAAATAAACTTGGTTGCCGCAACGATCGCGATAAAAAACATCAGGCACACGAGCGCGACAAGCGGCTCGGTGCACAGCACCAAAAAAAACGTGGAGGCGATGCATTTCCCGCCCTTGAACCCGTAATACACCGGGAACGCGTGCCCAACAAGGCTCGCCGCCCCGCCAATATACATACCCGCAAACCCGGTGTACGAAACCGCGTCGGGCAGCGCGCCTATATCGACGCCGCGAAGCAGCGCGTCGAAGCTCGCGTAGCTCGCGCCGTCGCAGACGTAAAATATTGCGTTGTACCTGCCCAAAAACAGCGCGCCGATAAAAACCGCGGCCGCAGTCTTCAGCCCGTCGCCGAGAAAAGTCATCGCCGCGGGAAAATTCCCGTACGTGCGCTGCATATTTGTGGCGCCGGCGCCTCCGCTCCCGTGTTTCCGAACGTCGCCGCCGTAAAATACCTTGGATATTATAACGCCGAAATTCAAACTCCCGAGAAGGTAGCCTATTAAAACTACCGCGAAAAGGCCTATAACCAAATGCAGCGCGCTCCCGGGAAAATAACTGTTGCACAAACCCATTTTAAACAATTCGCCCAAAATCAATCACCATCTTTTCTTTGGATTTTTCCTATAACGACTTGGTTCCTGCCGTTGTTTTTAGCTTTATACATCGCCTCGTCCACGGAGAGCATCGCATCGTTAAAACTGCCGCCCGGCGGAATCTGCACCGCGCCGAAGCTGGCGGTTATCGGTATACGCGTCCCCTCATAGACGAACTCGGCGCTTTCCACGGCTTTGCACAGGCGCAAAGCGAATTTATACAGAGAGTCCTCGTCGCCGGAAGTCGAAAATATCACAAATTCCTCGCCGCCGTATCTCGCTATTATATCGTATGAGCGCAGCTGCGCTTTTACGGTCTCGACGACGGCGCACAAAATATAGTCGCCCGCGGCGTGCCCGTAGGCGTCGTTGACCTTTTTAAAAAAGTCTATATCGTACATAATCAGCGCCGTCGCCAATTTATGCCTTTCGGCCATGTCCAATTCGCGGTTGACCCTCTCGAGAAAATACCGGCGGTTCGCAACGCCCGTGAGCGGGTCTTTTGTCGCGAGGTTTTCAAGCTGCGCTATAAGATACGTTATCTCCGTTATGTCGTATATGATTATCTGCCACCCGAGGTTTACGCCGCGCTCGTCTTTGAGCATATTTACCGTCGCCCTGTATGCGGATTTTTTTTCGCGGCGCTCCGTACCCCCGAGCTCAAAAGTTACTTCATGCAATTCCCCGAGCCGGTCCGGCGCGCCGAGCTCCTCCGGCCAATCCTCCGCTTTTGTTATCGTCTCCGTAATCGGAAAGGACTCCAGCGCGGGAAACAGTGCCCTCGCGCTGTTGTTGCAAAACCAAAACCCGCCGCCGGTGTTTAAAACAACCAAGGCCTCCTCCATTGTCTCCAAGACAGTGTTCGAGGCGACCGAGGCGATATCCCAGATTTTATGCCTGCCCATGTCCGCGGCGAATAAAGCGAGAGAAAGCGTCATCACATACGGGAGCAGGTCCATATTTTTCGGCAGCGCGTTTGTAAAATTCAATATGTTCGCCGCGAACGCCGCGAGCGTCCCCATGACGATATAGTTCATCTGCCTGCGTATTTTTTTCCCGCTTTTTATAAGCCGCTCGATAACTACCGTGTAGACGCCGGCCATGCACAGCACGACGACCGTCTGGTTTACCCAATACAGCGCGCCGCGGCTCACCGACATATAATTTTCCGCGCCGATATATTCTATCGCGGAATAAAAGAGAAAATGGCGTTCGTTCGTCAGGATAATAAAAAACATCGCCAGCCCGTAAATAATAACGGAATGGAACATCCACGGTTTGAGAAGATTAGGTTTATACAGCCGCGTCAAAAGCAGCAGCATGACGGGCGCGAGTATCGGGCCGCCGAGTCCCATCACGCTCAGAGCGGCCGCGGCGGCTCCTCGGTCGGCGCCGGCCGTCTCGTAGAGCAGCGCGCCCATTACATATATACTTACGGCTATCGTAAAATAAACAAAATACGACGCGCGCGAATTATCCTTTCGGGTAATCGCGTACATCAAAATATATATATCTATTGTAAACATCAACGCGAGCAGAACCAAAACCGCAGTATTCATATAATCAACCCTCCCATTAATTAAATATTCGATCAGCCGACGCTGCCGTAATAATAGAATACATCTACAAAAATTACCCCTCTGTACCAGCGCAGGCGCATAACGCTCCCGTATTGGGTGCCGAACCACGAATCCGTCCCGGCGGGCGCTTCCGTAATTTCCCACTCGTCTAATTTTTCCCATTGGTACGCCGCTAAAGCCATTTCGTAGAGCTTACGCCACGAATTAAAAATATCATACGGCGCCTCGATCCAATCGGGATTGTATATATATGTATAAACGTTATCTCCGTTCTCGTCTATCCAGTCCTCTTCTCCATCCGCGGCGATCCCCGCCAGCTTTCCGAAATCGGGGACGCTCGGCAGCCGCTCATAGGCCGTATCCTCCGTTGCGAAATATCCGCCCTCATACGCGGCGTCCGTATAGTCATAGTATATATCGATCCAGATGGTGTGGCTGTACCAGCGATAGCATAAAACGTTCCCTGTCGGGTGCCTGAACCACGCGGCCATCCCGTAATCCGGCTCCTCTTCGTTTTCGTATTCGCTGTATTTTTCCCAGTTATATATAACGAGCGCCTTATCGTACAGCTCCCTCCACGCGACGACGGTTTCGAGCGGGATCTCGAGCCAGTCCGGGTCGTACCTGTAAGTGAATACGCTGTCGCCGTCCTCATCAATCCAATCCTCGCCGCTTCCCGCGTTTATGCCCGCCAGCAGCCCGAAATCGGGTACATTCGGCAGCCACATATATGTGAGGTTCCATTCCGCCGTATAGTCGTAGTCGTCCCCGAAGTCGGCGTCTGCGCTCTGCGAATAGCCGTAGGTTATCCACGGCGCGTTAGTGAAAGGCTGCGGCAGGTTAAGCCGGAACGAGTCTATATCGATTGTGGTCACCGGCACGGCGAAGTTCAAATTCTGCCCGATCCTGTTGCCGGACTGTTCGTAGACGCTGGTATTGACCCCTATTACCTCGCCGAACGAATTGATCAGCGGGCCGCCGCTGTTGCCCGCGGAAATCGGCGCGCTGTGCTGGATATACGCTTTGTCCATGGTCCTGAATGTGTTGGAGATGAGCCCTTCGGTAAAAGTATTGTCCAAGCCGAACGGGCTGCCTATCGCGTAGATTCTCTCGCCCTGCTCTATCGCCTCTATGCTGCCTATTTTGAGCGCCGGGAACCTGACGCCCGCCGGGGCGCCCACCTTGAGAACGGCGATGTCCGCTTCCGCGTTGAGGTAATAATAACCGAGTATATTATATATTTCGTCCGAAGTCGTTTTTATATATGCGGAATGCGCGCCCTCTATAACGTGATAATTGGTCACCGCGACGCCGTCTTCGGTCAAAAAAAATCCGCTGCCCGTCCCGAACGCGTACTCGTCCCTGTCGTATACCTCCACATAAAACACCGCCGGGGTGCATAAGCGCGCGACCTCGCGCGGCGCGAGCTCTACGGCGGCCTGCGCGGTATTTTCCGTCGCCGGCTCGGTGGGCGCTTCGGTGACATCTTCGGTCACGGGCTCTGTTTCGATTTGTCTTTCTGTCCGCACGACGAATTCCGTCGTTTCGAAAACGCCTATCATGTCCTTTATACATCCCGTAAACAAACCTATTAATACCGGCACAATTAACATTACGGCGGTTATTCTTTTCATAAATTCTCCTTAGTTTCTATTAATTATTTCCGAAACAATATCGAGCATTTCCCTATGGTCCGACGAGCGGTTTATTCTGTCGCGCGCGGCGGCCGAGTCTTTATACCCCTTTATGTACCATGAAAGGTGCTTGCGCAGCTCCGGGGGCGCCGTCTTTTCGCCCTTGTAAAAAACCATAAGCTCGATATGCTTTTTTATGAGCGTTATTTTTTCCGGGCCCGTCGGCGTAATGTATTCGCGCCCTTCAAAGCGCGCCGCGATCTCGCCGAAGATCCAGGGGTTGCCGAACGCGCCCCGCGCGACCATCACGCCGTCGCAGTTCGTTCTCTCCTTCATCGCCTGCGCGTCGTCCGCGGTAAAAATACCGCCGTTGCCGATAACCGGGATTTTTACCGCGTTTTTCACCTCGCGGATTATATCGTAATCTACCGGCGAAGCATACATTTGCATTCTCGTCCGCCCGTGGACAAAAATTGCGGCGGCGCCCGCGTCCCGGGCGATTCCCGCGATTTCAACAGCGTTTTTTTTCGACTCGTCCCAGCCGCTCCTGATTTTCACCGTAACCGGGACGCTGCTCGAGCGGACGACCGCGCCGATTATTTCGCCGGCGAGCGCCGGGGTCCGCATAAGCGCGCTCCCGTCGCCGGAGCCTATAACCTTCGGGACCGGGCAGCCCATGTTTATATCGACAGCGGAAACTTTAAAGTTATCGCATATGAATTTCGCCGCGCTCTCCATATTTTCCGGGTCGCTGCCGAACAGCTGAACCGCGGCGGGCAACTCGCATTCGTCTGTACGGACGAGATTAAACGTTTTCGCGTTTTTAAAATTCAGGGCTTTCGCCGAGACCATTTCGGTCGCTGTGTATTCCGCGCCGCATTCGCGGCATATGCGGCGGAACGCGTTGTCCGAGACGCCGGCGAGCGGCGCAAGGAACAGTCCGTGCTTTAATTTTATATCTTTTATTTCCATGTATGCTATTTTATCACTTTTTTTTATTTATGTCAAATATATTTTTGTAAATTTCCGAGTTTACGTAAAATATTTTTGTTGCAAATATCCGCGGGTTCTGCTATAATGAAAATAACATAAAAAAAAGGGGAAAAACGACGCATGAAAACCGCGACGCCCGAAGAGCTTGCCGCGATACTTTGCGGAAAATTAGATTTTGTTTTGGAGCTGTATGTTTTAACCGAGCATACGCTCTGTAAAAAGCCCGTGTATAAATTTGCCGGCGCGTTTACCGGCGACGCGGCCGTCCCCGAGTTTTGCCTTGTTTATTGCGAGGCCGATGACCCGGACGAAATTTTTGTCTCCATCAATTCAAATACACCGAACATATTCGAGGAAGCAACCTTAAAATATAACCCGCGTAAAATTATTTACCACGGGGAAAACGGCGGCTGCGAGAGTTATTACCGCGTCGGCGGGAACAAAAATTATTCCCCCGCAGGCAATATACGGCTGCTTACGCGGGACGACAAAATAACCGCGGACGATTATTTCGGGGTTATTTTCCACGATTTTATGGAGCGGCAGATATACCGCGACTGCGGGATAGCCGCCGTAACAGATGCCGGCAATAATTTTGCGGGGTATCTCGCGTACTACGATATCGCCGAAAATATAAGGGACGTCTCGTATATTTACGTAGCCGAACATAACAGGGGTAAAGGTTACGGCAAAGCGCTCTTGGAGTTTT
>Ga0123353_10011457_pt1 | contig 12496 bp, 4 predicted proteins | sample TergutLab28metaG_3_FD_92763 | JGI IMG/M metagenome (GOLD analysis project Ga0123353, IMG submission 92763) | Labiotermes labralis P3 segment gut microbial communities from Petit-Saut dam, French Guiana - Lab288 P3 | ecosystem: Host-associated > Arthropoda: Insects > Digestive system > Gut ... | reverse complement strand
TTGCAACGACGTGGTTCGAGATGCAGCCGAAGGGCTGGAGGCAGAGTACATTGTTGACGCCGCTTTCGGCAAATGAAACGGTTTCAGCGGGCAGCAGCCAGCCTTCGCCGAACTGCGCGGCCAGGCTGACGATTTTCGCGCCTCCGGCGGCTTCCTCGAAAATATCGGGAAATGGAGTGAAGTGTCTGAATTTACTGCCTGCAGCATTCACCCGGGCGATCTGACGCGCCACCCACTTATATGTCCGGGAAATCAGATAATCGGTCAGAGTCTGCCGCGCAAGGTTAAGCTCGGTGTTAATGCGGCGGTTGACGAATGTCTGCGTGAAAAACGGGAGCAGGCCGGGCGGCGCGACTTCCACGCCGCGCTTCATCAGCCATTCCGACGCAGACCGGTTCGCGAAGGAATTCAGTTTCAGATATATTTCGCCGACCACGCCGACTTTCGGCAGTATCGCGTCCGTTACGGCTGCGTCGTAGTCCCGCGCAGCCTCGTCAAGAAGTTCGTAAAGACCTTCGCGGTCGCCGCGTTCAATGAACGGCCCGGCAAGACTCAGATATCTGTCGGTTAAAATCCTGGCCTCTCCCGGCGTTTTTTCGCGGACCACCGCGGCGTGATGAAATTTTGAAATGCCGTCGGCGTACAGAACGGCGGCAAACATTATTGGCAGAATCTTGCGCCAGTTAATGCCAAGCCCTTTCGTTTTTTCTCCGAATCCCATACTCAGCACAGGAATATCGGTAAATCCCGCTTCCGCCATCGCGCTCCTGATCAGCGCAATGTAATTCGAAGCGCGGCACTGGCCGCCGGTCTGGCTTATCAATACAGCGGTTTTAGAAAGGTCGCGTCCGCCGGATTGCAGGGCATGGATGATGTCGCCGACAACCAGCGTAGCCGGATAACACACTTCGTTATTTGCGTATCGTAAGCCTGTTTCCGCGGTTTCGATGGTGCTTTGCGGCAGGCTTTCCATCCGGAAACCGGCAAGCCGGCCTATGTGAGGCATAAGCGGCGCCAGGTATTCGCTCATAAACGGAACAAGCAAAGTGCGTTCACGATCCGAGGCGCTGAAAAATCTTACGGCGGCAGTCGGCTTAGTCGCATGAACGGCATCGGCGGCGCGGACATCATCGTACCGTCGACGGCTTTCCACCAGCGACCGCACCCTGAGTTTCAGCGAGCCCTTGCTTGTCATGTCGTCGATTTTCAGCAGGGTCAGCGATTTGCCGCGCCGCTGCAGCACGGCGGCCACTTCTTCCTGCAAAAAGGCGTCCGGGCCGCAGCCGAAAGAAGTAAGTTCCGCAAACTGAACGCCGGCGTTTTGCCGGGCCGCCCATTCGGCCGCCCGCATTATACGGTTTACATAAGCCCACTGCCGGACCAGACGGCCGTCGTTTTCGGCATCCAGTACTCCGTCGCCGCCGTCGCCCCGCGCGATATCGTCGGTGAGTACATCCGCGCCGAGCGCGGCGATCATTTCGGCAGTCCTGTGCTGAATGAACGGATCCGCGTGATACGGCCGCCCGGCAAGAAGCACAACCGGACGCTTCTCCTCTTCCGCACGGCGGAACGCTTCGATATTCAACTGCCGCGCCTTTGTTTCAAATTCCGCCATCGCCTGCTCCGCTTTGCGGAACGCCCGCGCGGAGACGGAATCTTTCACGCCCAGACCGCGTAAATAATCGCGGCAGGCTTTAGACAGCAGTTTCCGGTCCTTGAACGTAATCTCCGGAGAATCTATGGGAATATCCGTATCGGTTACGCTTTTTATCACATCGCAATAGCCGGAAACGATTGGACAGTTGAAGCTGTTGGCCTCGTTTGCTCCTTCCTGTTTTTCATACACGACATAAGGCATGAAGATGCGGTCGACGCCGCGCGCGATCAGGTTCAGTATGTGGCCGTGCGCCAGTTTCGCAGGGAAACAGAGATTGTCCGACATGACGTAGCGCGCGCCTGACTCGTAAAGCCCGAACGTCGAGAAATCGGAAAGAACGGTTTTTATGCCGCTCGCGTCGAACAGCGTATGCCAGAATGGATATTCCTCGTACATATTCAGCGCCCGCGCAATACCGATAACCGGCGCGGAGTCCGGTTTCGGCGTCTGTGCGCGATCAAACAGCAGGCGACGCTTTTCGGAGTAAACATTGACGCCGGGAACGGCCGCCGCTCCGTGGTTATGAAAAACCTTCTCGCACTTGTTTCCTGAAACGTAAGCGCCCCCGCCTGCAAAAACGTATTTTGTTACCGCGCACAGGTTTTCGCAGTTCCGGCACCGCAGGGTCGAGCATTCGGGTGGAGGAATATCAAGCAGTTCGGCAAGCGGGCGCGATCTTGCGGCCGCGGCGTTGGAAGCGGCGTAAATCGCCGCGCCGTAAGCGCCCATAAGTTCAGGCTTGTCGGGGCGATGTACCGTGCGTCCGGTCAGCCGTTCAAAGGCCGCCGTGACGGCGTCGTTGCGCATCGCGCCTCCCTGGACGACGATTTCATTTCCCAGTTCTTCCGTATGACGCAGCTTCAGCACTTTGAAAAGACAGTTTTTGGCAACCGAATAAGCCAGTCCCGCCGCAATGTCGTCGGCGCCTGCGCCTTCGCGCAAAGCCTGTTTGACTTTCGAGTTCATGAATACAGTGCAGCGTGTGCCAAGATCGGCCGGCGCCCTGGCCAGGCAGGCCAGGCGCGCGAAATCCTCCGCCGTATGACCAAGCGACCGGGCGAACGTCTCAATGAATGAACCGCAGCCCGATGAGCACGCCTCGTTGATTTCCGTACGAACCAGCTCGCCTTCAGAAACGAAAATGGCCTTCATGTCCTGCCCGCCGATGTCCAGAATGAACGACACGCCGGGAGAAAGCCTCCGGGCAGCCAGGTAGTGGGCGACTGTTTCAATCATCCCGAAATCCAGTCCAAACGCCGCCTTGAGCAACTCTTCACCATAGCCCGTAGCTGCTGCTGCGGCGATTTGCAATCCGGGGCGCTCATCGGCCAGCGCCGCCAGTCCCCGGCGGACGACATCAAGCGGACTGCCGTCGTTTGCCGCGTAACTTTCAAACAGGATTTCGCCGCGGGCGTTCATAGCCACAATCTTGGTCGTTGTAGATCCGGAGTCTATGCCCAGGTACGCTTCATTACATGATTCCGCCATGGATGCTTTCGGCAGATCGTCCCGGCTTTTTCTCAGCCGCCAGTTTTCGTATTCATCTAAACCGGAAAAAAGCGGCGGCAGTAAAGATGTTTCTTTTTCATCAAGAACTATGTTTTCCGCAGCGCGTGCAACTTCAGACAGAACAACCGTTCGCGCTTCATTCGCGTTTTTTCCAGACTCGAGCGCGGCGCCCCAGGCGGGAACCAGGTGAGCGTGTTCGGACGTGATGAAATCCTCCGGCGGCAGCGCAAGACAGTCTGCGAACGCCTGGCGTAACGCGGGCAGGAACGTCAGGGGGCCGCCGCAGAGAAATATCTTCGGCGTGATTTCGCAGCCGCGTGAAAGAGCCGATGTCACCTGCAAGGCAACGGCGTGAAATATGGATGCGGCGATATCCTCGCGGGAAATATTGGCGCTGATCAGGTTCTGCACGTCGGTTTTAGAAAAAACGCCGCAGCGCGACGCTATTGGATGGATGGTTTTCGACGCCATGGCCAGGGCGTTCATCTCGTCCAGCCCGACGCCTAACAGAATAGCCATCTGATCGAGAAAAGCGCCGGTTCCGCCCGCGCATGCGCCGTTCATACGCATGTCCACGCCGCCGTCACGATTCAGATATATGATTTTCGCGTCTTCCCCGCCGATGTCTATCAGCGTGGAAATGTCCGGATGCCGCCGCCGTACGAATGTCAGCGCAGATATGACTTCCTGAACAAAAGGCAATCCTAAACTTTGAGCCAGTCCCATGCCGACAGAACCTGAAACAGTCGGTCGGACAGGTTCGCCGCCTGCTATTTCCGCCGCCTCCCGCAACACTACACCCAGTACGCCGGAAACATCTGCGTTATGCCGGAGGTAACGATAAAAGAGCGGATCGCCCTGCGCGTCAAGCAAAACAGCTTTCAGCGTTGTTGATCCGATATCAAGGCCAATGCTTTTCATACAGTTGAACAAAGATAATCAGGCAACCCAATTTAAAAACTTTTAACCCTTAAATGCGACAAAATTCTCTTTCATTATTTGTCACCAGGAAAAGGTCGCAAGCCTTCGCATGTGCTGCAATCCATAAATCATTGTTTCCGATAGGCTGTCCTCGTGATTCCAGCGCCGCCCTAATTACGCCGTAAGCACGCCTAAGGAACCTCTGATTAATTATCTGTGCGGGCGAATCGCTGCGTTGCGCGGTGCTCGCAACCCGACATATTTCTATATATGCCTCGGTTCCTGCGCTCCGTGCGCCTTGCGCTTCATCCCGCACAAATAATTAATCAGAGGTTCCCAAACCTCTTCAAGTTATACCAGCGAACGAAAACATTTTCTATGTATGCCTTCAATATCTACCAGCCTGTTTTATACCCTGCATCCGTTATGTAACCGAGGGCTTCGATTTCATCCAGCTTACCGTCGCGGATTTTATATACATGCGCCGCGGGCAGATCAAACGGGCCGTAATCGTTCTTTCGTTCAGTCACCCCGGGAACTCCGACGATTTGCATCACCTTAGGTTCGCCGTCATGCCGGAAAACCGAAAACGCCATAACAAGGCCAAGCTCTTCATCCACGGCGAAAATACGGCGGTCGCTAATGTCCTTAATATAGCTCATAACGTTGGTGGTGAGTTGTTCGCCGCACTTCATTCTTTCGAAAACGGCGAAATCGCTACCTGGATCAGGCGAAGGATTGCCGGCGGTGATGCCGCCGTTTTCCCTGCGTTGACAGGTATCCGCGAACGGCGCGACATTGCCGTCATTACGAAGAATGGATTCGTAATATAAATCCGCGATTTCCACCATTTTATCTCTATTGATGCGCTGAAGCTTCGGCAGCCGTTCGAGAAACGCCGCCCGCGGTTTTGACATGTTTGCGTTCAGCGGCTGATCGCCGTGAACGACAATATGGTCGATTTCCGTGATTTTGCCGTCAATCTTTCCGTCGTCGATCTTCAGGCGCACCGCCGCGATCGTGGGTCTGTTATTCACTCCAATAACGCCCAAGAATCCGACTTCGCCACGAACAGGATCGGCCGAGTAAATTTTAAACTCGGTCGGGCCGCCGGTCGCGGTCTGCCAGAGGCCGCCGTTTGCGTTGATCGTTTCGCCGTTTTCCACGATCTTCACGTCGGCAGCCAGTGGGACGGCCGAAGCATTACGTTTAGGCAGCGCGGCCAGGTAGTTGTCCATAAGATCCGTCAGACATTTACGGGTGCAGGTCCAGCCGTCGCTCGCCTGATATGGTACGCCTGTAATGGCATTCGTTTCGATTTCGTATATCAGGCCGTTTTTGACCTTGTACAGGTGCATCGCAGGAACGGTGAATTGCCCCCAGGTGTTGGTCATTTCCGTTATGCCGGGCACATTTCTTATAGGAAACGGATTTGGTTCGCCGTCATGATTCATCATGGAAAAGATCATCACTAATCCCATTTCCTCGTCCACGGCGGCCAGGCGCCGCTGATTCATATTCGTAATATATCCCGCATTTCCGGTTGACAGTTGTTCGCCGCATTTCATGCGGGTGATTATGCCCATGAATACGGAAAAAGGGTCGGCGCCGGGTTCCGGGGGCGGAGGCGGAGGCAGTCCGTTATTTGACGTTACCATACCGCTTTCAACTCGTCGACAGTCGTCGGCAAAAGGCGCAAGACTGCCGTTGCTGAATTCGATGGCTTCATAGTAACCCATGGCGGCCTTTATCATCTGGTCGCGCGGTACGCGTTCAGCCGGCGTCAGTCTGGTGACAAGACCCGGACGGGGCTTGATAAGCGTGTCAGGCACGCCTCCGTCCAGTCCCAGCGGCGATACCATGTGTTCGATTTCCGTGATCCGGCCGTTTACGACCTTCAGGCGCGCACTGAGAAATCTGGGATCGCCGTTGCTTTCGATAATGCCCAGAAACCCGACCTGATTGCCGGTCGGGTCCGGCACATAGACTTTAAATTCTGTCGGCCCCCCTGTTGCGGTTTTCCAGAGGCCTTCGCCGATGGGCGTCGGAACTATGTTTTCCACCATTTTTACATCGGCGGCAAGCGGCACGCCTGAAGGATCGTGTTTTACCAGGGCGTCAAGATATTGGTCCATCAGCCTGATCAAAGGTTCACGATCAGAAAACCGCGCTTCATCGGCGGCTTTCCGACCGCAGCCGCCGATGAAAAACGCGCATAAAAGAATAGCGAGAAAAGCTGCTCCCTTTTTCATATCTACTGCTCCTAACCTAGTTTTCCTTTTGACTGGAGGTAGTCCGCCACGTGCTTCAGTTCCAGATCCTCAAGTGTTTTGCGCGTTGGATAACCCGACTCAACGTTCCAGCCTTCAATTTTATAGAAATGGTCCTTGAACGTTTCCACTCCCTTTTCGGTGAAGTAGAGCTCGTTGCAGTCTTTCCATTCCCAGTTTTTGCCGTCATAAACGGGAAGCTCCTTGTAATATCCGCAATAGGAAGCGCCGGGTCTGTAGTAGTATCCGTTGAATATTTCCATATTCTTATGGCGTCCCTGCAGCGCGAAAATCGCCCGCATCAGGTTCATTGTCCGGCGTCCGATTTCTATCCCATCCATGAAAGATTGTTTTTTTCCTGTAACGGCAGTCAGCCATCTCGGCTCGGCTTCCGGCGTATAGCCGAATTGTTGACTGTGCCGCGGATTGTGAAGCTGTGAATAGCCCCAATCGCAAAAACCGATTGATTCCTTGTAGTACAGCCAGTAGTGGTGATGCCATGCAACCCACTGCGCCTTGGGCTCGGAAAATACTCCTGTTTTATACGCCTGTTCACCCTCCCAGTTATAGTCAAACCAGAACTCGCTGCTGTTCGTTCCAGTCCGTCCGGACAGGAGTTTGACGAAATCTTCGCAGGTTATGCCCTGCTGTCTTTGCAACGCCATGTCGTGATTGTTGACGTCGCGCGAGTCAAGCAGGCTGCTGTAAGCCCATTCCACATTCGGCATAGACCAGTGATCTACAAACCCCCACGGGGTCCGGCGGCAGAGCGTCGCGAAATCGTCCGTCCGTCCCAGCGCTTCGCAGAAACGGCTTGTGCCTTCCGCAAGAAGGTCGCCGATGCCGATGCGATTGGCTATTGCGTAGCTGTAGATTTCCATGAATTCCCTGCTGCCGTATTTCTCCATGGGCAGCGGGCTTATATCGAACTTTGTGCCGGGGCCGATGACTTTCATGTCGTACATCTTTTTCATGTACCAACCAAGCGCGAGATATGCCGGAATTGTCGGCTGAACTGCGAAACTCGGGTTATGGGAAGTGTTGAAAGACATGGGGCCCTGAAAGCAGCACTCCATGCCGTTTATGCTGTACTGCTGGCAGATGTCGGCGCCGCGCGCGTTATCCATCTGGTTCACCGGGCGATCACTAAGATAGTACAATGAACCTTCCGCACACCCGTCGGAGTCCTGTCCATAAGCGCGGTTGCGGTTGTGGCAGAAACGAGGATTGCCGCAGCCCGCGCATGCCGACGCGCCGTTACCCGGACCTGTGATGCCCAAGCCGCTGGTGGGACGAGGCCAGTTTTTTTCCCACCATTCACGGGTGTCTTTCAGAGCTTTCGGGTCGGCGATTTTTATGCTGCCCGTACCTAAAACGGACACGGCTTTAAGATTTTTGGATCCGAATACGCTGCCGAAGGCGCCCTGTCCGGCGCCGCTTCCGCCACCGTGAATAAGCGAGGAAATGCGCGTCATCTTTTCGCCCGCCGCGCCCATGGTGACAATCTGCGGCCGCTGCAGAGAATAGCCGCCGTCCAGTCTCCACCACTCCTCGCCAAAGCGGATTCTGGATTTTTTCCAGATTTCCTCCTGGCATTCCCACGAGTTCATACCCCATAGATCCCTTGCATCCTCAATCGTGACTTTATCGTCAACGATGTTAATGTAAACGGGATTATCCGCCTTACCTATGACCGACACACCGTCCCATCCCGCCATTCTCAGCATGGTAGCGAATAAACCGCCAAAATTGCTGTGGCTGAACCACTGAATCGGATAACACTGCGGCGACAGGCCGGAGACGCTCGTGCGAGCGCCCGCAGGAACGCCGGTGCCTGAAACAACGCCGGTCATAAGGGAAACCATGTTGCGCGGATTGAAGGCGTCCAGCAGATCCCAATCACCGGGTGTTACGCAGAATTCCCAGAAAAGCGCCGCTCCCATTCCGATTCCGCCGCCGTATTTTTCATATTTTTCCGTGTCAAGCCGGGTGATTGCAGCTTCTCCCGTTCCCTTGGACAGATCTACTAAAAGTATTTTGCCGCCATATCCTGGTGCAGCCATAATAACTCCTTAATATGTTCCGTATTAAAAAAGACCGCCGGAATAAAATGACCGGCGCTCTTTGAAGCAATTGCAAAACCATGGAGCGCGGGCGCCTGGCATCATTTCCCAAGGTGACGGCGTAAACGCCTTTACCCCGGGCTGTTATGCTCCGGCCTTTCAGGCCGCCAATGGAGTTTGGACATTTTTGTATGTCGGAAATTGCTCAACGGGCACACCGGAGGTGCGCCGCGCTTTGTAGCGCCGGATGGAAGCCGCGAAGCGGCGCTCACCCGGCGCTGCGATGTATATATACCCGCGAACGAAAACATTTTCCGCGTCTGCACGGCCTTTTTGCCGTAATGCTGCGTCAGGCTTGACTTTACGTACCGCTACGAGTACGCTGCGGTCAATTCTTCCTTGCCTTACGGCAATAATCCTCGCGCATACACGGAAAATGTTTTCGTTCGCGGGTATAATTCCGTACGGCGGAGTGCGACCCGTGTCAGGGGAAATGTCACAACAGAGCATACGGAAATCCATATTGCACTCCGGGGGGCGGTTTTTTCTTATACACATCCGCCGGGCGAGCGCAGGCAATTAATCAGAGGTTCCCAAGTGGGCTTTCCACTCGGCGGTACAAAACTGTACACCCCTCCCGGGTGTAAAATGTCCAAAATCCCATGGAGCACAGGCGAGACGCTCGCGCTCCATGGGATTTCTACTGCGGGAGCGCAATAGGGCATGTCTACTGCGTTACGCTTGTTCGGTCTCCTAAACATATTGTCAAATATGCTTTCGTCACCCTCTCGGCGCGCGCCTTGTATCCACGCCCTCTTGCGCTCCCTCGCTACGAAACCCCATGAAATATCCGGGTTAGCCCAGTTTTTGCTGCTTCTGGAGGTGGTCAGCCACGTGCTTCAGATCCAGATCCTCAAGCGTTCTGCGCGTCGGATAACCTGAATCGGGGTTCCAGCCTTCAAGTCTGTAGACATGTTCAAGGAACGCGTCTACACCCTTTTCGGAGAGATAAAGCTCCCTGCAGTTCTTCCAATCCCATTTCCCGTTCTCTAAAACGGTACGTTCGGTGTAGAAGCCGCAATATGAAGCGCCGGGCTTGTAGTAGTACCCGTTGAATTTTTCCATTTTCCTGTGCCGTCCCTGCAACGCGTAAATGGCGCGGATCAGGCTGAAAATCCGGCTCGCGGATTTCAATCCGTCATTTATGAAAGAATGATCTTTCCCGGTGACGGCTTTCATCCATCTCGGCTCGATTTCCGGCGTATGTCCGTAGTTTTCAGGGTGCGCGTTACTGAAGAGCTGCATATAGCCCCAGTCGCAGAAACCGATTGATTCCTTGTAATACAGCCAGTATTTATGGTGCCAGGTAACGAACTTGGCTTTAGGCTCGGAAAATACTCCGGTTTTATATGCCTGATCTCCTTCCCAGGTATAGTCAAACCAGAATTCGTCGGCGTCTTTCATCTGCGTCCGCCGGGCCAAAGTCTGGACGTATTCTTGGCAGGTCATATCTTTCTGCCTGCTTAACCCGAAATCATGACAGTTGACGTCGCGGGAATCCAGCAGGTTGCTGTAAGCCCATTCCACGTTTGGCATGGACCAGTGATCGCAGTAACCCCACGGAGTCCGGCGGCAGAGTATATCGAAATCCGCCGTCCGCCCTAATGCTTCGCAGAACCGGTCGGTGCCTTCCGCAAGAAGGTTGCCGATGCCGACGCGATTGGAAAGGGCGTAAGCGTAGATTTCCAAAAACTCCTTGGTGCCGTATTTCTCCATCGGCAGCGGGCTGGTATCGAACTTGGTACCGGGACCGATGACCTTCATCTCGTACATTTTCATCATGTACCAGCCGAGCGCGGCGTAGGCGGGAATCGTCGGCTGAATCGGGAAGCTCGGGTTGTGGTCGGTACGAAAAGACATGGGCCCCTGAAAACAGCACTCCATGCCGCTTATGCTGTACTGCTGGCAGATGTCTCTGCCGCGCATGTTCTCAGGGCCGGTCATGGTAATTTGCGGAAACTCCGGAAGCGAGTACAATGTAGCTTCCGCGCAACCATCCGAGTCCTGGCCGAAACTCTGGTTGCGTCCGCGATCATGGCAGCCGCCACGGAGCATACCGCAGGCTACGCAGGCGGATGTTCCGGCGTTGGCGGTTCCGGTGCGGTTCCAGGTTTTATTCCAGTATTCACGCGTATCCCTCATCCCTTTCGGGTCTGCGATCTTGATGCTTCCAGTGCCCAGAAAAGCCACGGCTTTGAGATTTTTTGATCCCATCACGCCGCCGAAGCCGCCTTGACCGCCTCCGCTGCCGCCGCCGTGAATAACCGAGGCGACGCGCGTCATGTTATCGCCGGCCGCGCCCATGGTGACGATCTGCGGACGCTGCAAAGAAAAACCGCCGTCAAGCCTCCACCATTCCTCTCCGAAACGAACGCTGGATCTCTTCCAGATTTCCTCCTGGCATTCCCAAGAGTTAAGACCCCACAACGCCCGCGCGTCCTCAATCGTGACTTTGTCGTCGACGACATTAATGTAAACGGGACTTTCCGCCTTGCCGATGATCGATATGCCGTCCCATCCCGCCATTTTCATCATGGTGGCAAACATGCCGCCGAAACTGGTATGACCGAACCACTGAATCGGATAACACATCGGCGACATGCCGGAAACGTTCGTGCGCGGTGCGCCCGGAACGCCTGTGCCGGCGAGAGGGCCGGACATGAATGAAATCATGTTGCGCGGATTAAAGGCATCCTGCAGATCCCAGTCGCCCGGCGCTACGCAGTAATCCCAAAACATCGCCGCGCCCATCCCGTATCCGCCGCCGAATTTTTCATATTTCTCGGTATCAAGCCGGGTGATTGCCGCGTCTCCGGTCCCTTTGGACAGATCCACTAATAGTATTTTACCGCCATATCCTGGTGTAGCCATAAAAATATCCTCCTTTCCTTTCTATTTCGCTTTTGGCGCAGCCTTGGCGTCAGGCGCTCCGGCCGGTTTAGCTTTTGGATCCATTTTAGGTTTTGGAGGCGGCTGCAGATTGCGGTCATAGCCGCGGGCCTGATCGCCGCCACCGCGGAGATCAGCCTGTTCGGGCAGTTCGTTGACGACTCTCAGCGAGTTGGCGGGACAGGCTTCAACACACGCCTGCGCGCCGTCAGGCCCGCCCTTCTTGTTGTAAAAAGGAGTGTTTACGCACATATCGCACTTGGTGCATTTTTTCTTTGCAGGATTCCAGATAATGCGATGCGGCAGTTGCGGACATGAGTTAAGACACATCTGACAGCCGATGCATTTCTCTTCGTCTATCATGCGGACATTGCCGTTGGCGGCGCTGACATGACAGGCGCCCGTCGGGCAGTTTTCAACGCACAACGGAACGGGGCACTGACGGCAGACATTCTGATGTATGTCCAACGGATATTTTTTAAGTACGGCTCTGTGTACCTGGATTCTGGATTGAGACAGGCTCGTCTCTCCATCGTGAACCATCGAACAAGCCAGCATGCAGCTAAGGCAACCGGCGCATCCCCTGCTATCGTAGACTAGGTATCTGGTTGAACGCGGATACGAGGCCTTTTGTTGCGCCGCCTCGGCATCCTGTGTCGCGGTAACGGCTACCGCCGCGCCTATTGCGCCTCCGACGAGAGCGGTTCCGCTCCCTGTGACGAAAGCGCGCCGGGAAAGTTTCTTTTCTCCGGTGTTATTTGTTTTACTGTTATCTCCAGCCATTGATGAACACCTCTCTAATAACTCTGTTATTTATGTACGACTACCGTGTACGTCGCGCCCAAGGTTTTGTCATGCCTCACTAATGTTAAGTTATTGCCAAGCCTCACCAAGCGGCGGAAAAGCAATAGCGTTTACGCCACGGACACCATGTTATTGGGGTATCCATCGTAAATGCAGATATGCCGGTCGGTCAAGGGAATTGTATAGTGAACGAAGATTAATTATCAGCCTGCTTCAAATTTTTGTGATTTTCGCGCACCTTTAGCCCGGATATTTCATAGGGTTTCGTCGCGAGGCGGCGCAAACGGGCGTGGATACAAGGCGCGCGCAATGAGGGCGACGAA
>Ga0123353_10011456_pt1 | contig 12496 bp, 10 predicted proteins | sample TergutLab28metaG_3_FD_92763 | JGI IMG/M metagenome (GOLD analysis project Ga0123353, IMG submission 92763) | Labiotermes labralis P3 segment gut microbial communities from Petit-Saut dam, French Guiana - Lab288 P3 | ecosystem: Host-associated > Arthropoda: Insects > Digestive system > Gut ... | reverse complement strand
TCGCAGTTGCCCCGTATCGCCTTCCGCGCCCCGCCGCGCTGCATCGGCACCAACAGCGTGGACAGCATGCAGTCCGGCACGGTGTTTGGCACGGCCTGCATGATCGACGGCATGATAGAGCGCATGGAGGCTGAACTGGGCCGGCCCGCTGCGACTGTTGTCGCCACGGGCGGGCTTTCCCGGGATATCATCGCCCACTGCCGGTGCGAGATTGTGCATAACGAGGATCTGGCGCTGCTGGGGCTAAGAGAGATATATTGGAAGAACAGGTGAGAGTTTATGATGAAAAACGGCTGCTATGAACTAAGAATCATTCTATACCGAAAGTCTGCTGTCGCTCCGCGATGCCTTCCTCAGTCGCCCGAGGCGACAGCTCTTCCCACGCGGAGGAGCCTGGGGGATTAGGCGAAAGTTGGCCGTTGATACGCGCAGTCGCCATTACATAGGCTCCAAGGCTCCTTCCCGTGGAAGGAGCTCCGCCCGCAGGCGGTGAGGAAGGCATCGCGGAGCGACGTATTCTCGTACGACTCTATCCAGCCTGTAGGGGCGGCGTGCCAGCCGCCCGCAGAATATAAACGCGCTGCACCCAACTGGGGCAGCAGCAAGGAGGAAACATTCATGTCAACAGCAACCAACGCATCCGCACGCAAAAAGATTCTGTTTCTGGCGCAGTTCTCCGTCCTGCTGGCCATCGAGGCCGTCGTATGCTTCACGCCGCTGGGCTCCCTGCCCATCGGCCCGATTGTCGCGACACTGAGCCACGTGCCCGTGATCCTGGCGGCGATCCTGCTGGGCCCCTACGCGGGCGCGCTGATGGGCTTTTTCTTCGGCCTGTTCAGCTTTCTCGTGTGGACCTTCACCCCGCCCTCGCCCATGGCCTTCGTTTTCACGCCGTTTTACTCCCTGGGGGAGTTCCGGGGCAACGGCTGGAGCCTGGTTCTCTGCTTCGTGCCGCGCATCCTCATCGGCCTTGCCGCGGGCGGCGTCTTCGCCCTGCTGAGGAAGGGCAAAAAAAAGACGGAACTTGAACCCCTGGCGGCCTCGCTGGGTGGTGTGCTGGGCTCCCTGGTGAACACATTCCTGGTGCTTGGCGGCATCTGGCTGTTCTTCGGGCGGGATTTCGCCGCGTTCAGCGAGTTCCCCTACGGGGAGATCCGGGCTGTCCTGGGCGGCGTGGTGCTCTCCAACGGCCTGTTGGAGGCCATCATCGGCGGCTTTCTGGCGGCGGCGGTGGCCGTGCCCGTGCGGCGGATTGTATTCAAGGAGAAAGCATGACCAACGTAACCCGGGAGAACATCGACCGTTTCGGCGGCTTTGCCGGTCTGTACAACGCCAGCAGACCCGTCCCGCCGCAGATCATTGCCAAGAGCATCCTGATGTACCTGCCCTCCTCCCCGGAACTGGTGGTCGACATCGGCAGCGGCACGGGGCTTTCCACGATGATCTGGCGGGACATCGCGCAGTGCATCATCGGCATCGAGCCCAACGACGACATGCGCAGGATCGCTGTAGAGACGCAAGGCTGTGCGTCTCCAGCAAAAAATGTCGTGTTCCGCAAGGGCTTTTCCAACCGGACGGGTCTGCCCGATGAATCGGCTGACGTCGTGACGATCTCGCAGGCCTTCCACTGGATGGACATCCCCAGCACCCTGGACGAGGTCTGGCGCATCCTGAAGCCGGGCGGCGTCTTCGCGGTGTACGACTGCGACTGGCCGCCCTGCGTGGATTGGGTCGTCGAGCAGGCGCAGGATGTTCTGGTGCGCAAGTGCGACGCCGCCTCGCCGCCCGCCCTGAAAAATGACAAAAGCGCCCACCTGCGTCGGCTCAGCGAGTACGGCAGGTTTCGCTTTGTCCGGGAAATCGTCTGCCACAGCGTGGAGCCATGTACCCCGGAGCGCATGATCGGCATCGCGACAAGCCAGGGCAGCGTGCAGGGGGCGCTGAAGCTCAATCCGGCTATCTCAAAAGATGTCGATACGTTTTGTAATATTGTGCGGGAACGGTGCCCGGACAAATTCGAGATTGTGTTTTCGTATCGGCTGAGGCTGGCAATCAAGTAAGCGTGGTGCTCCGTACAACCACCCCGGCCTGCGGCCACCCCTCCATGGAGGGGAATTGGATTCTCTTCACAGGCTTTGTGTAAATTCATGTGAAATCAGCGGGTGCAAAAAATTCCCCTCCGTGGAGGGGTGGCCGCAGGCCGGGGTGGTTGTGCGGAGCACCATAATAGAAGCCCCTCGCCATCACAGGTGAGGGGCTGTTTTTTCGGTTTTTTCCGCCACAACAACCAGTATCGTCAGTATCATCAGATACGGCACCGGCGCGAACACCCCGGGGTTCACCAGGGACATCATCTCCAGCCCTACCCAGGCCAGGAACAGCGTCAGGCGGAACTTCGTGGCCCGGCGGCGCAGGAAAATCTTTACACGCACAATGTATTGGTAGATGTATGCCGCCGCGCCTGCGATCCCTAAGCTGCCGATGATTTGCAGCGGCGCGTTGTGATACCAGCACAGGGCAAACTCCTTGGAGGGGTGCAGATCCCGGTTGGCCGTCCAGCCCAGTCCCGTGCCGAACATCGGGTGGGCCAGGAAATCCTGCACCGCGCGCTTATAGAGCTGCAGGCGCACCTCCTGCTCGCCGTTGAACACGCTGTGCAAAAAGCGCGCGATCACGGGCCGGAAAAAGGGAATCAGCAGCGGCAGGCACAGTACGATGGCCGCTGCCACCACCACCACGGCGCCGAGATAGATTAGGCGGCGCTTTTTATCGGCCAGGAGCACGAACAGTACGCACATGATAAGCTCTATGGTGCCGAAGAGCATGCCCCCCCGCGAGCCGGAAAGCAGCAGCGCCAGGTACATCGTCAGGCCGGTAAGCAGGAACAGCGGCTGCCTGAAGGCCTTGTAGAACGGGAAGGGCAGCGCCAGCATCAGGAAGGTGGACACGTTGTTGCGCCACTGGAACGCCAGGAGCTCCGGTTTTTGCATGAGCCTGGGCAGGTTCGAGAGATACTGGTGGAAGACCATGAACGAGGCCAGCAGCCCCAGCGCCAGCATCAGGTTGTGGATGAAGCGCTCCAGCCGGCCGTCCCGGTCCTCGGCGACCGCGCCGGACAGCCACACATAGAGCAGCAGCATGCCGAAGCCCAGCAGCCCCGTGTGGTACAGCGCCCCGCCCGCGAAATACTCCTTCGCGCTGATGGCCCCGATCCCGCCTATGGTCGTGGCCACGGAGACCGACAGGATGGCCCAGGCGGCCCTCCCCCACACGAGGGGCCTGCGGTAGATCGCGACATGCGCCGCGATCGCCCCGATGGGGAGCGCCACCAGCCAGGCGAGGGAGCTGAATTCTTTTACGAGGGCGTCGTCGGTGCTGGCGAACGCCGGGTTCTCGCTGCTTTTGATCATGATCAGGCAGGCCAGCAGCGCCGGCGCGAAGGGGAGCAGGATGTCGTCGCACAGCACCATCTGGGGCATGAAAAACAATACGACCAGCGCGATCATCCCGGCCGGCTCCACGTGGAACACCACCGCCAGGGCGGCCAGGGCGAACTGCGCCGCCAGGCACCACGCGGACGCGAAGAACCGCCGCAGCCACAGCAGCCACGGCGCTTCTCCCAAAAGCGATTTGCCCGCTGGCAAATCGCGCGGCGGCAATTTTTTGCCGTTTGGCGTCGGCAGGTTCATCCCGGCCCCCACGTACTACCAATCCACTGCAAGAAGCATTGCGCATCATGCTGCACAAAACAGAAAAAATCATATATCACAATTTTTGTTTGCATTCTGCTATGCTTCCAATTGCGGATTCGTATTAGAAATCGTAATAATCCAGGTTGTTGTTGTTCTGCGCTTGCTGGTACATCATGAATTCGTCGCACATCTTCTTCGCGTTTGCCAGCGCGAAACGCATGCCGATGCCGTGGTGACCGAGGGGGTAGTCCTCCTGGAGCTCCTCGACATACGCTGCGTAGTCCGCGTCCACCAGCTCGCCCTCGATCTCGCTGTGCCAGGCGAAGACGTCCTCGTTCACGCTGGAAAGGTACACCACCTTGCAGTTGCTGGCGGTCTCGATCACGGCGGCGTCGCCCGCTTTGCGCGCGGGGTCGAACAGCCAGGCGTCCAGCTCCGCCACGCCCGTGTCGCCCGGGGCCATCTTTTCGGAAAGGCCGGGCTGGCCCTCCTCCTCCATTTCGGTGAAGCTGGCCTGCTCGTTCACCAGTTCCACGAAGGCCTCCTCCGTGCCGCCGTTCTCCTGCCATTTGGCATAGAGCTCGTCGGCGCTCTTCCTGGCCTGCTCCTGCGGCGTGGGCTCGTCGTCGCTGTGCTCCTCGTCACCCAAGTGCTCGTGGGGGGGCTGGTCCACGTTGATGGAGTAAAAGTCCACGGTGGTCTGGGCGTAGGACGGTTTCAGCAGGAGCACGGCGTACACGCTGGAATCGTCCTCCCAGGTGGTGGTGTCCCCGGCTTTGCGCGCGTCTTCGAAGAACCAGGCGGCGAACTCCTCGCTGTTGTAGGTCTGCCCGATGTCCGCGCGCCGTTTGCGCATGTTCAGCGTGGCGGTTTGCGCGTCGTAGTCGTGGGCGTGGTCGAATTCCTCGTCCTCCTCATGCTGATGCTGCGCGTCGTAGAGCGCCTGCGCCGCGGCGACGAAGCCCGCCTCCGTGCCGTTTTGGCGCAGGAAAGCCACAGCCTTATCCTCCACGGCCTGGTCGGCCTGCGTCTGGCGCACGACGGTCTCCGGGACGCTTTCGCCCTCGATCTCCTCCACCGTGTCCTTGGCGAAGTCGTAGATACGGAAATCCACCTGGTTATAGGCGGCGGGGTCCTCGCTGTACTTCTCCCGCAGCTCCTCCAGGGGGTGCAGGGCGCGGAACTCCTCCGTTTTCTGTTCGATGAAGGCCTGCACGGTCAGCTTGCGCTCCTCCAGCTGGCGGAATTTCGCCTTCGTGATGCCGGGGACGTAGTTTTCGCGCAGGTAGGCGGCCACCGACATGCCGTACAGCAGGGCGACCTCCTCGACCTCTTTCATCGTGGCTTCCAGGTCCTCCAGGAGCTCTTCACTCAGCTGGAAGCCGGCCTTCTTCGCCTCGGTATACAGGAGGATCTCGTTTTGAAGGCTCTGGTGCACCTGCTTGGTGAAGGTTTCGTCCCAGGTGCCCATGCCGCCCTGCACCGGCTGGCCGAACAGCGAGCTGTTCGTATCCAGGCCGTAATACATCCCGTAGGAGTAGATGCTGCGGTACAGGTTGCTGAAGTTGAACGCCCACTCCGGCGCGGAGACGTTCTGCGAGCCCACGGTCAGCGCGGGCATGAAGCGCCCGGGAATGCCGTAGCTGCCGGCGTAGATGGATAACAGGCTCAGCGCCACGATCACCGCGACCACGATGGCGATCAGCTTGATCATGCCCTCCGTGCGGTCCTTTTTCCTGGTCTTCTTCACGCGCATTTTGGTTTCCTGCTTTTTCCATTGCTCGCGCTCGCGCTCGAACTTCGCTTTTTCCTTCAACCGCTGTTTCTCGTATTTCGATAACTTGTCCGCCATGGCTGTCTGTCCTTCCTAACTGCTAGTACTTATACCAAGCTCTTATTCTACACGATTTTTCCGCGCATTACAAGAGGAAAACGCAGAAAAGTCTCCGATTTTCATAAATATTTTAAAAATGCCGCGCTTTTGACGGAGATATCCAGCCCGCGCAGGCCTTCCAGCGCCCCTGCGGGCGAGGTAAAGCCGAATACAATCCGGTGGGAACACAGACACTGCCGCCGCAGCCCGCGTTTGCGGTCCGCCTGGACCTGCGCCCGGGGGGCGTATTTGCCGTCCCCCGCCAGGGCGTGCCCCAGCGCCGCGAACTGCGCCCGTATCTGGTGCGTGCGCCCGGTGAGCAGCTCAATTTCCAAAATAGAAATATCATTCATGGTGCGCAGCACTTTATACTTTGTCAAGCATTCCTTCGCGCCGGGCCGGGGGGTTTCATAGACGCGCACGAAACTCTTGTCCTCGTCTTTCGCCAGCCATCCCCGCAGCAGAAACCAGCCGCCGGGCAGCTCGGGGTCCCAGCGAAGTCCGCAGGCTTCCTGGGGGATTTTCTCCCCCTGTGTGGGTACGCCGTGCACCGCGCAGAGATAAAACTTGCGCAGTTCGCGGTTTTTCATTTTTTCGCTTAAGATCCGCAGGGCGGCAGCGGTCTTGGCGGCGATGACGATGCCCTGGGTGTTGCGGTCGATGCGGTTGACCAGCGCGGGCGCGAACGCGTTTTCCCGGGCGGGGTCGTATTCCCCTTTTTCGTAGAGATAGCGCTGCACCCGCCCCAACAGCGTATCGATGTATTCATCCCCGTCCGGATGCGAGAGCAACCCCGCCGGCTTGTCCAGCAGCAGCACGTGCTCGTCCTCGAAGAGGACCTCCAGTTCCCTGCCCGCCCGCAGGAAATCATATTGGTAGTCCGGCGGGGCGAAGAGCTCGTCCGGCAGCCAGCACTCCACCACGTCGCCGGGTTGCAGCCGTACGCCGCCTTCGGCGCGCTTCCTGTTCAGCTTGACGCGCTTGGTCCGCAGGGCCTTGTAGAGCAGCGCGGGCGGCAGGCCCGGCGCGGCCTTTTGCAGGAACTTGTCCAGGCGCTGGCCGGCGTCGTTGGCGGCGATGGTGAAAAGCTTCAAGAAGCATCACCCTCGGATCTGTCACTGGGTGGTGGCGCTTGCGTCGGCGGCGGATAATACTGCGGCGCGGCATAGGGCGGCGGATAATAGTACACCGGCGGCGGCAGGCCCACGGGCGCTTCGTCCTTCCAGGCCCTGTGTATCATCAGCCAGGTGATGCTGGCCGGAACGCACGCGAAGATCGGGAGCAGAATGGCGGACGCGGCGATCAGGAGTATGTCCGAGAAAGAATCATAGATGACGTAATAGATGGGATTGAGCATCGTGCCGATCAAGGAGCGCACCTGGCTTGCCGCGAAGAAGAGCGTGACGCCCAGCAGCGCGATAAAGCCGAGCCTTTTTTGCTTGGCCAGCAGAATAGACGCCAGCGCGCACGCCAGGATGGGGGGCGCCGGCGTGGCGATCACGGAAACGATGGACCGGAAATTCAGTTGGTCAAAGGACTTGGGAAGCAAAACCATATAGGCAATCAGGCCGCCCAGGAAGACGACCAGTCCCGCGATGCCGCAGAACCAGAACCAACCCCGCGCCCCGCCCGAAAGCCGCAGCGGCGGCTTTTCCCACTGCCGGACGCACTGCGCCGCGAGCCACACCAGCGCGGCATATTGCAGTGTGGTCACGGCGGCGTTCAGCAACGCGCGCAAAATCGCAAAGAATATGGCCAAAGCAGCCGGAATTTGCTCTTCAGAGAACCGAAGCTGCATGGATGACAAATTGGACATCAGGTTGTCCACCGTAAAGTACGCGAACAGCAGCAGCGCCGCAATCATGAGTATGCGCTTGATTTTCTCCCGGTTGGCCGCAATGGCCTCGCTGATACTCGCAAGCATGAGTTTGCTCCTCTCATCCTCTGTATGTTTTTATGATGCGCAGTTCGTCCAGAATCGCCGCGGCGTTCTCCAGCGGCACGTCGTAGTTGAGCTCCACCGAGAGGCCCAGGCCTCCCTGGGGCAGCCACAGCGCCTCCACGCACTCGCGCACATGATCACGCAATTGCGTGGGCGTGGCGAAGGGGTACATCTGCCTGTCAAGGTCCAGGTTGATGGGGATTTTGCCTCTACACACGCGTATGAGATTATCCAGACCGTTGGCGCGTATCTGGGGATTGATCATATTGACGCCGCACTCCCGCAAATCGGGCATGATCTCCCCAATGCAGCCGTCCGTGTGCATGTAGACCAGCTTGCCCGCGCGTCTCACTATGCCGTACATCTTCGTGAAACAGGGCTTCATGTATTTGCGCCACCTCGCCGCGCCGGTGGCCAGGCCCTTCTGCATACCCAGGTCGTCGCCGAAATACATGACCTCGCCTGTTCCAGGCAGCGCACATTCGATTTGAATGCAGTTATACTCAAGCACCTTATCGATGAGGATTTGCAGCTCGCCGCACTCCTCGGCGAAGTCCATCATGGCCTCCTCAAAGCCGCGCAAATCAAGTAGGCGCAGGTACATGAACCCGTGGGGCAGCGAGCCGTCCCGGTTCCGGGGGATTTCCAGCGAGAGGATATCCTCCCGCCGAGGCACGGGGTGGCCGGTGACGATGGCGTCCATGCCCTCGTGGGTATTGTTCCACACGCAGCCCCACTCGTCGGTCCACTGGCCGAGCCTGTAGCGTCCGGAGATATTTCTCTTCACCTGTTCCGGCGTGCGGTTTTGCGGAAGGAAATCGGGGTATTCCCTGGCGAAGCGGGTCATCTCATCGCCGTAGTGCAGCCACATGGCGGGCAGGCACCCCACGGAGATGGGGATCTCCTCCGGGTAGTCCCAGGTCATGGCTTTGATGAGTAATTGTTGATGGTTGGCCATAATATTTCCTTATCTAGTTATTTACCACCCCGGCGCTGCGCGCCATCCCTCCACAGAGGGGAATTTTTTGTAACTGCCGGCGGGAGAAAGCCAATTCCCCTCCGTGGAGGGGTGGCGCGCAGCGCCGGGGTGGTTGTGCGAGCACGGTAAATTCCTACCGCATATACTCCTTCAATATCACACCCAGCCTTGTCGCGACGGCGTGTTCCGTGCCAACCATACTCCACGCCGCGCGTATTTCCGCCTCGCTGGCGGTCTGGATGTTCACTTTGGGCAGGTTGTGCTCGTAGATGCCCCAGTGCGGGTCGCCGTTGGGGCTGTTGGCGGTGACCTTGTAGGTCCAGGTGGTCCAGTGGAAGTTCAGCCCGTTGTAGATCTTCAGGCTGTTGCGCCAGGAGGCGTCCCTGCCGAAGCAGGTGAACTCCCCGTTGAGGATGGGCACGCGGAAGGCCATGTACTCCCACAGGGCGTTGGCCGCCGCGTGCAGGGTGACGCCCTCCACGGACTGGGCGTCCCACGAGTAGTGGTGGTACTCGTACGCGACGTTCTCCCAGCCGTATTTCGATGGCCTGGGCAGGTTTTTGGGCTCCCAGCAGGCTTCGATAAAGATGATGTGATCCGGATCGATTGCCCGCACGGCCCGGTAGAGCACGTCGTAGTAGTCCCACTGCATCTGGCTTGTGTGCTCGGTGTCGTTTTCCGGCTCGTTGAGCAGGTCGTAGCCCGCCACGGCGGGGTTATCTTTGTAGTGCGCCGCGATGGCCTCCCACAGCTTGACCGTCCTGGCCCGGTTGGCGTCGTCGTAATACAGCTGCCGCCCGTCGTTCACCTGCCCCGAATGGTGCTTGCCATTTTGAGAGCCATAGGCCCCGTGCAAATCGAGAATGACGTACATGCTCCTCTGGGCGCAGTTCTCAACGAACCAGTCCAGCCTGCCGAAGCCGCCGGGCAGGATGTTGCCTTCCCCGTCGGCGATGTCCCAGTAGATGAAGGGCAGGCGGATGCAGGTCATGCCCAGGGCGGCGCAGTTGTCGAAGTCCTGCTCTTTCCAGTAGGCGTCTCGATAGATGTCGAGCAGCTCGTCTCTCTTCTGTGCGCCGAAGCGGACCTCCAGGGTGTCCCGGATGGTCTTCTGGTCACGGGCCTGGGTGGGGCACATCCACTCCTCGTGCACCAGCCAGCCGCCCGCGTTGGTGCCGCGCAGGAAGACGCGCGTCCCCTTGCCCGACTGCGTGCGGATATACCGGCCGCAGGTTTTGAGGAAGTCCCCGGCGTTCACCAGGGGGCGGCAGGTTGGCCGCAGCGTGGGGGTAAAGCACGAGATCACCGCGATGCAGCCGGACATCAGCCCCTGCATGACATGCAGCAGCCAGGGGCGCTCCAGCAGGGTGCGCATGAAATTATCCATAGTTGTCCTTATCCAGTCTGTAGGGGTGGCCCGTAAGCCACCCGCACAAAACATATTGTACTTTATTTGCGGGCGGCTTGCTAGCCGCCCCTACACGCCGCCCCTACAATCCAAACAATCTCCTGCCGTTCTCATGGCAGGCGTCGATCAGTTCCTGCGTGTCCATCCCCCGGATGCCGGCGATTTTCTGCGCCGTGTACGCGATATGCCAGCTTTCGCATCTCTGCCCGCGGTGGGGTTCCGGTGCCATGTAGGGCGCGTCGGTTTCCAGCAGCAGGCGCTCCAGGGGGACGCGCGCGGCGACCTCCACGGGTTTTCTGGCGTTCTTGAATGTCACAGCGCCACCCAGGCCGATGTACAGCCCCAGGGCGAGGATTTCCCGGGCGAATTCCCAGCTGCCGGAAAAGCAGTGCACCACACCCCGCGGCCGGTATTCTTGCAATAGTCTTAATGTATCTTCATGGGCCTCGCGGTCGTGCACGATCACGGGCATCTCCAGCTCCCGGGCGATCTCCAGCTGCCGGGCGAAGCAATCCCGCTGTATTTCCCTCGGCGAGAAATCGTAGTGATAATCCAGGCCGATTTCGCCTATCGCCACACAGTAGCGTTGGCGACTGCACTTTTCGTCTTGCAGGAGCTCGCGCAGTTCGTCTGGTGTATGCGCATTGAAGCCCGACGCTTCGTGCGCGTGTACCCCGCAGGCGGCGAAGATGTACGCATATTCCCTTGCCAGGGCCAGGGCCGCGCGGCTGTCGGGCAGATCGCTGCCGCAGGTGAGCACGCGCGCCACGCCACGCCCGGGCAGGGAACGCAGTACCTGCGCCCGGTCGGGGGCGAAACGTTTGTCGGTGTAGTGCGCGTGGGTATCGAAGATATTATGGAGCATAGTCGCTACTTTTGCGGAGACACACTGCCGTGCGTCTCTACAAAATATCTCCCAAGAATGTAGAGACGCATGGCAATGCGTCTCCCAAAAAACCATGCGAAATTACTTACCCCGCCGCGTCCTTGATGTAATACTTGAAGAACCGCACCCCCTCGCCCACCGCCGCCACGGGCAGGCGCTCGTCGGTGGCGTGGGTGCACAGCAGCAGGCTCACCGGCGCCAAGAAGGGCGAAAATCTATAGCAGTGCTCGCTCATGGTGTCGTACTTGATGGTGTCCGTGCCGCCCATCACCAGGAAAGGCGCTAAAATCGCCTGCGGGTAGAAGTTGTACACCATGCGGCGGATGGCCTCGAAGGACTTCGAATCAGTGGAGGAGTATTTCGAGGCCTCGTTGGTCTGCAATACTTTGACCTCGACATTCTTGTTGCGCGCGACTTTCTTTACGTGCGCCACGAGGTCCGCCGTGGTGGTGCCGGGCATCATGCGCATGTTCACCACGATGCTGGCCTTCTGGGGCAGCACATTGGGCGCGGGGCTGCCTGTGGCCTGGGTGACGGCGGTGGTGGTGCGCACCATGCAGGCGGCGGGCGGAATCTTCTTCATCAGGGCCAGCAGGACGGGGCTCAGCAACCTGTGGTTCACCACAACGATGCGCAGCCAGTAGGGCAGCTTGCGCCCCGCGCTGTCGATGATATTGCGCATCAGGGGCGTCATCTTCGCCTTGAACTGGTGCTTTTCCAGGCGCTGGATCACCTTGGCCAGCTCGCCCAGGGCCGTGTGGTTCGGCGGCTGCGAGGCATGGCCGCCCTTGGCGTTCACGCTGACCTCGATGTCGCAGTGGCCCTTCTCGGCCACACCCACGCCCGCCAGCACGCTGTCCAGGATGCCCTTGACGTTCACGGGCAGCATGGCCCCGCCCTCGTCCAGGGTGCTCTCCAGTTTGGTGACGCCCCGGGCCTCCAGGGCCATGCGCAGGTAGCGCGCGCCGGAGAGGTCGTGGCCGAGGATCTCTTCATTGTCGCCAAAGCACAAATAGACGTCGCGTTCGGGCGTAAATCCCTCCTCCAGGAGGGTCTCCACGGCCTCCATCACGCAGATGAGGTGGTTCTTCATGTCCATGGCCCCGCGGCCCCAGATGAACTCGCCGTCGTTGTGCCCGCTGAAGGGCGGGTGCGTCCAGTCGCCCTCCGTGCCGGGGGTGACGGGAACCACGTCGATGTGCGATAGCAGCGCGATGGGCAGCAGCGACGAATCCCTGCCCTTCCAGTGGTAGAGCAGGCTGCCGCCGCGCACCACCTCGCAGGGGAGGTTCTTCGCGGTCAGCGGGTAGCTCTCGTCCAGGAAATCGTGGAAGCGCTCGAACTGCGACCAGTCCGTGCCCACGTCGCCGTCGTTGGCGATGGTGGGGATCTGGATGGCCCCGGAAAGATGCGCGGCGGCGCGGGCCTCGTCCACGGGCTCGTCCGGCAGCGGCTCGACGTCGATCTTTTTGGCCTTCCAGAACGCCGCTCTGATCAACGTGACGACAATGAAGAGCCCCAGCGCCCCGAGAATGCCCCAGAGTATGGTGGATGCCATGGTGTGTCCTCCTGGTTTATCGATTTTTATATGCAGAAAGTCATTCACCACCACTTCAAGTGGTGGTTTGAGAGTAGCCCTGTAAGGGCAAAATGCGTTGCCGCCTAAAGGCTATCGCAAGCCGATGCTGGCCGCCTCTAAAAGAGACTACTTGGTTG
>Ga0123353_10011455_pt1 | contig 12496 bp, 12 predicted proteins | sample TergutLab28metaG_3_FD_92763 | JGI IMG/M metagenome (GOLD analysis project Ga0123353, IMG submission 92763) | Labiotermes labralis P3 segment gut microbial communities from Petit-Saut dam, French Guiana - Lab288 P3 | ecosystem: Host-associated > Arthropoda: Insects > Digestive system > Gut ... | reverse complement strand
TTTCCACGGGAGTGGTGGCGGCGTTTACCACAAAATTCATGCCAAGGCTGGTTTTGCCGTGACCGGGGCGGGCGGCAAGCACAATCAAATCACCGTTCTGAAAGCCGTTCAAATACCCGTCAAGCAACGAAAACCCCGACGGCACGCCCCTATACGCCGCCTTGTCCCGCCCTATTTCCTCCATGCGGTCATACGCGGTTTTAACAGCCTCGGACAGGGCGTTTAATTCCTTGCGCGAAGTTTCGTCGCCAAGCGCGAATATTTTGCTTTCGGCAAACTGGAGTACGTTTTCGTTTTCGCCCGCGTAGGCTTCCTCGATAATCAGCTCGGAAACGCCTATCAGCTTGCGCCTTAGACCGTTTTCTTTGACGATATCGGTATGAAATTTATAATTGGCGGCAGAAGCAAGGGCGGAGGTAAGCGATGCAAGGTAGTCCACCCCGCCCGCATCCTCCAATCTTCCCTGACGGTTGAGCTCCTGCGTGACGGTGACAATGTCCACGGGTATGTTCTTGTTGAACGCCTCGCTCATGGCGGCAAAAATATACTTGTGGGCGGTAAGGTAAAAATCCTCCTCGGTAAGGGTAGGAATGGAATGAAGCGCGGCGGCCTGGTCCAGCATGACACTCCCGAGCGCCGCCTGTTCGGCCTCGACGTTCTGCGGCGGTTTTTTCGCCTTGATATTGGGATGTATGGGTTTGTCTTTTGTTGCCATAGTTTTTTCTCTTTTCAGTTGCCGATGCGATGTCAAAATACACAATGAACAACGCATGAATGAATTATAATTTTAAATTAAATCTGGCCGACATTGCGTTGTGCGTTATTTCATAATACACTAAACCCCCTCGAACACTCCATCGCTTCCACTACTCCCACCGCCGCTTGGCCCGCCACCCCGACCGCTGCCGACAAAGGGGTCGAAAATAAACTCCGCCGACGGCGCGGCGGCCTTTTTCCTTTTGGCGTCTACCACCCGCCCGCTCATCTTTTTAGCAAAAAGCAATGTCAATCCTACCGCCGTTAAACCCAAAACAATAGCCACAATAAACCATGCGTAGCTTTGTATAACGGTATAGGAATAAACTATGCGCACCTCTGTTTCAATCTTGGTAAACTTGGTGGAAAGTTTGTAATAATGACTATTATAATCGGAATCGAACATAATTTCGCCAGTTTCTACCATTAAGGTATAAGTGCCGTTCATCAGAACCGTCGCGTCGATGCCGCTGACATTCCCCATGCCCAAAACATCGAAAACCGACCAAGGAAAATCGACCGCACCCTCCGTCAGCAGCTTATATATCCTACTAAACCTTGTGCCTTCCCTAAAAAATAATGAGAACGGATTGGAATAGTTTACGCTTACTCTGGCGGAAAAAAAGCCGTAATCCACAAAATCAGACGGTCTTGGGTCGTCCTTAAAAAACCAGTCTTCTTCGTCAATCTTAATTTCATAGCCGAAGCCCATACGATTAAACGAGCCGTCGGCATTCTTAATTTCTTTTGGAAAGCCCTCTATCCTCTTTGTCTCAAACTCACCTTCGATGGTTTTAAAGATGAATTCGTCGACCTTTTCTCTCTCGTTGATTTGGCTGTCGGAATAAACATAAATCTCCGCGCCGTAGCTTTCGCCGTCGTAGTGCGGATAAATGGTAACGCCACTATCCATGGTAAAGGGCGTCGCGGTGGAACTGATACACCCCGACGCGGCAAACGCGAAAGCGAGTACGAGTACGAGTATTAGAAATTTCAGACCTTTTTTCAAAACTGCTCTCCTTTTTTAATGCTCAATGCGCAATGCTCAATGCTCAATGAAGGATAAATTTAAGAAATGTGCCTTGAAGAGTAAGCACTTATATGCTCAAAAAAACTCGACCGACATTGAGCATTGCGCATTGAGCATTGTTACTCTAACTCCCTCTTAAGCTCATGCAGCACTTCGTCAAACTCATTCATCGCCACCTCAAACGGCTCGGTGGCGGCAAGGTCGACACCCGTATTTTTTAAAATGAGATACGGCGAATCCGACCCGCCCGCCGACAAAAATTTGTCCTTATACGTCTGATAAAACGATTCGTCCGTTAAAATCTTTTTGACGATATTTATCGCGCTTGTTATCCCCGTCGCGTACTGATACACATAAAACGCGCTGTAAAAATGCGGAATCCTCGCCCATTCGTACTTAATGTCGGAATCGTGCCGCAGGGCATTGCCGTAATATTTTTTGTTTAAAGCGTAATACTTATCCGACAGCGAGGCGACGGTCAAAGGATACCCCTTGCTTTCCATGTCGTGGGTCAGCATCTCAAACTCGGCAAACATCGTCTGGCGGAACATGGTCGTCCTGAACATATCCAAATAGTAATTAAGTAAAAACATTCTGGTTTCGCGGTCCTTAGCCGTTTTTAAAAGGTGCTTGATAAGCAAAACCTCGTTGACGGTAGAGGCGACCTCGGCGACAAAAATCTGATAATTATGCTTTGAGTGCGGCTGGGCAAGGTTCGAATAATAACTGTGCAGGGCGTGACCCATTTCGTGGGCGATGGTAAAAATATCGTGCGTCGTGCGGCTATAGTTCAAAAGTACAAAGGGATGCGCCTTATAGCACGAACAGCTGTACGCGCCGCTCCTTTTGCCCTCGTTCTCACAAACATCGATCCAGCCCTCGTTTTTCGCCTGCAAAAGTAAATTACGGTATTCCTGACCCATCGGCTTCAGCCCCTCTAAAACCAATTGGTAAGCGTCCTCATAAGGAACGGACATATTCACACTCTTGACTATGGGCACGTACATATCGTACACGTGCATGACGGGCAATCCTAATGTCTTTTTGCGCAGGGCGACGTATTCGTGCATCGCCTTTTGACCCTTGCGCACCGACCTTACAAGGTTGTCGTACACCTTCATGGGTACGTCGTTTTGATAAAGCGCCGCCTCCATGCTGCTGTCATGTCCTCTAGCCTCGGAATAAAAATTGTCCGCCTTTACACTATTTGAGTATAAAACGGCGGTGGTATTGACCACTTTCTTGATCGCGCCGTACATACCCTCGAACACCGCCTTGCGCGTCTTGGGCTCGCCGTTAGAAAGGTAATAGCTGTATTTGCCGTGCGTAAGCTTGGCCTTTTCGCCGTTTATTTTAAGAGTAGGCAGGGGCAAATCCACGTTCTCAAGTATCATAAACGCGTCCTGATAGCCCCCCAAGGCTTTACCCGACATGGCGAGTAGCCGTTCTTCTTTATCGGATAGGATATATTTCTTTTTGCGGGATATTTCCTTCAGCGTATAGTCGAAGTCGGCAAAATCGGGACGGTTTATCACAGCGCTCAGATGCGCCTCGTCCAAAGCGGAAATTTCGCTGCCTACAAACGACGACGCCGCGGAAAAGTCGTTGGCAAGCGCGGCTATACGGTCGGTCATGCCCACGTACTTATCTACCCTGCCGTCCTCGTCCTTGCGCATCATCGCGTAAACGTATAATTTGGTGATATCGGCGGACAAGCCATCCTGTAGCCTTAAGCACTCCAAAAGCTTATCTGCCTTGCCAAGCTGACCCTTAAAGTCCTCGATTTGTTTGTATTTTCTTTTTATACAGTCAAAATCTATTTCCCAATCGGCATCCGAGGCGTATATGTCTTCTAGGCGCCATTTGTACTTGTTTTCCGTTTCCGCTCTTTTCATACTGTCTTTTTTCTCCGTTAACGCCGATTTGGCGCGTATTTTGTTAAATGCCAAAAGATTGTACCACAAATTGTCACGTTATGCAACCAAAAAAGGGCTTCTTCAAGTTTTATTTTTGCAACAAGAACCTTGTTTATGATGATTGTGACGTTTTATTTATGGCGCTTTTTGGGCATTCCAAAAGTGCCATAAATATTAACGGAAATTATTTTCTTAGCGTTTTTATTGTTTGCAAAGCGTGTTAAAATATGATACACTATTATCTCAAAAATGAGAGGTGAGTTATGAATGAAATAAAATGCACAAATTGTGGTAAGATATTCCAAGTCGACGAGTCGGGTCTTGCCGACATCGTCAAGCAGGTGCGCGACCGCGAGTTCGCGGGTGAACTTGCTAATCGCGAGGCGGCGTGGAAAACAAACAAGGAAAACGAAATCGCGCTTTTGCGGGAAAAAGCCAAAAATCATTATGAATCGGAATTTGCCAAGCTTAAAAACGAATTGACACAAAAGGACGCGGTTTTGGTCGGCGAAATGGCGCGAAAGGACGCCGTTATAACAGAACTAAACGAAAAAATTAAAACCGCCAAACTGGAAGAACAGTTAAGCCTTAAAGAAACGCTGTCGCAGGTAGAAAAGGAGCGCGACCACTTTAAAAACGTTTTGGACTCTAAGGACACCGAAAAAAACCTATCCGAAAAGCTGTTAAAAGAAAAATACGAAACGGAGCTGAAAGCGAAAGACGAGCAAATCGCTTACTATAAGGACTTCAAGGCGAAGCAATCCACAAAGCTTGTGGGCGAATCCTTAGAAAAGCACTGCGAATATGAATTCAACCGCCTGCGCGCTATCGGCTTTCAAAACGCGTACTTCGAAAAGGACAACGACGCAAAAACGGGCAGCAAGGGCGATTATATATACAGGGAAAACGACGAAAACGGCAACGAAATAATCTCGATTATGTTCGAGATGAAAAACGAGGAGGATAACTCTCAAACAAAAAAATATAACACAGATTTTTTGGACAAGCTCAATAAAAACCGAATGGAAAAAAATTGTGAATACGCGGTGCTTGTGTCTCTATTGGAACAAGGCGAGGAATTATATAATAACGGGATTGTGGACGTGTCGCACAAACACCCAAAAATGTACGTTATCCGCCCGCAGTTTTTTATCCCCGTAATCACATTTTTGCGAAACGCCGCGCTTAACGCCCAAAAATACAAAGCCGAGCTTGCGGTAATAAAAAACCAAAATATCGACATCACCCGCTTCGAAGAAAAGCTGTTGAAGTTTAAGGAAGCTAGTGCGAAAAACTATTCCGACTCCGCTAACAGATACAACGACGCGATAAAAAGCATAGACAAGGCGATAGAAAACCTGCAAAAAACCAAGGACGCGCTGACTTTATCCAAAGAGCATTTGGGCTATGCCAACGACAAGGCGGAGGAGCTGACAATAAGGCGGCTTACTCACGGCAACCCCACGATGACGGAAATGTTTGCGGAATTGCGCGAGAAATCTGAAGGGAATGCGGATTAGAGCGCGCGGTTGACGGTCGCTTCTACAGTTCTACAATATCCACAAGATTTAGCTTATTTGCGTTTTTTCATAAAATTTCACTTGCTTAATCTCTTAAAACGTGCTAAACTATGCTCCCCTCTAAATACCAACCGCCAACCCTTATTTTTTATTCTCTAAAGAAAAACGGGAGCATGCCTGTCCATGTTTGTAAAGCTTTCCCCTGCCAAAGCGCAAAACCAAAAGCTCACCCTTGACAGTCTTTTTGTCACGGATTACCTGCCGTACGCCCCCGAAACCTGCGTAAAGGTGTACCTTATGGGGCTGAATTTGACCGTCAACCCCGACAATTCGCCCGAGATGATTGCCGCCGCGCTCAACATAAAGCCCGACGAGGTGCTGTCCGCCTTCAAATACTGGGAGGACCAGGGCATAGTCTCTATGCTGTCCTTGAGCCCACCCCTTGTCGAATACAAGGAAATCGAAAGCGTCCGAAAACGCATCCTCACCTACAGCAAGGCAAAATACAAGGCGTTTAACGACCAGCTCCACGCCATGCTGCCCGGCCGCGTCTTTTTACCCGCCGAGTACAACGAGTATTACGCCGCAATCGAGACCCTGCACGTCGAGCCCGAAGCCATGCTTGCCGTCATCGCCTACTGCGTGCGCCTGAAAGGTGACACCATCGGCTATCCTTACATACTGACGGTGGCACGAAACCTCGCCGCCGAAGGGTGCCTTACCTTTGAGCGAATTAACGAGCGTTTGAGCGAATTCGACCTTTACGACGGCGAAATCAAGGCGATAATCAAGGCCTTGGGGCAGCGGCGCAAGCCCGACGTTTACGACAAACGTTGTTACGTCAAATGGACAAAATCGTTAGGTTTTGCGGCGGAAACCATAGTTCAAGTTGCAAAGGGCATAAAAAAAGGCAGCATAGAACGGTTGGACGCCGCGCTGACAAGGTATTATGAAAAGGGTGCGCTGACCGCCTACGAGATTGAACAATACGAGACCGCCCGCGAGAGGTGTGTGACTTTGACCGCCGCGATTGTGCGCGTTTTGGGGAAATATTACGAGCGGCTGGATTATATTATCGAAACGTATACGCAAAAATGGTTAGATTACGGCTTTTCGGACGACGCGCTTGTCGCTATCGCTGACTATTGTTTCAGAAACAACCGTCGCGATTTGGAGTCCATGGACGCGGAGGTGACCGCTTTTTACCAAAAGGGCGTCACGACGGTGGGCGGTGTGGACGAAATCAAAGCGGAGGCGGTTGCCGCCGATATTGACATTCGCAAGCTTTTGGACGCGGCGGGCGAGCAGCGAAGCATCAGCGCGTGGGACCGCGATTATTACCGCACATGGACTTATTCATGGAAGTTTTCTTTGCCTGTTGTCGAATATGCCGCCTCCTTGGCGCGTGGCAAGGGCATGGCGTACATAAACGGCATATTAAACTCGTGGCAGGCTAAAGGCGTTTCGACTGTGGAAGAAGCCAAAAAAGCGGGTGCTAAAAGCGATTCCCCTTCCGTATCCGCACCCACCACAAAAACTGCGGAGGAGCTTTTGGCGGGAGTTAATACGTTGGATATAGAGAATTTATAATGCTCAATGCGCAATGCGCAATGTCGGTCAATTTTTAATAAAAAATATCCTTCATTGAGCATTGCGCATTGAGCATTGAGGTACATTATGAACTACAAAAAAGCCATAGAAGAAATACAATTACGCCGCAAAAACGACCTTCTGTTTAACGAACAGCGGATAATTTCCGCTATGCGCGAAAACGCGGATTTACGCGCCTTAGACGTGCAAATCCGCGGGTTAGAACGTGACGAAAGAGCAAACGGCGATAGCGGCGCGGGTAAACAAACAAAAAAACTTGAAACGCTCAAAAAACAGCGGTCTGAAATGTTTGCGCAAATGAGCATTCACGAAAACGTCCCGTACACCTGCCCCAAATGCGGCGACACGGGGCTAATTGACGGCAAAATATGCCCCTGTGTCATCAGTATGTCTTCGATTTCCGAAAACCCGCAACACACCTTCGCGGACAGCGACCTCAACGTTTTCGCCCCGTCCGACCGCGAAAGGGCGGAAAAAACCTACCGCGCCCTGCTTGCCTTTTGCGAAAAATTCCCCGATACAAACACTAAAAACCTTATACTCGTTGGCAAAACGGGCACGGGCAAGACCTTTTTGGCGTCCTGCGTGGCGGCGCGGCTTGAAGAGCGCGGCTTTTCCGCGCTTTTCACCTCGGCTTTCGGTTTTGTCAACCGAATGCTGCGCTACCACACAGCCCCCGTGGACGAAAAACTCGATTATCTACTCCCCCTAATCGACTGCGACCTCCTGATTATCGACGATTTGGGCACGGAAAGTGTGCTTAAAAACGTGACGGTGGAGTATTTATATAATGTCTTAAACGAGCGTATGCGCCTTGCCCGCCACACGCTGATAACCACCAACCTTGACCAGGAAGCCCTCGCCGCGCGTTACGGCGAGCGCATAGTGAGCCGCCTTTGCGACAAACGCCTCTCCGTCACCGTCGTCCCCGCCGAACATGATTTGCGGCGGAGGTAATTGAGGGGCTAGGGTCGTAGAGCGCGACGTCCTATACAAATATAGATGTTGTCACAAACCCCACCGCCGCCGCCAAAAAAGTGAAGGGCATAAACACCCCGTCGCTCAAAAAAAACATTATGACCAAAAACACGGCGGCTAACAGCCCCATGCTTAAAAACTCCAATACTATTGCGGCGGGGCGGCCGATTTTCTTCTCCATGTTAAGCAGCCCGACAAACCACAGCCGCGCCACCACCCCAAGCAAAAGGCAACACAAAAACAACGCTACGCCCGGCATTCCGCGCCCTCCTTCCGCCCCAATACGCGGTGTTTGCAATCCGTCATTGCGAGGAGCGAAGCGACGTGGCAACCCAGCTTAAATTTTACCTTATTTATTTCGGATTACCACCGACAACTCATTCCTCGTCGCCTTAGTAATGACAAATGGTCATATTTTATTCTGGATTACCAGGTCGTTGCTCGCCTCCCTACGCTTTGCTTGCGCAAAGCGGGCAAATCGCAAGCGATTTGTCGGCTCGCTCGTTCCTCGCTCCTCGTAATGACGGTTGCCGTATTGCACTTCGTTGTTCCGATTTTTCACAGTCCGGACCGGTCAAAATCCTATGGGTAAAGCATAGATCAAAGCCCGAAAGCCCCGCATGACTACCACGCTTTACTTAAAAATCCTCTTCAAAATCGACGTCTTAGCGGCGGTATACCTAACGGCGTCAATCACTCCCGACACCACAAGCGTGCCGTCGTCGATGTTGAATCTCTCAATCTTAAACTCTCGCCCCATAATACTCAGCCCGCCTTCACTCGTCGTCAGATTGATAAAGGTGTCGGCGGAATTGACCACCTTTTCGACGCCCGTCATGCTCGCCCGCGCCCGCCCCTCGACGGTCAAACTGTGCGGCCGCTTGGGCTTATTGTCCGTTTTATTGTCCGTTTTATTGTCCGTTTTTTGTTCCATGGCTTATTTATATTCGGCGGCAGCGGCAAAAATGACTTTTTACAGTGCACAACGCACAATGAAACAACGCACAATGAAGGTCGGGTTTAATTGAAAAATTGACAACGCAATTGTGCTTTGTGCGTTGCTCATTGATAAAACCCAACCTTCATTGTGCGTTGTGCGTTGTTTCATTGCGCATTGCAACAAAAATTACTCCAAAAAAGGAAAGAATGATGCTTAACATCGTCCTCCACGAGCCCGAAATCCCCCAAAACACGGGCAACATAGCCAGGACCTGCGCCTGCACGGGCAGCCGGCTGCACCTTATCGAGCCGCTTGGCTTCGATATTTCCGAAAAAAGCATAAAGCGGGCGGGGCTTGATTATTGGGACAAACTCGACCTCTCCGTCTATAAAAATTTGGACGAGTTTTTCGCCAAAAACAGCGGCGAATACTATTTTTGCACCACGAAGGCAAAGCAAAAATACACCGACGTGCCCTACCCCGACGGCTGCTATCTGTTTTTCGGCAAGGAAACAAAAGGCCTGCCCGAAAGTTTAATATTTGCCGACCTGTCCCGCGCCGTCCGAATCCCAATGCGGGAAGGCGTACGGTCGCTAAACCTTTCCAATTCTGTGGCGATAGTGCTGTACGAGGCTTTGCGGCAGCACGGGTTTTACGGAAGCAAGTAGTGCGGGTCGGTGGGCAGTGGTCGGGGGTCGGTGGAGTCGGTTACACTATAACACATGACGAAAAATACTTGCAATACTAAGTAGCTTTCTGATTTGACATAGATTGCGAGCAGATTTTTTAGGGGAAAATCGTCAAAAAATTGAGTTCGTGGCAGCGCCACGTACGAAATTTTTAAGAAAAACAAAGTTTTTCTGTTGACGATTTTAAACAAAAAAGATGCCGCAGGATGTGTCAAATCAGAAAGCGAATTAGTACAACCCGTTTTTCTTGACAAGCCGCGCACAGTTTGGTATAATTTCCCGCAAGGGGGCATCCCGTCAGCCTTAACCCCTTAAATCGGACAAAACGCAACCACAACATACGGAAGGATGGCAGAGCGGTCGATCGCGCCGGTCTTGAAAACCGGATTAGTGAAAGCTAACGGGGGTTCGAATCCCTCTCCTTCCGCCAAGTGCGTTTAAATCCGAACCCACGTGGTTTGGATTTAATTTTTAAAAGGTGTAAATAATGAGCAGAGAAATAAGTGAAGAAGTGCAAAGGAAGTTATATGCAGAATCAATGGGAAGATGCATGAATCCTGCTTGTCAAAACGAATTATTTCGCTGTACTGGTGATATAATTGAAAAGGCTCACATTGTCCCTTACAACAAAACAGCTGACAACTCATTTGAAAATTTAGTGGTATTGTGTCCTAATTGCCATACTGACTTTGATAAAAATTCTGCATTTACACCTGAAGAAGTTCTAAGTTGGAAGCATGTTAGGCAACAGGAACTAATTAGTTTTTTTGGAAAAAAATACGGCAGTTTTTATGAGTTGAAACAAGAAGTTGAGCCTTTGCTTTTAGAAAACAAAACAATTTATGAGGGGTATTATTTAACTGACAATAAAAATTTATGGGACAAGTTTACACCTAAAATTTTATCAAATAACAGAAAACTTAAAACATTGCTTCAAAACAATTTGAGTTTATTCCAAAAACATTCTGAGAAGCAATACTCCAACTTAGAATTAGTTAATAATTTCATGCAGCATATGGATGAGTTTGAACAAACTCGCCAAGATGAAGAAAAAACACGTGGAATTCTTTTTCCCACTGAAATTAATTCGATATTTGGAGTAGAGCCTGTCAGAGAGCCGTTCCTGCCAAGGACAGAAAGTATAGAGGATTTGATAACCAAATTAGAAATGCAAGGTAAATTCAATGGAATTACTTTAGGGACAGAGGAACCATATATTATATTTAAAGACAATACTAAAAGCGACAAAATATTTTTAAACGACGTTCCTAGGTTAAGGCAACTATTATATGACTACAAATGCACTAAAGCATTTAAGGTGCGGTTTGAGGGTTTAAACTATATACTGAAGAGTATTCGGAATCAAGGCATTGAGTATAAATTTTTGAAATATAACAATCTGAGAGAGATAGTCATGCGCGGCAAAAAAATAATTTTTATTTATGAGTACTGTCTGAGCAAAGCGGAATTAACAAGATTGTCTCCAGAAAGAAATAGTGTTATTGTCAATTTGCATAATTGGAATGGAGAAGGCTGTATCTCAGCCGAAGCGCGCAGCTACTCCAGGAATGTAGGTGTTGAATTATTAACTACGGGTGATTTTCATGCATACCTTAACAAAATCAAATCTCGAAAATAGAATTTCAAAATTCATTATTGAAAACAAAGCGTTATTTCGTTATTGTAATAATGTTTACTTGTTCGGCTCAGTTTTAACTAAAACCGCAGTTCCTTACGATATTGATTTATTGCTTGTTTATTCGTGTTCTGCAGAAGAGATAGTAGACGAAACGAAAAAAATTCGCTCCGTTTTAGAAGATGAACTAAAACTGCCTGCAGACTTGACAGTATTGAGTCATGAAGAATTGAAAACTACAGGCTTTTTAAAAAAGGTTATAAAATATCTAAAGGTTAAATGAGTGCTTGATTATATCAACCTAAAATCAACCTAAAATACCCAACTCCAATCCTGACCGTCACAAAAAGTTCGAATACGTTATCGGTTACTCCGCCATAGAAGAAATAACCCTTGCCAATTTGTATGGTAGCATAGAGTTCGGATTCGCCACCACACAGTCCGCCAATACTTTTCTCCGCATGGGAAATATTTTTGACCAAAAAGATGCCGCCGGTTGTGCCGTGTCGGGTTTTTGGAGCAAGTCTATCAAAAGGATCGACTTTGATAATCACAGGCAGTATAGAAGAAATCCGTTTTGTCAACAGCGAAAACGGATACCATATCGTCGTGTTAAAATCCGGCGGCGAAACATTTGTCGCGACTGGGTCTTTTCCGCCTATTGCCGAGGGGGAGACACTGCGCCTTAGCGGCGAATTTGTCATGCACGAAAGGTTCGGGCGGCAGTTTAAGTCCGAAAGCGCAGAGCGTATAGAGCCGACGGGGGCGGAGGCTGTTTCCAAATTTTTGAGCGGCGGGCTGTTCAAGGGGATAGGCCCGAAAACCGCCGAGGCGATAACAAAGGTTTTCGGGGCAAAATCGCTGGAAATCATGGAGAACCAGCCGCACCTGTTGTCCAAAATCAGGGGAATTTCGCCACAAAAAGCGCAGAGCCTTGCCGAGGAATACAAAAAGCACGTCTCCGCCCAAAACACGGTGATGTTTTTGTTAGGCGTCGGCCTCGGACTTAACCTTTCGCTTAAAATTTTTAAGGAATACGGCGGGGACGCCAAGGCAGTGGTATCGGCAAACCCGTACAAGCTGATAGAGGACATAGACGGCGTGGGCTTTGCCACCGCCGACCGTATAGCACGGACGCTGGGCATACAAATCGACGCGCTTTTTCGCCTTAAGGCGGGCGTTATATGCACGCTCAAGGACAGCGCGGACAAGGGCGGCAATACGTTTTTACTGCGGGACGAATTGGTTATCGAGGCGGCAAGGCTTTTGGGGCTTAAAGGCGGCAGTATCGAAAGCGGAGGCACAGGCGAGAGCAATGAAGACGGGAACGGCGGAAAAACCGACGGTTTGGGCGCGGACACCACAATTTCACGGCAAAACGAAACGGCTTCCTGCGGCATACTGGACGCCGCGATAGACG
>Ga0123353_10011454_pt1 | contig 12497 bp, 8 predicted proteins | sample TergutLab28metaG_3_FD_92763 | JGI IMG/M metagenome (GOLD analysis project Ga0123353, IMG submission 92763) | Labiotermes labralis P3 segment gut microbial communities from Petit-Saut dam, French Guiana - Lab288 P3 | ecosystem: Host-associated > Arthropoda: Insects > Digestive system > Gut ... | reverse complement strand
CGATAACTTCTTGAATCGCATCATCACTGGGGATGAAACCTGGGTTCATCATTATGAACCAGAAACCAAACGGCAGAGCATGCAATGGAAGCACACGTCATCTTCTTCCAAAAAATTCAAGTCTCAGCCCTCTGCTGGAAAGCTTTTGTTGACGGTGTTCTGGGACTCCCAAGGGCCTATCCTTGAACATTATATGGAGAAAGGTGTCACAGTAACAAGTGTCAACTGCTGCAACATGTTAAGAAATGAACTGAGGCCGGCTATCCGCTCAAAACGGAGGGGAAAGTTGACACAGGGTGTTCTGCTGTTAACACGGCAATGCACGCCCTCATACGGCAGACCTTACCATCAACACCATTCGGCAACTGAATTGGGAAGTTCTCGAGCACCCTGCCTACAGCCCAGACCTGGCCCGTTCCGATTTCCATCTGTTTGGACCCCTCAAGAACGCTCTAAGAGGTGGTCGATTTGCACCGCCTTGGTGCATGACTGGCTTCGCAGTCAACCACAAACTTTCTTTTCCAACAGCATTAAGAAGCTTACAGATCGTTGGGCTAAATGTATCGAGAAGAAGGGAGATTATATTGAAAAGTAACGTTGTTCTCATTTCTGTAACATAAATAAAGATTTTTTTTAAAAATAAAGTGCGGAAACTTTTTGAAGTACCCTCGTATTTCTTCATCTGGATCCAGTATACAAAAGTATAGGATACATAGTGGTTTCCAATCTTTGGGTCGTTGGGGCATTCCAAGGGCTTCATGAACTCGCATAGCTTCCCAGCAAGCCCTGTTTCTCCAGCCAGACGGCCCTTTGTTTCGTGTGCTCTTCCCATCGCTGCGAGTCACGCTTCTTTAAAATATATGTATGTGTTATGTCTAGAATTTGGATTCAACTACTGCGGTTACTATGTTTACATACTTTTATGTATTTATGTGTTTTGGTATTTGACTAAGCCTCTCCGCACAACTGTTAACATGTTGGGTCCTCCGAAACTTTCTGAAGAGAAGTAGAAGACCTTGTACTGGGGAAGGTGGAAACTCCTGGCATGTCATAGATATGAAAGAAAATATAAATTGCCCCACACAAATCATGAGCTTGAAGCCAGTGGCGATCTCTTGTGTGAGAGCATTACTGAATCAGTTCCATAAACGACGGCGCCAGTAGGTTCAATACAAATTGTGGTTTGGGGTTTCACACTGCGTAGTGCAGACGATTAGGTGGAATGTGGAGGTATTTCTGCTGTGGCGTTAGTATCACAGCACTAATTGCTGCGCACAGTTTTATCTGTGTAAAACCTGCATATTACGGAACACCCACACAGCTAGAAAGCTGGTCAGTCGTCATGCCATGTGGTGGCTTCATGTGAAACATTTTGCATACAGCAGACCCAGTTTTGTGTGGAAATTTTCAAAGAAAAGAATGTGTAGGTAGGAGCATCTAAATTATAAAACTTAGACACCAGCGTAACAATTCGATGCTTCAATATGAAATGTGCATATAAAGAATTTACAGCTGTCATCATTATGTTCATAATCATTTTGTGTGTAGCAAGCTGCGACATGGTAAACGAAATGTCTTTATGTTATCCATGGTATCTTCCACCGAAAGAATAATCTTCCATCGATATATCCTGCATATCAAAGACCGACGTCGAGTTCAAGTTATGTCTTGTTGCAGTGCTAGGAATGTGTTCACTGAAGTGTTGTGAACTGTGAATCGACCTGTTGGAAGTAACAAACACAGTAAGCTACGTACATCGTTATTCCATTTGGGGTTTTTGGCGGACAAAGTGGCACTGGCCTCCGTTTTCGGACTAATGCACTTGGTATGATAAGTATTTTCCATACCGCGACAGGACACTACCGCTCGGTACAGATAGAGTAGGGTCCACTGAATCATTTCCTGCTTGGAATAAGGCTGTAGTAGAGTGATCAATGAGTAATTACTCGATAAGTGTGTGTGTGTGTTTTGTTCTATTTGCGGTTATGGGGGACTTGAACAGCGCGTCTGCATCAAATTTTGCCTCACCTCGGGGAATATGCTACTGAAAATTTTTAAATGTTGGAAGTAGCTGTTGGAGAGCAGACTGCGGGAAGAAAAAAGTTTTTGTGCTATTCTCCAAGTGCAGAAGTGGTGTGGGACGTCCGCCGACGAGTAAAACTGCAGGAAATATGGATCGAGTGAAGGAAGAAAATTGTCCTCGAAATCAGAAGAATTACCATATCTGAATTTGTCAAAATGTTGGGAATTTCATTTGGGTCAGGCCAGAGTATTTTGAAGACTATCTGAAGATGCGTCGGATTTCCGCCAAATTTGTACGCTGCCCGTTGAATGAGGAGGATAGCATTAATACCTGCTGGGAAGTTAAAGAGAGGCTTGACAGCGATCCAGAATCCAAGTCGAAGATATTTACAGGTGATGAGAAATGGGTTGACGTGAGAAACCAATAGCACCATGATCCAGGCAAAATAGAAAATAGCGGTATGCACATGTCTAATTTCAAACTTCACGAGATCTTTGAAAGTTGGCGCGTTCGATGGCCTCGCTGTTAAAGGTCCCAAGGAAATTCCTTTGATGGGGATAACATTTATTATAAGGCAATTGGTGTTGTTGTTGTGGTGGTGGTGGTGGAGAAATGGATTAAGTCCGGCAACCATTTGATCCCATCACGTAGAGTAGCGTCCACACGGGGATACCGTACTAACACAAACGCGTTCAGGTACAAGGAGTGTGAGGTATGCTTTGTTGTCAGCGAGAAGCGGGCGTAAGCTGTTGGATGTAATCCTTCTCACATAAGAGATAACGAGAAAAAGGTCTGGTCGATCGCAATACAACAGGCGTATCAGCTGCAGGCACACGCGCGTACTGATTGGTTTCGGTTTTATGGAGAGGACTTATCAAATGTGAGTCTGGAAAAACTGAAGGAGAAAAAACTGTGAAAATTGATGAAAGGGAGTTCGGGAAAAGAAAAATGCCACCGAGGTTATCATTTAAGTTTTGTCACATTTACAAATGATTTTTGAGCATCCTGTGTATGAGTGTTGTCCTTCATCCTCGTGATGAGGCATGAACATATACTTCGTTCACACTCATTCACTAACTGGGTTACTGTAACATATTACACACTGGCGTGATTTGTTGTGAAAATTTCTTGGTGCTTACACATTTTGTATTATGTTTTTGCGACCAAACACTCTATGAATAATCACGTAGTTAGAACTTTCATTCAGAGTACAAGATCATCGAAAATGATGGATCTACTTTCGGGACATAAGAACTTCTGTCAGAAGATAGATGTAGAAATTGGATATTCTGTAACGTGTATACACACTAATTGAGTTTTCTTAAAGAAGCGCGCGCACATCCTTATACTTTCAACATCCGCAGTCGCGCATGTGATTGGCTCTTTTCCACACTTCCACTTCCCCAAAGCTGGATAAACCAGCGTCGAATCGCTTTGCAGGCAGGAGGATCTCTTATCTCGACCTATGTGCACTGTTTCAGTGGATTTGCTATCAGTCAACCAAATGACGAACTGTGTTTTATCTTGCACTGTCACCGTCCTACTAACCGCAGCAGACGCAGTGCCCACTACAACTGAAAAGGTATCGCGCATGCGCATTAAGTATGGGTAAAAAGATGTGGGCACGCGCGTTCAGAAAGCTTAATGAGTTCAGCTTGTCACAGCAAATCCAATGTCTATACTGTATCTCTTTTCGCACAAGTTACTACCTTTCGAACCTAGGACCATTTTCGATGACTATGTATATTGCAACTTTGTCACACAGTAATGCGCTCAGAGTTGGGAAGTTGCAACGTGTGCAAAGAGAAAATACACGAATTACATGAACTTAAATGAAAACTCCCCTTGGTGTTATTTTGTACTTGGGCAAAGCGGAAGGGAGATACAAGACTTCAGGATTTACCTCTGTATGACATAATTGGTTTTTAAACGTGCGTGCAATGAAACATGTCTCATGGGGACGAATAGTACTTTCCTGAGATTTACATGATGGGACAGAATGAACTTTTCGAAGACACTGAAGATAAACAGTCAGAGTGACAATGACGAAATATCACAGTCTTTTTCTCTCACATGTGGCCCTGTTCTCCCTTGGTTTGCCTTCTTTAAAAGTTTCGTGTTGCACTTCGGCTCTATAAAATGGCGCAACACAACGAGGGATGACACCATATGGCCTGGCAGTGAAAACGTGCCATGCTTTGTTCTCTTTCTAGGTGACTGTATTGGGTAACACATGTTCCATATATGTTGTGACTGTGAAAACTCTCTCAGACGTGTCTTAGATAACTTCCAGTATTTATCTTTTAACCACCTTCTCAGGTTACAGATAAACTTCTTCCAGCAGGTAGAATAGTTTTGAATAAAAACGCTGTCTTTCCTTCCGTTACATATAGATATCACAAGTTTTGTCCCATCAGTTGTCATTTTGTCAGTACTTTATTTACAAAATTGTATTTTTTAAATCGGTAGGGTGTAAGTCACGAAGTAATTATGGGAGGAATGTGTTTTTATGTTCCAATGATTTTTTATTTGCAATGTAACATGAGGCATTATATAGCGGTTTTTCTGTAATGACGAAAAGCAGTAGGGAATGTCTCCATTCATTTTTGAGAAACATCATGGAAATAATTGTTTCCGTATCATATCCATTCGCAAATCCTATTGGAGTAGCTTTGCGACTCTTAGAGAAGGGGTTCTGATGCTGAATATGTATAGAGTTTGTTATTTGCATGGGAAGTGCTTATTATGTGATAACTTCCCCTTTTCCCTTTTTGTCTGGTGTACAGGTACTCACCATAAAAATTACATTATTTTAGAAATTTGTACTTTCCTTTGAAATTGTTTGAGGTACGCGATCGCGGATTCGATTCCCTGTGGGCTCTTTGGGATTTTTCATTGACTTGATCCTACCGGCCGCACTATAGCCCTGGGGTCCACTCAGCCTCTAACAGAAACGAGTACCACGGATATCTCCTGGGGGGTAAAGGCAACCGGTGCGTGGGACTGATAACCTTACCACATTCATGTGTCGATTGTTGAGCCTCAGCTTCCTGGAGCCCCAAGCGCCTGTAAAGGGACTGCTGGCTTTTGAATTCGTTTGTTCCTTGTGTGACTAGTTTCGCAATTGTTCGAAGTGCATTGTGAAAAGCATTCGGAAACACTTCTTTATGGTATGGAGTTTGAGAGATACCGAATGTGTGAACTGCAAGTCATTCTCATTCGCGCTTAGCAGTCTCACATATTAGACAAATGTGTAATTCTGTCTGTATCTTTCCGGTACCATCCCCTGTAAGCATATGTGATTACGAACTGCGGGACCATTATACCGCATTCACTGCATGTAAAAGTAGAGGCAGAAAGGAGGTTATGGTAGCATAATTCCGTGCATGGCCTCAGCAAAAAATGGTATAACTGACTTACTAAGTATATGACTTCATGGAGCAAAGTCCTTTTTGAGAAACTAACAAGCCTTCAGCTAGTCAAGAAACTCCTCGCTTTTTTTTTTTTTATTTGGAACTCGGGGGATTATTACTGCATTCACAAGAGCCCGCCACCTGTCCTTATCCTGAACCAGACCAATCCAGCTCACGCCTCCCTTCCACTTCTTGAGTATTCATTTTGATATTATCCTCCCATCTACGCGTAGGATTTCCAAATCGTCTCCTTCCCTCAGGTCTCTGCACTAAAACCCTGTATGCACCTCTCCTCTCCCCTTACGTGATACATGCCCGTCCCAGCTCATTCTTCTTAATTTGATCATACGAATACTACTTGGTGAGAACAGACTATGAAGCTCTTCGTTATGTAGTCTCCACTCCCCTGTTACCTCGTCCCTCTTAGGCTGAAGTGTCTTCCTCAGCACCCTTTTCTCGAACACCCTCAGCCTATGTTCCTCCCTCAATGTGAACAGCAATAGGCTCTTCTTTTCTCCAGAATTGTCCAGACGGGCTCCGGGGCCCACTCAGCCAACTATTCTGTGGCTACTGGGGCTCTTCTGTCGGGGGTAAAGCATTTGGGCCATAAATGTGACTACTTAGTAGTGCCGAGAGTAAGAGTGCGTGGAGCCATAGCTCCATTTTCCCTTCATGGCGTGGTGCTCAAACAAGAAAACCCTCCTGTGAATGTACTTTTGTACTTGCTGTTGCGTTTATGTGTGGTAGGCAGTGTTAATAGTTACAAATATAACAAAGATAACAACAATAAACGGCAGACAGTGGCACCTAATATTCCGTTGATACTGCAGTTTTGACTACGCCTGTTTCTAGCTGCACTGTCGATTCTTACAAGCTGCCTTTTCACAATCTTTCAAGTTTTTAGTGTACATAGTAACATTGAGACTTCAGAGTGTCCCTCGCTGGCTGCAATGTACGAGCGTGGTTTAGTGGTAAGATAGTGCATGGATGCCTTATTTGCAGATTGGAATTGTGTCACCCACATTAGCTGTACAATCGTATGACCAAATGATACTGAAGGGAGAACTACTGATCATAATCTTGAGGCTGCAGGCACTTCCACCACAATGTAAACCAGGCACTGTGTGGACGAGGTTTATAGGTTATTTCATTTCACTGCTTGTAGTCTTCAACCAAGGACCCTAACACAAGTGCTGTTTTTGCGGGCTCCTTTTTAACTGTGTTATTTGTACTCGACTGAAAGACGAATGAACAAACAACGACAAATAGACCAACGGGGAATATCTACTATTGTGATTATCAGAAGGTATTGGGTTTGATCTAGGCTATCACCATTCATATCATAATTATAAACCAAATAAAATCTGTAAGTATGAGTTTATCATTATTTTACAGTCTCACTGACAGATTTCGAGGGTTATAAGATATTAGTTGACGGTAGCCAAAAGTTTTAAGTAGTATAAATTTCAAACCATAATCCAGGAAATGATACGGAACTACAGTAGTTTTTAGGGCGCGTTTGCAAAATTGTGAAAAGCGACAATTAGCTTTGTCCTGTCCGCATGGAAGTACTCGGCTTCCACCGGACGGATTTTCATGAAATTTGATATTAGAGAACTTTTCTGAAATCTGTCGGAAAAATCAATTTTCATTGAAATCTTACAAGAAGAACGGGTACTTTACATGAAGACATGTATACATTTATGATGGTATCTGGCTGATTTTTTTTAGAATTACAAGTTCGAGACAAACGTCGTAGAGAATATCAGTAATATTGCTCAATAACTTTTTGTCGAAAATCGTGCCGTTTATGAGATAATGTAGAAGAATATGATACAGCCGGACAGGCCAGATGATAATATAATACGACGCATGCGCTTTGCATGTTGGACAACTAAGGCTAAAGACACACACTGGAAATATAAAATATTTTATTACATTTCCACGACAACAATGGTTACGAGAACTTGCCTCAATATTACGTTTATATGTGCACTGCCTGTCGTGTTAGTCATAAGTAGAGCGCGGATTAAGCTGGGAACGAAAGCACTTCGTTGCAACAACGAATCAGTGTCGAACTGTTAGTGCACTGAACTCCGCTACGAATGCTTACGATGACCGTAGTGTACCAAAGTGTACCGACTGCCGTAAGTGTTGAACGGACAGCCGATTTCTCCATAAGGGCAGCCACTAGATGAACCTACAACAGTCCATGTAACCATTTTATACTGTTGAAACGCACAAATACCGTCGTCAGCTTGGCTTACGGAGCTCCGTACACATGCTGTAGTGTATATTTTGGGGGAGCTGAGAAATGAGCTGAGAGATACGCAACATATATTGGCCTATTTGTTAGTACAGTTAGTAGTGGAACTTAGGAAGCTAGCGGATCCTAGTAACGGTGTATTTGGGGAATGATATGGTGACAACAATTAGTAGCGTATTGGGCAAACACAGTATAGGGGCCCGATTATGGAAGACACTTTTCATTTTACCAGTGTGCAGTGGGTAACAACTGTAAATACAACAGAGAGGAGTTATAGTTGTACCGGCGTATTTTATTGTGGTTCCGAGTGTACATTTCCATCGCATTGCCGTGCCTAGCTAAAGTCCCCAGCATGAGAGGAAGGATTAGTAACCTCAGGAATAGAAGGGATAGTTCAGGCAGTTAGAGCGTGCTACCGTTAACTGTTGTCCAATAAATTGGGAAAATTTCGTGGGTGGCAACGCTATCCCAGAATCACAGTATGGTTGTAACAAAGTCCTTTCTTACACGGGCAAAATTCGGCATAACGCCTTGCAACGAGTTAGAACAGTCTGGTTGTGGGACGTCGTAATGAAAACCAATCAACTGAAGACGAGAGTATAAAGAACTCTCGAAACGTAGTATATATGAAATATATTTGCAGACAATGGAGCACGTGGTGGCGCAGTTGGTTGAGGTCGCGGGTTCGATTCCCGATGGTGCCATTGGAATTTTTCATTGACATAATCCTTCCGGCCGCACCATGGCCCTGGGGTTGACTCTGCCTCTAACAGAAATGAGTGCCAGGAATATTTCCTGGGGGGTAAAGGCGGCCGATACTTAGGGCCGACAACCTTACCGCCTTCATGTGCCGATTGTCTAGAAATCTGGGAGCCTTAACATCCTGGAACCCTCTGGGCCTGTCCAGACCTGTAATGGGATTGCTTTACCTTTACCTTTATTTGCAGACATTGGGCGGTTTTGAACGTAGTACCGATATAATGAGTCAACTAGTTGTAACGGGCGTTTTCTTTCTTGCTTGACCGATAAGCGCCTGCCAGTCTTTCCGCTAGCGTTACGTCATTCGCCGAGTCTCGGAAGCTTTAACAGTCGGTGAAGGAAGCGAGAAAAAGATTCGCTGCGGTAATAACCTTTAGAATGTCTAACAAAACTCACCAGTGCTACAGCACGTGCCGTAAATGTTGCCTTTCTGACCGAATGCACTCAGTACAGCCGCGGGAGACGTTCACTCTCTGGAGTTCTTCTCGGGAAAATGTTGAATTCTTATGGCGGATGTTGTGACTGAATTCTTCCAGAGAGTGCGGATTTGTTTTATAAACTATATTTTTTAAACTTATCCACAAATAGGAGTCACAGGTTGTTAAATCTGGGGAACTTGGGGGCCACAGACTTCGGCTAGTTACGCGGCCATCGAAAACCTATCGCAGGACGTCGAAACTTACATGAGCTGTATGAGGTGTTGCAGAATCTTGCTGGAAAACCCGTGTGCCTTTTGTCTTCTGTTATTTCGGCGAGTAATGAACTTAGAATGTCGTTCACGTACCTGACGGTGTTAACTGTTCCGTCACAAAAGATGGGCCAAGTTACACTTCATGCAAGCCGGACTCCTCCTGCGGTTAAAGGGCTCGTCTGGTTTACGGATGGGTCCAGGACTGCGGAGGGGACGGAGGCTGAGGTCTATGTGCAATCTGCAGATAGAAGGCTCGGGATTTCTGTAGGAAAACATGCCGCAGTCTTTCAGGCTGAGGTATATGCGATATTAGCCTGTGTTCATGAAACTGAAACTCAGGACCGGCCAGAGAAATATGTTAGTATTTGCTCTGATAGTCAGGCGGCTTTGAAAGCGCTTCAGGCTGCCAAAACAACGTCTCTCTTGGTACGAAAGTGCCAGAAGGTGTTGAATGATATCTCTACCCGACATGCTGTGGGGCTATATTGGGTACCTGGGCATGCCGGAGTGCGAAGAAATGAAATCGCTGACAAGCTCGCAAGGGACGGTTCTCTTCAACGGTTTGTTGGACCCGAGCCTTTCTTGGGGTCTCTAGGCAGAATATAAGACGAAAAATGAAACGCTGGTTGAAAAACCAGCATCTGGTATTGTGGCGTGGTCGTTGTAGTACACAGAGAGAGGCTCGAGAATTGATCTCTGGCCATGACCTGGATACAAGGGCTCGATTCTTGTCCTTTAATAGGAGACAATCCAAGGTTATTATTGGCCTGCTTACTAGACATAACACCTTGAGAAGACATCTATATATAATGGGGCTGAGTAACAACCCCACCTGTAGGAAATGTGGTACTGAGGAAGAAACCTCAGTCCACGTTCTGTGTGAGTGTGAGGCTTTGGCCTCACTCAGACATACTTATCTGGGTTCCTTCTTTTTGGACCCGGAGGATATTAGGAAACTATGTATAGGGGCCATGTGGACATTTGCTAAACGAACAGGACTCCTGTAACTTAGTACAGAACATGGGACACAAAGGCCTAGGTGCATCGCGCCCGGAAGGACTCGAACCCAAATACCCTTCAGTTCAATTCACTTACACTCCATACACTTACCGCACACGAAACACCAATTTTGTCGTCATGTGGACAGAGTTCGTGAATGGGGCCTCGATTTTCTGCACTTCATTACAGGCTGTTCTGAGAATTCACCTCTCTTTGTGAGGAAAGCCAGGACTCGTCAGAGAAAAACACGGACTGAAGAAACACCGGTTACAAAAAGTATTCTTGTAACTGTATTATGTGTCCTTCAATGCATGAACTACCCTTGTCTCTTACGGTCGCAGTTGTAAAAACTGCGTGGCTCTTCGTGCAGACGTTTTCGAAGCACTCGTCTCCCTAGTTAGTTGTTTAAGAGATTTCTTGGTGAAGTTTCAAGTTTAGCACCAATATCGCCCAATTTCTCTTCTGTCAGTACAGTTTGTCTCTTGTCTGGCCCTTTTCTAGCAGGGATCATATTGTTTTCAGCTTATTGACCAAGTTGTGTATACTTTGTTCATTTGGAAGTGGGTGTCCTGGAAACTGACAACGAAACTCCCTGCGACGTTTTCCAGCAGACTCCTACTTGAAATACGGCTGCACGAAAAACACGCGCTGTTCAAGAGTACTGATTCATTCGAGGCATGCTGTTACAGCACTGAATGACTGCGAAATATGTTACCAACAACAAACGCGATGATTCATAGTGCAAATGTGTAAATCTTGACACTTGAAGTTACCTACACTGTTCTAAACATTGCGAGAGAGCTTACATTACCGCGTAGTTAGGTGCGCCGTTTGGCCCCTACGTTCCCCTTGTGACTTGTTTTTGTGGGGAGGTGTGAAAGATGTAGTGTATAAAACAAATTGGCACGCTGTATAAGAACTAGGAAACATCTGCCGCTAGATGTCAACAATTTGCAGCGTAGAACTCCAGAGATTAAGCAACATCTTCCGCAGTTTTACTGAGTGCATTCGGTCAGGAGGGTGACAATTTCACCTTCTGCTGTGGCATTGGTGTGTTGTTATTAGACATCCAAAAGGTCATTATGAGAGAGAATATTTTTCTTACTTCGTTTGCCGACTGTTAAACCTTCCGAGACTCGGTGTATGACGTATCGCTAGCGGAATGAAGGGTGGGCGCTTTTCGATCAAGCAGGAGGGGAAACGCACCTTCATCAGTCTGTAGGAAGGAAAATATTTTTAAATCAACCGTAAATGACCCTGTTTATGGTATATTTCATTGCTTTTCAAACTTGTTTTTCTCGCGTGCCACTGTTATAAAAAAAATAAGTAAGCGTTCTACTAGCTGCTGCAAATATTAATGTCTTCTTTCGGGATGTTTCGCTGTGTAAATCCCTAATTTCGCAGCTTCTGCTTTTTTTTTTAAATTTAAAGAAGAGCCTGTATTTATTTTAGTATCTTGATGTGCTGGTGTGCACCTTTTCAATGTGTTTCTCTACATTTCAACACATTTAAACCCGTCTTAGTAGCGCAATTAATGTTTCTAAATTTTAATTATCGAGAAAAATAATTCCGAAAATTTGTTCGCCTAACACCGTCGAATTAGTACCTTGTTAAAAGCACTGCCTATTTTATAATAAGGTTGAGCAGTGTTTTGGGCGTTGTCCCTCGCCCTGTGGTTTCTTGTAATGCCACAGCTTTTGTAATATTGGGGCTGTTTTCTTTTTCAGGTAGAAAAGAAAGTGTTGGGAAGGGCCCTATTTTGACTCATCTATTTGAAAGAACTAGTCTCTGTCAATGGAAGAGAGTTTTTTAACACGCGCACCAGAATAGAATTATTTGCTGTCTCCCATTTTTCACGCGACGACGATCACAGACCCAGTCTGCGAAGCGTTTTGGTATTAATACATTCAAGACAAAGTGTAATGTACCAGACATTAGTGATTCATAATTCAGTTGTTCTTTGGAATTAGTCTAATTATTTCTTCATCAGTCGTCATACTATTATCCGTGTCTTTGTTTCTGTAGAACTATAATACGGGTCTCAGACATGACGAAAGAAGGGAGGCGATCGTTACATTTTCTGTAGACCATACGAAATCACTGTAAAAGCTACTTTGAGAGTGCAGCGTTTCCGGATTTAACGGATTTTAGAAATTTTACCTAATCTAAAACGTTTATTTTTATTTCTGCCTCTTTTATTTTCAACGGGTTTTAAGTGCTTTGTTTTGTGAAAGAAAAGATGGCACAACGTACAGTTGAAATACGCCAGAAAAGATGGCACAACGTACAGTTGAAATACGCCAGAAAAGATGGCACAACGTACAGTTGAAATACGCCAGAAAAGAT
>Ga0123353_10011453_pt1 | contig 12498 bp, 10 predicted proteins | sample TergutLab28metaG_3_FD_92763 | JGI IMG/M metagenome (GOLD analysis project Ga0123353, IMG submission 92763) | Labiotermes labralis P3 segment gut microbial communities from Petit-Saut dam, French Guiana - Lab288 P3 | ecosystem: Host-associated > Arthropoda: Insects > Digestive system > Gut ... | reverse complement strand
GAGAGCACTGCCACAATGGTACTGGCACTGACAGTATCACACAAGAGAGCACTGCCACATTGGTACAGGCACTGACAGTATCACACAAGAGAGCACTGCCACATTGGTACAGACACTGACAGTATCACACAACAGAGCACTGCCACATTGGTACAGGCACTGACATTATCACACAACAGAGCACTGCCACAATGATACAGGGACTCACAGCATTACGAAACAGAGCACAGTCACATTGTTAGAGGTACTCACAGTATCATAAAGCACAACACTGCCACACTGGTACAGGTACTCACAGTGTCACACACCAGAGCACTGCCAAAATGGTTCAGGTATTCACAGTATCACAAAAAAGGCACTGCCTCATTGGTACCGGCACCGACAGTATCACACAACAGAGCACTGCCATATTCGTACAGGCACTGTCAGTATCACAAAACAGAACACTGCTTTATTGGTACAGGCACTCACAATATCATAGAGCGGAGCAATGCCACATTGTTTCAGGCACTGATATTATCACACAGCAGAGCACTGCCTCATTAGTACAGGCACTGACACTATCACGAGTCACAGCACTGCCACATTGGTACAGGCACTGACAGTATCACACAGCAGAGCACTGCCACATTTGTACAGGCACTGACAGTATCACACAACAGAGCACTGCCACATTGGTACAGGCACTGACAGTATGACACAAAACAACACGTCTACATTTTTAGAGACACTGACAGTATCACACAACACTGCACTGCCACAATGTTACTGGAACTGCCCGTATCACACAACAGAGCAGTGCAAAAATGGTAAAGGGTCTCACAGTGTCACACAATAGAGCACTGCTACAAGCTCTTAAAACGAAAAGATAAGGACTGCCACATTGGAACAGGACCTTACACCATCACACAACAAAACACAGCCACATTGATAAAGGCACTGACAGTATCAAAAACCTCTGACGTCACGTACTTAGCAGTTACACCATTTTTGTGCACATTAAGTTTGAAGTCATTAACTGAATATTTCTGGTCACCTGTGCTAATGCTCCACACCCTCAGTGCCACCCAGTATTTTGAGCAAATCTTACAATGGCTGTTGTTTGACATATAATGTCGATGTTCCATTGCGTCAGTCCTTATCCCGTCTCCACGATAAGGCTTCATGTTTTGTATGGAGACAATTTTATGATACTTCCCAAACATCACACATAATACATAGACGTGTGTCACTATCAGTATGTGTATAAAATTTCAGATGCCCATCTCAGTATATATAAATTAACTCGTCATGCAAACCCATAATTTTTTATATTCTAACGTAAAGAATTTCTGGATTGTAGATAAAGTTGTGGTAACTCAAGCTCACACAGCTGTGGGTGGGAAATTTAATATTATGGTTTGGCGTGGCCTCAAATGGCATAATGTTTTCCTCAGTTTCGAGAAACTCAACAAATACTTTCACAGTTCACAGAGTCATACACACGAACACAGACATGCTAATGATGTTACTCTTTACTTAGTCAGCTTTGGTGAAGTTAAAAATCTCAAGCACATTTTTATATAACCGATTCTCATTCCTGTGCGTGAAAAATATTTCCGATTCACTTCAATTTTTTATTCACTTACCTTCATTGGCATCCGGACTTGACAACAAACAGGGCAAATATCTGACGGTCTTCTGGGTATAAAGTTTTAATTTTTGCTTCTGTTTAAAACTCAGATATTTGCAGAAAATTCTGTCGCTGCTGAAAGATACCAATCAACATGTCTCTTAGCTTTCACCAGGCGCTTGTTCAGATGGAGGTTTAGAACACAGTACTGCAAGACGGATAGCAGATATAGTTTTCTTTGTTGTGTTTGTACAGAGGGCTTAGTTTCGCTTCATAATTCTTGGGTCTGTGTGGCTGACACGTTATCTGTTGTGACCACACCTCAATAGCAACACGTCACAAACAGCGGACCACAAACACACATCACCAAAAGTTTTATCCTTTCGATACACACAATGTGCCGCGTTATGTGGCTGTGACTTATTGACTTAGGTAGTTTGTATTTTTTCTGTTATTCAATTTATGGATCAAAATTTCGCAGGACTTGTCAGACATCAGTAGGTTGTTAGGGCACAGACACGACATGAACAGCACCAGAAGCAACCAAACAATGAATGACACACACACACACACAGCTGTACTCTGCCTGAACCATAATTTCAGAATAATGCTACTTAACAGCCGTAACTTACCACAACTAAAAAATGGGTCTTCATGACAAACAGCAGATGATTAAATCTGTCGAGGAAAAGTATCGAATTTAATGGAATAAATTATAAGTTCCGAGTTTAACGAGTTAAACTGTGTGCTGCATACAGCTACCGTGGAGCTGTAAAGGGTTAAGTAAAGAACTGTGTGTACTGACTGTTTAATTTGTGACTGATCTAATGACAGTTATAAATGACTTCTCAAATCATATTTAACACTAAGCCAGCAGTTATTGTGTACACAATTGTAACACAGCGCACTTAACAAGGACAATTCCAGACCAGGTCATGTAACAGCTTACACGGTCAGACTGTACCTTGTGACTGTGCAGTCTCAGGTTCAGTGCCGGACGGGGTCATGTGACATTCACCGTGCACACAGTGGCTAACTGCAGCAGGCTCACCTCTGAATTTTCTCAACTCTCCACCACTGCTCCACACCACCTATCACGGTGCAGTACCGCTGAACGGCCACCACCTTGTCACACCCTCAGCTGACGCCGTCAACTCTGACCAGCAATTCGCTCACACTACATGCAGCATGACGTCACAGCAGTGCTGACAGTTTAGACAGCAGTAACAGTTATCAGTCTAAATGTGATGGTCACTGTCAGTTCTGAGGATCAAGACGGACTGCTGGGTTTTTGTTTACAGTTGGCAAGATGTAACGTTGTAGTCAGTGCAGACGGTATGTAGTGTGTGGGCATTCTGTATAATTTCATGGCCACTTTCCAACACAGGGTGATTGTGTCGCTAGAAGCCACACACTGTTTTCTATAAAAAATTACATTATTGAGATAATAATTTGAAAATTTATATACACATACCGGGAACGAAGCAAAACAGGACCTGCTCATAATCGACGCTGAAACTGCTCTCCTTTCACATCCAAGCACACTTGAATGCGTGTATATTTTTCCACTTTGCCCTTCAGTTGGCCCAAAGAAAAAAGTCGGCATGCGTTAGATCGGCTTCCATTTGTCCCTAAATTTTTAAAAAATTTCTGGATGCAACACTTCGATGGTGCACGTCTTTCACCAAATTCCGTTCGAAATGCCGTCTGGCATGCTTTAAATGAACCTGTTTGCCAGTATTTACGAACGCGATCCCCGCGTTGTTCAACTGTCTACATAGACAATATTTTCGGGCCTCTAGCTAGAGAATGCCCCCGTACAACAAAGCATTGTTCAGTAAACAGTGACGGTCGGTATATTTATAATATCTTATAATAAATATTTTTTGACTGCAGTCAATATTACCATTTTGGTCTTCTGCGTTATGACAACATGTAGTCTGGTAGATCAGTGCTGATGTTTCGCAGTAACCCGCAGTTTCTATCCGCAGTGCAGAATAAGGGTAAAGAAGTTATGAAAAGCCCAAACCGTCCTGCATATAGTATATAGTAATTTGCCCATATTAAAGCCGGTACAGAAACAAACATGCAAATTAATTTCAACATACAGAAGTGACTAAAATATCCACGTCTTTCAATTGTCACACATAAGAATCGCACACAAATTTCCCCATGACCACATACATCTCTATTTCTGAGACAGAATATGTGTCTGGTTCCCAGTTATGGCAGGCCAATAATGACAGTTAAATGTGGTATTGACAGGTGTCAGTGTTTGTGGTTAATCATTATAAACACAACTGATTACATTCTGTGTAGGAAGACAGCGGTCTTTGTGCTGGGGATTGTACAGTGCACAAATACACGATCTGGCCATGAAGCAGACATGTGAATATTCGGTACATATAGTTACCATTGTGCTTTATAATGTCAACGCTTCTTACACATGGCTTACAGGGTCCAACCAATTACCACATCTGTATTTCCCCGAATCCGCGCCATGTCAGTCGCGGTCCGACCGTTGTTATTCTTCACACTAACATCTGCTGCCCTCTCCACTAGCAGCTTCACCACAGACAAATGTCCGAACTCTGCCGCATCATGGAGCGGAGTGTCTTTCCACTTGTCCAGAGGATCCACCTTCGCTCCCCAGTCAAGCAACAGACGGCACACTTCCACGAATCCATACAAAGCTGCATGATGTAAAGCGGTCTGTAGATTCTACATTGGCGCCGCCCTCCAACAACACTCGCACCACCTCCACATGGTCATACGTAGCAGCAAATATGAGCGGTGTGTTATTCGAATGATCATCTCTAGTGCAGTTGTCATTTGTGCAGTTGAACAAGATCTTCACAGTGTTCACGTCTCCGGATTTAGCAGCCCCAATCAGATTCCGACAGTCTTGTAGAAGAAATCAGAATGTGTCTAAAATATGCTTTGTATTGAATAATGAAAGACACTTAGTGTAGTGTGTTTCATTAGAGGTTATTTGAAGGCGGTGGGTAATGAAGCATTGGAGTCAGGCAATTGAATTTCGCAATGGCGACAGAAAGTAAATATGGCAGCGTGGTATGGGGAATGTGAAGAACTACAAATATGGCAACGATGTGATTCTGATGTTACAACCGACATGTTTATTTTGTGTAGTAAATAAAAATATGAATGAGGTGTTAATCAAAATGAAGAAAATATTTTTTTGCTTTGTATGTCAGTGGGCAAGGAAACAGTTTCTTTCAATTTCCGTTTGTAGCTGCCTGTCAGTTTGCTGAGAGAGACAGAACTGGCCGGAAGCTTCTGCAAAACGTTTAGTATTCACATCGAACATGACTGTAATAGTGTAACGTACGCAACATTTGGGAATAATTTGCTTTTCTGTAAAAACTGAAACGCGTTGGTAACGAAATTTTGGTCGATGAAACTAGGAATTGTTGGGAAACATGCCTTTATAGTTGTTTGTTTGAGAGGCGTATGCGTACACTAGTTAAATGATCTAATTGTCAAGAAAAATTCTTGAGTCGGCACAACGCCACTAGGAAATCCCAAGGGGAGTGGGTCAAGACACAGAAGACATGCAAGACTCTCCCCGCGAGAAGGAATCATTATCAAGAGTCGATCGACACAGACGTTTACACGTGCAGGTTAATTAGCGAATTCCGGTGTTCGATTACGCTATGTAACATGAGACCTCTGCTGTTGTGTGCAACACCATGTAACATGAAGTATCTCTTGTTGGCAATGAATGAGGAAACTGTTTACAGTTTGATTGCTGTTCAAAGTGTTCGTTCTCCCTATCGTCCATCTTCCACTAAGGCCCTGTCATTGCCATTTAAATGTCAACTTACAGGCACATCCGGCTCACTTCCAGTGACAATTACTAACCATAAACGACACTAACAAACAGATACGAACAGCACTTACCGAAACAAAGCTCTGCTCACAGTGCACAGTTGGTGTGGTCTACTGTGTGCTAAACAACAGGCAGGGTCTTAATTACTATGAGGGGCGGTACGAAAGAAATGGTGATGGGAAGTTGATTGATATTGCTGTTTGGCTGAACTTAGTTGTAACTTCTTGAACGTCTGCACATCGTTCGGAATTCCACTAACAATGTTCCCTCACTGCAGCACAAAATGCTAGCCATCAGGTTGCCCACAGCATTCTGCACCTTCAATTTGTTCCCGCTTCCCCCCTTCCCGCCAGTCTACATTAGCAACTTAAGATTCAATATTTTTGGACTCCTGAAGGACGCACTACGAGGGCGCGGTTTACCTGACGCCGACGAGCTGAAAATGAAGCATGCATGAAGAGTTCTGGAGCTTCAGCAAAGATTTTTGCACGACCGGCACATAGCGACTCACGCAAAGTTGGAAAAAGTGTGTTGATTATGACGGAAATTTTGAGGAAAATTGTCCTACTTTTTAAGTATGTACCCATGATGTGCGTAAATTTAATTATAATTATTGCTGTACTTTCTGAGTAAAATGTAAGTAATTACTATTGTATAGGTACATACAAATGACAAGAATTTAATAATGTAACATAAGAGATGCATAATTTCGCTAACTACTAGACACCAATCTGACAAACATCACACAAGCAGGGATCAAGCAATTCCGTATCTGTTCCTTCGGCTGAATATTTGAACCCGTAAAATTTATGTCGATCTACTGCCTCCTACAGTCGCTGTACACAGACCGCACTGACGTTACAGTAAACACTATATTTAGAGTTCAGTGCTGAACGGATATGGAATTGGCGTTGAACGAAATTGATATAAGCGGCTTAAGAATATTCGCAAAAATCACTGATGATGGAGGCATAGTAAATATACCAAAAACATTATTTGACCGAACGTTGTCTATATTCTTAGCCGGAGGGTTTTCAGTCGTTTGCTCTTTGTGACAGCTTGTAATTTACATGTACTTATATTTTCGTTCGCCAACACAGCAAATGTACCGCCTGGTTCAGTGCTTCCGCTTTCTTTGTTAGGCCATCGATGGTCGCTTGCAGGTGTTTCTGCTTCCCACACACCACTTGTGCCGTCCGGTTTAGCGATTCCATTGTGTCTGTAAGGCTATTGATGGTATTTTCATTTGTACATGCTTCCTATTGTTACTCAGCTGATCTTCCACATTCTCTTCTAGTAGTTTCTGAAAACTACTGAAGATTACCTGTGACTGTAGGAGCTTAGAGTTAAACTCATCTTCCTCCAGTTTCAGTGACCTGAAAGCAGTTTCTCAAACATGAGATTCGGTCTTCAGGTTTTCCTGCAGTTGCAAAGCAGAGGCAGTTAATTAAAAAGTTACACACACACACACACACACACACACACACACACACACACACACACCCACAAACACACACACATACACACAAATACACACACACATTAACACACACATACCCACAAACAAACACGCACATATATGCACACAATGCATGTAGTATTACTCATCATTTATGGAGCATGCTGGTCAATAAATGTATTTAAAAATACACACACACACACAAACACACACACACAAACACACACACACACACACACAAACACACACAAACACACACACACACATACACAAAAATACACACACACACACGCAAACACACATGCAAACCACACAAACACACACACACATACACACATACACACACACACACACACTATTGACGGATATTTTCTTTGATTGAAGTAACAAAATTTCTACATACTTGATACAAAAAATTGTTTTCCATATATTTGACCTAGATATTTCAGTAGTTTACTTCCCTACTGAATACAAATATTGCACACATAAGCAGATCCTGGATCAGAGAAGAATCAAAATTCTACTTAAAAACTGTAAAGTTTGACAATCTGTCAGAATGAAACCAACTTGGTTTTGAGATACGTAAAAACTGCAAGCACAGTACGTGTAAAATGTGCAGTGTGACTTAATGTTACAGCTTTAGTACAAGAGCCGTAGTTACCACCGTGTTTTGGTAAAGTTTTCGTTAGATGTATGCAGCTGCGTGCCTTTGGCGACAGATGAACAATATAATAACCATTCAATAGCAAAGGGCTACAGATAACTATATCACAGTGACGCGACATGAAAAATACAATAACCATTGACATAATATTGGGCTACGTATAACTCTATCCTAGTGACGACACATAAACAATATAATAAACACACATAAAATTGGGGTACATATAACTGTATCACAGTGACGACACATGAATAATATATTAGCCGCTCACATGACATGAACTACATGTAACTATATCATATTCAAGACCAGTCACATAATTTTGGCTTACCAGAATTTCGTTCATGTGTTCTATCTCCATTATTCTTTTAAAAATGTGCCATTCCAGACGGGATATTTCATTTTGCAATTCAATGCACTGATCAGAAACAGCATCCGGCTGCTTCAGTTTCAAAACCAAAAGCAGCAACTGCAGCCGGATTGTAATGCGAACCATTGGTGTTGCTCTGTAAAGAGACAGATGGTTAGATTACGTGTGATGCCGTGCAATCTGGTATATAGTTACTAACAAATAAAAGATTCCGTTGCAACCAGCTTCATGTGAATTATGAGCTCAGGGTTAATTTGATATTTCTGTACGTTGGTAGAAACAAATCAGATTACACGGTTTCACATTGAGTGCCATAATGTGAGCTTATTATTTTGAGAAAATATGAAATTCAGAAATGTCTTTAGCAAAAACACTCACACCGAACACACGAATGCTCTACACACACTCAAATGTGAAAGTTCATCAACAGTCTTATCTACACCATATCCATTTTATAGTGTTTGACATTGTATGAGTTTATCTCACGTGATTAGTGACCGTTTCATCTCTCTATATGTCCATGTTCAGCCTCAGAACGGACCTCTGTAAATTCCAGTTAAAAAAACAACACCGGTACTGTGTATCACTGTTAGCACTTCGGTCTCTCCCTGTCCGCCATCGGTGTATCAGCCCTCACGTTTATTTATCAGCCATTCAGAAGCGTACTTTTAGAGGCCCATTAGAGGCGGCAGTTGCATTGAGATATTTCCCCATTTCCCTTATAAAGAATTTTGAATTGACTCAACTGAACACATTTCTTACCGAAAAATAAAACTGCCTGTCAGCTACACAAAATCACTTACCTCATCAACTTGCACACAGTGCACAGTGCCGTGCTTGTAACTATCTGCGTCCACTGCGTGTCTTCACGCAGACAATCCACTGCACGTCCCTTCACACAGTATTTTTAAGAAATTCCGTTTTCACCAATTTTAGGAGACGCACGGTCATTCATGCTTAGCGTTAAATATTGCGAGTCAAATATTCACACCATTAACAATGTCTGGGCAAAAGACCGTTTAGTATAAAGCACTCACAGTGAATGCAAACGAAACCAAAAGATGCTGTTAATATCTGCTGCTTCTTACACACTGGATGGGCTAAGCGATAGTTACGGATATGACATGCTGTTAACTGACAGCTTATCAACTGCAGATTCGGATGCATTTCTACGAACTGAACAGAAATATGGCAGACGGCTAGCGAATAGCGCGAAAGTGATTGCTTTTAAAACCATATATTCCTTTTTCTGCAGTGCATTTTGCCACCAACAAGCATTTATTACCATTTCTTAAGTACAAATTAACTTCTCACGACACTCTCATTGCCATTTGCTGTCCCGCTGCCAGCTCGAACACCCTGTATATCTCAGTACACCATCAGTAACAAAGCGATGTCTTCACAGTTACCAGCACTTGCACTGCGATTACAGTGCCACAGCTGTGATACTGTCTGTGCTGGAACTGGTACAGTTAGCAGACATGTTAAGATTTATTGTAATATTAAGATAAATGTACCTTTTGTCTTGAACTGGCTTATGAGAATTCGATTTTTTTGTGAATTGTGAGAAATATTAGTACCACAAATAGAAGCAAACTACTCAGTAGATATGACAGGCTGCCACTTGTATCGCAAAAGTTATCAGTATTTATGTACATTCTGATAGTGATTAAATGGAGCAGTTCATTCGCAGCAACTCACATCGACTCGTACATTCCAGCAGTTCCAGACACTGTACGGAAACCGAAGGTCCTTTATACTGCATTTAGCAGGCCGCCGAATTTCCGAGTGGTAAAATAAATGTATTACACACCCTCTATCTTACTTTCCAATTAAACGTTATCTTTCCATAAGTATTCATATGGTGTGTAGCTTAAACATGCTGTGTAGTCTACATATGGTGTGTAGTCTACATATGGTGTGTAGCCTACACATGCTCTGTAGTCTACATATGGTGTGTAGTCTACATATGATGTGTAGACTACATATGGTGTGTTGTCTACTTATGGTGTGTAGTCTACATATGGTGTGTAGTCTACACATGGTGTGTAGTCTACATATGGTGTGTAGTCTACATATGGTGTGTAGTCTACTTATGATGTGTAGCCTACATATTGTGTGTAGTCTACATATGGTGTGTATTATACACATGGTGTGGTCTACATATGGTATGTAATCTACAAATGGTGTGTAGTCTAAATATGGTGTGTAGTCTACATAAGGTGTGTACACTACACATGGTGTGTAGACTACATATGATGTATAATCTACATATGGTGTGTAGTCTCATAAAAAGAGGGAAATTTTCGGAGGAATTTTCAGGCTCCATAATGTTAATCCAAAATGCAGACCGGAGATTTATCTAAATCGATTCTGAAGTTATCTTAAATACACGGCGTCACATACCTTAAGACAATGATACTGATATTCAATGACGTGTTGACGATTAAACTTAAGTTACTATTGATTCTTGCATTCTCTCCCAAGTGTGCTACAGGTTTAACCAATACCATCTTCAAAATATTCATTTCCTACTTCAAACGTTTTACATACAAATACCACAGCCACAACCCTCTTGCTATTCCAAATGTAGAAACGTAAATTTCTCTGTCACTGTATAGGAAATATAATTAGTTCTATATTCCGACACAGCATTAAGTAACAATCTCACCTCGCTCTTTATTTCAAGCTCCTGCAGAAAGATTTTTTAGCATTGTGAATCACTTACTGTGCTGTCAAATTCACTGACACAAAAGGCATTAAAATGTAAACTTGCCCTACGAAATAGGCTGGTCAGAATCGGAAAAGAAATTGACTTTTTTGAGGGAGGAAAGTTATTTTTCCGTCATAAAGAGCGCTGATATATTAGAACATACACTGTCACATTGGTACAGGAACACACAGTATCACTCAATGAATATTTGACAGGCACTCACAGTATCACACAACAGAGCACTGCCACATTACTAGAGGCACTGACAGTATCACACAAAATAGCACTGCCACATTGGTACAGGCACTGGCAGGACCACACAACAAAGCATTGCCACTTTGGTATAGGCTTTGAGACTATCACAAAACAGATGATTGCCATACTTGTACAGGCACTGAGAGTATCACACAACAGAGCACTGCCACATTGGTACAGGCACTGAAAATAACACACAACAGAGCACTGCCACATTGGTACAGGCACTGACATTAGCACACAGCCTAGCCCTGTCACATTGTTACAGGCATTGACTGTATCACACAGAAGAGCACTGCCACGTTGATACAGGCAATGACATTATCACAAAACGGAGTACCGCCACATTGGCACAGGCACTGACAGGATCACACAACAGAGCACTGCCACATTGGTACAGGCACTGACAGTATCACACAACAGATTACCACCACATTGGTACAAGCACTGGCAGTATCCAAAACAGAGCACTGACACATTGGTAGAGGCACTGGCAGTATCCAAAACAGAGCACTGCCACATTGGTAGAGGCACTGACAGTATCACACAACAGACCACCGCTACATTAGTACAGGCACTGACAGTATCGCACAGCAGAGCGTTGCCACATTGGTAAACATTTCGGGAAAGAGTTGTTCAGGGTCAAGCCATGGCCGAGGCTGTCGTTTACCGGCTTCCTACAACACAGTTTGAAGTTAATTTCTTGCCAGTCCGTGTAGGTTTTGTAAAGGATAAAGTGTCACTGGGACAGATGTTTGTGAGTGTATTGTTTTATCCTGGATGTATCATCACTCTAATCTGTGACCGAAAGTATATGAAACCAGAAATATTTAAAATCGTTACAAAATACCTTTTTAATTGCTAAAAGACCCGAACTAAATTTGCAGTAGGTAAGGACCTGCGCACTTGACATTCTGAATTTCACTTTCTTGGTAGCCAACGTGGTTGAAGCAGCAAAAGCAAGATGTACAGTAACCACAGTGTAAAGTGGGGCAGGGCCGTTCTCATAACCAATTACCCGACTAGACGGTGCTTCACTCCAAATGAACAGAATATGACCTTTGTTTAAGCGTATTTACCAGTACCACAGTCACAAAATAGCCTACTGTGTATCTTTTTCCCCGAAAAATATTTCTTCATCTTCTCCGAATTTATTTATATAGAGTTTAAATATTTGGGAATAACTTTAACAAATCAAAATTCTATTACGTAAGAAATTAAGAGCAGATTGAGTTCAGGAATTGCTTGCTGTCATTCGGTGCAGAATGATTTTTCTTGCAGGTTGCTATTCAAAAATTTAATGTTCATATATATAGTACTAATATTAAGAGTGTTTATTTGTAGGGGTTTGAGACTTGGACGTTGATATTGCGGGAGGTAGGGAAGCTGAGGGTGTTTGAGAACATCGTGTTGAGGAGAATATTTGAACATAGGAGGGACGAGGAAATGGTTGAATGGAGGAGACTGCATAACGAGGAGCTAAATGATTTGTACTCCTCACCCAATATTGTGCGGGTGATAAAATCGAGAAGAATGAGATGGGCAGGGCATGTGGCGCGTATGGGTGAGGAGAGG
>Ga0123353_10011452_pt1 | contig 12498 bp, 13 predicted proteins | sample TergutLab28metaG_3_FD_92763 | JGI IMG/M metagenome (GOLD analysis project Ga0123353, IMG submission 92763) | Labiotermes labralis P3 segment gut microbial communities from Petit-Saut dam, French Guiana - Lab288 P3 | ecosystem: Host-associated > Arthropoda: Insects > Digestive system > Gut ... | reverse complement strand
TATTATGCGTTTGTTCATCCGAAGGATACTCATGGAGCCCTTTGGGAGGTTATTGATGGTAAGTACGCTTCACAGTTATAGTTTTAGGTAGGCTTTTTGTTTTATATTGAGGGGGGGATTTCCCAAAAGGAATCCCCCCCTCTTCTTTCTTTTCACGAAGAATAAAGTTAAGTTGTAAGTAAATATTCTATATGTATTTTAAATTATGTTTATAGTTATGACTATCATGGAAAGCAAAATGGTTCAAACGATAGCCATTGCAATGAAAATGTTTTAACTAAGATTTTACCAGTTTGTCAGCATTGCTGCGGGGGAAGGATAACATATTGTCTAGGTTGCGGGAGTAGACTGTGACGGGATAATACAGTGAATAGACTACTAATTATTTTGTCTGTGAATCGAACTGGTGAGATTGAGAGTGCGTATGTTAAAGGCATCAGCTATAATGAAGAAGGCAGAGAATTTACCAAAGCAGCAAGTAACGTTTTTTTACCAATTTAAAGTAGTGGTTATCTTCCTGTACATTACCTCATCTTTCTTGACATGAGTTCCTCTTTTTCATAAATAATCCTCTCAAGGACTAATGTAATTTGGACGTCTGAGAAAAGAGCAGATCATCAAAATGAAAAATAATCATTATCGTTTAATCCTGAAAAGCTTTGCACCTGGAACAAATGTTGTAAAAGTAGCTCCTATTTTAGAAAAATTGGGAGTTGAATCTGAGAGAATTCAATCCCTTATCACTAATCCGCCTCGGATCATCAAAGAGTATGACCTGCTAAGCGATGCTGAACAGGTACGAAATCTTTTAACAAAGCTAGGTTTTTTAATTTTGATGGATACTATTATTTCCTATCCCCTTTTCCCTTATTTTTTGTCAAAAAGAGACGATCAAATTATTAAAAAAGAATTAAGTAAAATTTTACGCACTAGAAGTAGCATGACTCTTCTTCTGACTGAAATTCAGCCTCCTGATTCACATACATTATATCCTTCTGTATTCTCTCTTGCTGAAAAGTATTTAACCAACCTGTATCGTGAAACAGATACAGTTATTGCTGTTGATGACAATCATTTTCTCGTTTTGGGATTTGCATCAGACAAACTAGGATTGATTGCTTTGCAAAATAAAACGTTACGAGGATTAAAACGGCGATTAGGAGAAAACGTTCTGGTAAAATTCGGTCATTCCATTTTTCCCGACGAAGCTCAATCAATAGAAAAGCTACTCCAGTTAACAGTTACTTCCAACGATGTAAATTATCATCCATCTTCAGATATTTCCTTGCCTGATTCCAATTCGGTACCAGAAAAAAAACATAGTATTGAAGTGAATGATGACCAATGGTCTCCTATTCAGCTTTGTTTTCTTAAAGGGCGAGGTCGTATTTTTTCCAGATTAATCAACATGGATCCTCAAATCCTTTGGTTGGGACTCTGTCAAATACCTTCTGTAAAGCAGAGAAATTTTATTGCACGGTTGCCCCTTAATTCTCCCCTCATTCCTGTTTTAGAAAAATTCGTAGCAGATCAGGAGCAATCGGGATTCAATGTGGAAGCGCCAGCAGCGGAGCATCATTTCAGCGCAATCATTCATCAGATGGACTTAATATCCGGTATCATTCAACGTGATAAAAAAACAGAAGAGATTTTATCTACCCTTGAGCATACAAATGATCTTCCAACACTACCAGCCGTAGCAAGTCAGATATTCAAAATTGCTTCAGACCCTGATTATTCTGGTAGAGAACTTGCTGATATTATCGCACGCGATCCTGCGTTGACATCAAAATTGCTTACAACTGTAAATTCAGCCTTTTATGGCAATTATCAAAAAATCAGTTCCATAAAATACGCTGTCACCCTTTTAGGTTCTGAAGAAATTGTGGATATTGCTTTCGGTTTAGCAGTAGCAAAAGTTTTTGATTCGCGCCGTCTGAAAGAATGGGGAAATCCCCAAATGATTTGGCATCATTCTTTCTGTACGGCTATAATCTTGAAATACCTATATAAAATGTTTCCTGATCAAAAAAAAGAAGCGATCTTTTCTGCAGGTCTTCTTCATGATGTAGGAAAAATATTTTTCATCGAACACTATCCCCAAATTTATCAGGAGACGGTTACAGAAGTGAAACAATACGGCCATTCTCTTTTAGAACTTGAGGAATCTAACTTTGGAATCAATCACGCAGAGGTCGGTAAGCATCTTGCTATTCGCTGGAATCTGCCTGATAATCTTGTCCATGCCATTGCTTATCACCATGAACCATTTATATCTTCCGATCATGCGGAATTAGCGGCTATGACAGGATTGGCTGATTATCTTTATCATCGGGCTATGCAGGAGTATGCTAAAGAAATAGTAGATAATAAATTTGCCCACTGTGAAATAACGCACGGACACCTTACCCACCTTCCCCCGCCGTTCAAAGATCTGGAAGAAGAAAAACTTCAATCCCTTACAGAGACGGTTTGGACTATTATGGAAGAAAATCAATCTATGTTGCTTTAATTTCTTGAGGATATCTTATGGAACATGAAGATTCAATAAAAGGTTTGTCCAATGCTCACGGTGCTAATATGCCTGTTGAAAAAGAGTTGCTGGCCAGAAAATACCTGCAAATAAGAGATCGGTATGAATCAAAATTGAAAGAGCTTTCTATCATAAAAGAGCTTATGGATGGGATGCGCTTAACCAATATTGATAGAGATACTCTTCTGGTAGAGCAACTTAAAATTATTGGAAAATATTTCCCTCTGAAACATATTTGTTTAATTTTATTAAACGACGCATTGCAGATTTTGGAAGAAGTGGCATCATTTCCTGAAAAAGGATGGGGAGAAACTCCCGCCCATCGAGCTCTTATGTTTAAAACTGCGGAGCAGATAGTGGACAAAAAAAACATCATTATTATCAACGATATACCAGATGCATCCCCCATAGAACCCCATGAAGAAAAGAGGATCAGAGCACTACTTGGAATTCCTTTGTTGCATAATAATCAAGCTATAGGGGCGCTTTTTATTATTCACTCTCATCATGAGGTATTTGATCGGAACGAGATAAGTTTTTTTAGCCTTGTTGCAGATCAGATTGTAACATCCATTATTCTATCAAGACTATACCTTCAAATGCTTCAGGAAGAAAATAAACGTTTTTTGCTGTGTCGCTTCTTTTCCAAAAATGTAACCGAAAAAATTTTAACTCAAGAGGGGATATTAAGACCAGGTGGTGATCGAAAGCATGTAACAATCATTTTTGCAGATCTCAGAAATTTTACATCTATTGCTGAAAAACTTGTCCAAGAGAAAATTGTGGAAATCCTCAATGAATGCTTCTCACGTATAACCCCTATCATTTTTAAGCATGAAGGGACTCTCGACAAATTATTAGGTGATGGACTAATGGCTATTTTTGGCGCTCCCATTTCCCGGCCTGATGATGCCATGCGGGCCATTCAAACAGCGATTGAAATCGTTAAAACAATCAATGTATTGAATGAACTAAATCATGACCAAAAATGGCCAGAGCTTAAAATTGGTATTGGAATCAATACAGGAGATGTAGTGGCAGGTTATATTGGCTCTGCTGATCATCTCAATTATACAGTCATAGGTGATGCCGTTAATGTTGCCCAGCGTATCGAATCAATTGCAGGACCAAATGAAATTTTGATTACAAAGGCCGTTTACGATGAACTTGTGAATTTGTCTGTGAAAGATGTTCCTGGTTTCAAGGGATTTACGGAACTTCCTGTTCAAAATGTTAAAGGAAAGATAGAGTTGATTCAAACATTCAGAGTGGAATACAATTAATATGATAACAACAAAACTCTTTTCTTTTGCTGGTTGTTTGGGATGTATTGTGGTCATTATGATTTAGCCGTTTGATTGGAAATTGAAATCATACAAAACCACTACTCATGAAAGGACAGATGTCATTCCGTAACTATAATATGATTTTTTTTATATATAGAGCACTGTTTGATGAACATGGGAACAAAAAAATATTACCCCTGTCAAACATACGCTATGATTGTGTTTTTATTACTATTTGTTTAAATCTTGTGCTTTGAAAGGCCTGAAAAAGATCTGAAAAATCAAATTATCATATTGATACTTTTGCACTTATCAAGTATATGGTTTTGACCTTAATTGAGTTTTCTTGCGTCCCCATCGTCTAGAGGCCTAGGACACCGGCCTTTCACGCCAGTAACCGGGGTTCGAATCCCCGTGGGGACGCCATAATAAAATCAGGAGGTTAGGAAGAAATTTCGCCTCCTGTTTTCATTTCTGAAACATTCTTCCCAGCAGTATTCCCAGCAGGGAGCCCAAAAAGAAAGGGCAACCATTCCAAGTCACCCCTCGAAAAACATGATTAAATTTATGAGACAAAACCTATTATTCGTCTCAAAAAAGCCTGTTTTTAAGACGAATAAGGACATTCGTATAATCTATGAGACGATTATTTTATAATCTTATATAAGTTTACGAATACATATACACTTGGGTTGTTTCTTCCCTTCCCTTGATCTAAAACGCGCAAAATACCGGCATTGACCAATAAACCTAAGAAACGAATTGCGCTTGCTTTTGGAATACCCGATCTACTGATGAAAGCAGTTGTATTGAAAATAGGCATCTTAAAAAGAGTATCGGTAATATCCATTATAAATTGGGAACGAGTTATTTCTTGTATTTCCTTTTTTATCTCTGCGTATAAGTCAAAAATAGCTTTTGCTTTTTGAGTGTTACGTTTGGATTGATTGACAATAGCATCTAAGAAGAAAATTACCCAACTATCCCATTTTTTTGAATCGGTAATATTTTTCAATTCATCAATGTATCTGGTTCTGTTCTCTTCCAAATATTCACTGATATAAAACATGGGAGAAGAAATAAGTCCCTTTTGGAACAAGAACAAGGGAATTAACATTCTTCCTACCCGTCCGTTTCCATCGTTAAATGGGTGAATAATTTCAAATTGTGCATGAACTAACGCCATTTGAACCAAAGGGTCTTCTTCTTCAAAAGAAAGATAAGTCTCAAAGTTTTCCAAACAGTCTTGTAAAATAAAGGGTGAAGGAGGTACAAATCGAGCTCCTTCAATATTTGTTCCTTGAGAACCTATCCAGTTTTGTGTTCGGCGAAAATCTCCGGGAGTTTTGTCTTTCCCGCGAGTTCCTCTTAACAGTATTCCATGTACCTGTCTGAGAAAGCTAAGGTTAATTGTACGTTCTTTCAGCCAATCAAAACCAAAAGACATGGCTTCTCTATAATTTATAATTTCCTGTATATCGGCGTATTTATTGCTCTTTAAATCGGGTTTTGCCTCAAAAGTTAAAACGTCTTGCAAGGTGGCTTGTGTCCCTTCGATTTTCGAAGACAACACTGCTTCGTTAGTACTTAGCGGAGATAGCAAGGTCGCAGGATTAACCATTGTTTGTAGTAATCCGTCAAAACGGGCCAACTCTGCATTAGCTTGTCCCACTAATTTTACATATTTCCCCCATGAGAGGCTTTCAATGGGCAATTGTTCAGGAATACACGGTTTCATGTTCACATTTCCTTATTACGCTATCACGTACACAAGGTTTACGATACAGAAGGGAATGTTTTCGTTCTTGATGAACGTAAAAAAATACAGGCTGCCGAATCCGCCCACGGTACTAAAAATAGTACATAACAACGGCACAAGCAACCTGCATCTTCTGGTGTAATTGCACCACAAGAGGGCGGACTTGTCAAGGAAAACCAAACTTGCATTGGAATCAAAGTTTGGTGTAAAACCATTACAACAATTCTTAAAGGAGACAGGTCATCATGGCGGAGAACACAAAGCCCTTACAGAAGCCGAGGGAAGAACAATTCTCAGCGCCCCGACCCTTGACGCCGCAAGAGATAGAATTACTGCGGCAAGACAAGAAGGAAGCGGACGAGTTCTTTCAGAAAGCCTTCAAGGACGTGAAGCCGCTGGTGACCCGCCAGGCCAAGTAACATCCTCTCCTAGTACCACCCCCAAAGACACAAAACTTTATGACGTTACCTCCGTTCTGAATCCTGAAACATGGCGGGAGGTCTTTGGCCCTATTGCGCGTGATGCGAAGAAGGCCCTGCCAAAACTGGAAGAACTGGGACGGCTTCTATACGAATCAGGCAAACGGAAATTCCCCGAATGGGTTAAGGCCATGGGCGAATACGCCGGGGAAGCCTGGAAGAACTTCCGCAGCTATGCTAAATGGCAAGGCCAACAGTGGGAAAAGGCGGAGAATTGGTAAGAAAAGGGTGAAGCCTGTAATCATCAGGTAATATCTAACATCCTTTTGGCCGCCTCGGCCAGAAAAGCGGATCGGTTTTTGGTCACGGCATCAATTTGGGCCATGAGCGCCGCATCCATGGAAATATTATATCTTTTGTTTTCGTGTTGCGGCAGAAGAGTGATAAAGGCCACGGTAAAATCAGTGCCTTCCCATTCGCCCCAGTCCGGCCAGTTTGCTTTTATATCTTCCAGTGTAGAGGGCGCAGGAATTTTCTCGCCAGCATCTTCCATGCAGGCTACATGGCCGGACAATGCCTCATGTGCAGCCCGCACGGCATCCGCATAATTGTTCCCCCCGGAGGTGCATCCGGGAAAATCTGGAAAAACAACCCCGCAATTAGCGCCAACCTCAGTGTCAAATTCGATAAACGCTATATACTGCATCACATTTCCTCCTAAAATCATTTTAATCCCGCTTGCTTTAAAATGGTGCCCGCCGTTTTCGGCGTCATGTCTTTTCTGGGGTGTTCTATCGTTACGATGCCTTTTTTAATATCATGTTTATAGTGGTGATGGCTTCCCGTGCATCGAACCAGATACCAGCCGTCATCTTCGATTATTTTTATTAGCTCTTTGCTGGCGTATCTTTTGGGCATCTCGTTTCCCCTTGTTTTGATTTATATATACACAAATATTTACACAATATCAAGTGTTTTTTTTGCAAATAGTTAAAATTATTTTTCGTTAATCGGATAGGGTATGGATGTGGATGGGAGAGTGATAATCTAATATCAAAGGTAAAGCTGTTTTTCTTCCACACCCAAGGCTTTCGCCAGTTTTTGCAAAGTAGCAGCCCGAGGTTTTGTGGTTTTGCTTTCAATTTGCTGATAAGCTGGTTGAGTAATGGCCATGCGCATGGCCATTTCATCTTGAGAGAGCCCCAGATATTCCCGCCAAGCTCGGATCAGAGCAAAATTATCAACCAAGACTTTACGGGCAACTGCATCGGGAATGGTTGGCTCGTGGTTAAATTTCATCACCGTTCAATCCCGGATCTGCTGCCAGGGAGCATCAGTTTTTCCCTCCATTCAGGGGGACAGAAAATAGTTGATTTGCCTTTTCTTGGTATTTCTTCCGAAAGCCTGAACTTGACCAGATGGGACGCCTGTGTGTAACTAGCAGTGTCAGTTACTTTTGATAATTCCCTGTTTTTCCTATTGTAAGGGTACAAAACACCTATTTGCTTATGGGGAAACTCTTTTTTTACCATCTTTACCGCTGGTACCAAATCTGTATCACCCGTAACTAAATATATTTTGTCAAACTTATCTAAATGGGCCAAGCTATACAGATATAAAGCTCTATGTTAACATCTGTTTGCTTTTCTTCGTGCCTTTTAAATTTTTGCGAACATTTGATCCCGCCATTTTTCTGGATCAAACATACATTAGTACTACTCCTTTTATTTGGGCACTTATATGATTTTTCTTTAAAATTCCCTAAAACAATCTTGATTCCCAGTTCTCTTAGAGCAGCGATAAAAGTTTCATGCCTCTGCCAAGACTCCTTTTTACGCCACTTGGCAATTGCCGTGAAATAGTATATTTCGTGTAAAATTTCATTCTTAGACAAGAAATAAGCACAATAATCCTTATAGTTAAACCACTTGTACTTATTCCTGAATTTAGAATCATCAATCGAATGATAGAAATTAAAGCCGTCGATTAAAAAGGTTGTCCGCATTGTTAACTTCCTAAAAAAAATCCCCAGATTGCTCGCCTCGCAGATATAGAACAGGCACAAAACTTCTAGGGATAAACCACATGACATTATGAGCCCCGGCGCTAAGACCGGGGGGGCCACGTTGACAGCACCTAGTACTGTACTCGCGTGGGGATGATAGTTATTCAGATAGAATAATCCATTTTAATTGTCAAGGGGAAAAAATACTTGCTGAAGACTGAACTCCAAATATGAGTTCATGAAATCCAAATTGGATTTCAGTATCTCCGGCACGCAAATTGCGTGTAAAGTAAGGTAGTAAAAAAGTAAAGAACGGTGTTTTTTAAAATCACCGTTCTTTAAAAAAATCGTTGTTATTTCATTTGCTTATTTCCCCTCCCCTGCTCCTATGTATTTAAACCCCATGGCCTCCATACACTGGGGAGAAAACTTCTGAACGCGAAGGAGGCGCTCCAGCCTTTCCCGTCCTCCCCACTTGATAATATTCACGTTATTGCAATCTTCAACGGCCAAGCGGTATAAATCTTTGTTTTCCTCGGTGACCAGGTAAGATCCGGGGGGAGGATTGTAGAAGCCTTTGATTTGTAAAATCTCTTCCCAGGTATAACCCTCACTCTTATAATAACTGTCCTTTATACCCGCTTTTCTCATGGCGGCGATGGCTCTGATATTTTCACCCCAGGCGGCCGCAGAATAAAATGAGCGCCCATGGCTATCTCCTGATGACTCCTCGAAAACATGATCCCGGCCCGCAGATAAGAGCCAGGGCATGATCTCATCATAGCCCGGAGCCTTAAAACAATTGGCAAGGTGATAAACAAATGTTGTGCGCCAATAGTCTTTTGCAGAGACATCCGCTCCGTGTTCAATGAGATATTTTGCCCCTTCTAAATCGCAGTTAGAGGCGGCATAATGGAGGGGTGTGTAGCGGCTTGTTGCATCACGCTTGTTAATATCCGCTCCGTGCTCAACAAGATATCTGACGATTTCCATAGAGCTGTTCTCAAGTGCGGCGGCAAGGGGAAATTGGCCCCATGTATCTATGGCGTTTACATCTGCGCCGTTGTCAACGATGGCTTTAACAGCAGCAACATCGCCTTTATAAATGGCGTTATGGAGTGGATACTGGATATTCTTTCCGCCGCCGCAGGCCGAAAGCAAAAGACAGGCTATGACAGCAATAAATATGTGTTTCATGACAATTCCTCCTTCTTACCTGTGTCTGGAAGAAATTCCATGATATCGCCTGGCTGACAGCTTAGGGCCGCGCATATCCTTTCTATAATTTCGGAATTTACGGCCTGTCCTTTTGACAGTTTGGCAAGGGTATCGTAGAGTTTCGTGGCCGGCTCAATCATCGTTGAGGTCATGCGGAAACACAGTATCGTTAAATTGTTTGACGATAACATGCTTTGTGAACTTCATGCCCTTAACGACTAGGAGCACTACATTCTGACTTTCAGGGGGCAATTCAATCATGTTTTCCATAATTTCTTCCAGCACCGTATCTTCTTTTTTTTGCTTGCTCTGACATGGTAAAGTCCTCTGGTTTTATGCGTTTATGGTATATAAGATTGCACTCTTGATCACCGATGTAAATAATTATTTTTGCATTATTTTGGAGACGCCGCGATCTATCCCCGTCATTTGTGATCTTGGTTATTGGTGGTTCTCCGACAAAGAACAGGAGAAGAAGAAGAAGCAGAATAATTAAATCAAGTATGACGGGGAGGTTAATTTCTTCTCCGCCATAGTGACTAAAGTGTCTAAAGCCCCCAGAGTTTCCGATAAAAGTAAAGAGGTTATAATATATATATATAGGGGGGACAAAGGGGGTTAATGAGGTGTGTAGAAAGTTAAAAAATGTTTATTTTTCCGCTGCCATCTCCTCGTCGAGTAATTGGTTGTACTTAACGATCCACGCGGCATGCTCATCAGTATCGAGGTAAGGTTTGTCCGGTGGGTAGCGTCTTATCGGCAGAGCGTATTTTCTACGCCTCCGCACCGTCCGCCATGTACACTGTAAATATCTGCAAATTGATTTTCGCCCTACAAGCAACATTTCATACTCCTATATAAACTTTTATGGCTTTTCTCTAAAAACTCGCCACAGGCCATTTTACGAAGCGAGAAGGGCATGATTATACCATATCTTGTATGCTCTAACTCCGAAGGTGCAACATGTTGTATGATCATTGTTTCTTTTTAACGCGATCCCGAGCTTCTTTGATCCTCTCGGCAATATTGACATCTAAGGAATGTTCCAGCTTGTTTACCGGCTTTTCGCCTATACTATCGCGTATGGCAACGAAGGCCGGAACGTCTCCGCTTATGGCCTTTTGTATCAATGCCGTACACATAGCCTCACCATTATCGCCCTCGAAATCACCCATGGCCTTCATGGTAAGAAGCATCTTGAGGTGTTCTCTTATGGAACGCTTCTCACGTCGGCTTTTGCCTGAGGCGACACCGCCTTTTCTACCCAATGCCTTCGCTTCATCTGTGCTTCGTACAGGTTTTAAATCCCTTTTCGCCATAGTGATCTTCTCCCTTTTGCGGCGTCTTCCGGTGTGTTTACCTGATCGGTTCCGAGCTCTCTTGTGTTTTCCTGGACAAGTTCTGTTCTGGTGGCGTAGTTTCCGGCAGGGACGTCGTCGCGTGATAACGGGCGAATGTCAGCGGACCGTCCAGAAAGAATATCCCCTCCGATTCGAGAAGTTCCTTCCTGGGGCTGAAGAAGCCCTCGTCGCTCAGAGGTACCATCCTCTCTTCCTGCATCGGGTACTCCAAAGAGGTCGTGGGAGTAGTTGTCATATTTAACCTTCCTTTTGCCCTGATTATGCCACGAACTCTGAAAATATTCAACAGCCCCGTTTATTCCCTCCAGCATCCACATGGCGGGACCTTCACCGGGCTGTGGGTTTCTTGCCTCGATCAGATTGCCTTTTCTTTTGACATCACCAAAGTATTGATTGATTTCACCAAGGTAAGTTTCCGTTTTTGCGTTGTTCTGCCAACCTTTTGACGTCTCCTTTCCTTGTCCGCTTTTGTCTCCCTCGTAAATCTGGAAATACGCGACACCGCCCTCTTGTATAGCTTTGGCGGCTTGCCGGACGACCTCACCTCTCACTTCCGGTTCGGCGATAACATTTAAGACATTTGTTATGGTGGCGGTATCTGTTTGTCCCGCCTTGAGGCGCTCGACAACGCTTCTGTTGTGTTGTTCGTTACGATTAAACGGATCAAAGACAAGGTTTTCCACGCCTTGATCGGCAAGATACTTTGTCCCTTCATCAAAGCGTCCGCCGCCTATATCCGTGTTCACCGTTCCCCTTTTCCACGGTATCTTTTTCATGGCGGCGGCGACCTGCCTGATTGATGTATCGGCAGAAGAAATGGACTGGAGGACGGTCGCAATTCCCCCTTGACTGAATTCGCCTCCTGTGGTAGGGTCTTTGTCAAGCGATGGAGTTTGCGCGTCAGTCTCATAAACTGAAAGTGGGTGGAGCACATCGCCTGAAAGCCCGGACATGTTCCGGGTTTTTATTTCTTCGCTGTACTCTTTCAGCACTCTTTCAAGTATGCCCTCAATCTCCGTAGTAGGCTGATGCTTCCGCATCGAAACGGCACGGAGATTTCTGCCTTTTTTCGTTTCTCCCTCTATGTAGATTGCTACACCATCATCATACTTTTTGGCATAGGCTACCATTAGTTCGCCATTTGACCCCTTTAGGTCTGTACGGATAGCGTCATAGTCTGTGACAATTTCCGGAATCCGTGCAATGTCGCTATCGGTAATGGCAATCTGCCCGCGTTTCGCCTCCTTTTCTGTGTTGCCGTGACTGTCCCTGATATGTTTGGCTGCCTCTTTGTTTATCGAATGTGAATGTCCTGCAATCTCCGGCGCGTCCTGGGTGAGTTTCCCTCCAAGGTCAGTCCAATACACCGCCTTGGCGTCCGTGGTTCCGTTCCAGAGATCCACGGCAGCCGTAGGGTCAGTCACATGTGTCCATCCCCTTGACTGAATTCGCCGCCTGTGGTATCAGCTTCAACCATGCTCCCAAGCGTTTCGGACGTTAGGTTGGCGGCAGCCCGCTTTACGGCGGTCTGAGCATCAACCGTTGGGGGATACTTCCACATTGTGGCGCTTTGATACAATGTCGGGTTCTCGCTTTTCAGCTTGACAAGATCAGCCTCTGTGCGTATGGTGTTTTCGATGGCTGATTTTGAGCGGTGCGTCGGGGGCAATTGGAGCCCCACCATGGCCGCCCAATTTCGGCTTTTCTTTTTGTTTTGGTAAAGAAGATTACCGTCTTGAATCTGGTTAATAAACCATTGATTGTTTGGCCTTCCAGCTTTCTCATCTCCCTTTCCATAAACGCTTGTCGCCAAGTTAACCGTATATCCCTCAGGTGTGACAGCTTCCAACGCTATCGGCACAATTACCGTTGCCCCATGCTGGTCTTTCAATTCCAGCATCATCACCAAATCCCCGC
>Ga0123353_10011451_pt1 | contig 12499 bp, 9 predicted proteins | sample TergutLab28metaG_3_FD_92763 | JGI IMG/M metagenome (GOLD analysis project Ga0123353, IMG submission 92763) | Labiotermes labralis P3 segment gut microbial communities from Petit-Saut dam, French Guiana - Lab288 P3 | ecosystem: Host-associated > Arthropoda: Insects > Digestive system > Gut ... | reverse complement strand
ATATAGATTTAAGCGGTTATGATGATTCTACTAATGGTGGTGGTGGCTGGATAGCTATTGGTACAGGTAGCACTAGAGCGTTTAGAGGAACCTTTGATGGTAATGGTTTTATTATAAGTGGTTTATATGCATCTAGAGCAGCTGTTGCTACAAGAACAGATAGAGTAGGATTATTTGGTTATTTATATGGTGCTACAATTAAAAATGTTATTTTGACTGATGTTGAGATAACTGGTTACGATTATGTTGGTGGTATCACAGGTGATTTAAATGGAGGATCTATAACTAACTGTCATGTTCAAGGTACTATTCATGGTCACCAAAGAGTTGCAGGTATTGTTGCCTCGACTCAAGCAGGTGCTAGTATAGTTGATTGTTCATTTGATGGAACTATTGGTGGAATTAGTGCTGCATCTGATATGATGGGGGGGATTGTTGGTTTCTTTTTCAATAGTAATATTGTTAGATGTTATACTTCTGGTAGTATAAATGCAAGAGATAGATTAGGTGGTATTGCAGGATATTGTAGTAGTGGAGCTGCTGCTGTATATATAACTGATTGTTATAGTACAATGGATATTACTGGTAATAATTATATTGGTGGTATAGCTGGTTCAGTTAACCTATCTCAAACACCAGCTTCTAGTCCAGCTCCTTTGGATAATACTAATTTTGTATTGACGAGAACTTATTCAACTGGTTATATTAAGGGTAATAATTATGTTGGTGGTTTAGTAGGATGGTTAAAAGGGGTTGTACAAAGTAGTGCGGCTTTAAATATATGTGTGGAGAGTGTTAATCCTAATGTAGGACGAGTTGCTGGATACATTGATTTGGCTAGCACTTTAACTAATAACAAAGCGTTCTTAGGAATGGAAAATGGTAGTGGTATCGCTTTTGGGGGAGAAAATACAATTAATGGAGAGAGTATTGATGCGACTACTATTAATTTAGATGGTACTATTGGAAATTTGTTTATGCTAAATGGAACTCCATGGTATGGAGAGAGTGGTAAATTACCTACCTTTGAAGAAGGAGGGACTAATATGCCTGCTCATTTGCTTGTTATAAATATTGATGAAAGTATGTTTGATGCTATTAGTAATGTTGTGTTTAATGGACATGCACATACTCCAAATATAGTACTTAGTGGTGTTGACCCAAATGTTACTTTTAGTGTTACTTACCAAAATAATGTTAATGCCTCTAATACTGCTAGAGCTATTATTAGTGGTAATGGTAATTATGGAGGGATTGTTACTTTATATTTTGAAATAGAAAAAGCTCTCGCAACTCCAAATATACCTAGTAATATTACTGCTGTTTATGAAGATACATTAGGAGATGTTAGTTTTCCTTATGATAGTACTGGTACTTGGTCATGGGTTGAAGAGTTATCTACTTTAGTTGGTAGTGTAGGAGTTAATACTTTTTGGGCTTTATATGAACCAAATAATAATAATTACTCATCTGTTGTAGTTGATGTAGATATTAATGTTGCAAGAAAAACTATTGAAAAACCAATTGTTGTTAATAATATTGTGTTTACTGGTGGTTTGCAAGATGGAGTTGTTTATGATACTAGTTTAAATGCTCCTTATGTTTTGACAGCAGGAGTTATTTCTGCTATTAATGTTGGAAATTATTTAACTAGTTTCAGTTTTGTATCTGGAAATTATAAGTGGGATGATGATACTATTGGTACTTTAACTCTTAGTTGGACTATTGGTAATGCTATTGGTATAGCAGTAATGGATATGAGTGGTATGATTAGTTTAGTTTATGATGGTACACCAAAAGGGATACCTGCTGTAAGTATTACTAGTGGAGATTGGTTAAAAGTTGAATATGAGTATGCTAATGTTGAAGTAGTTGATGCTAGTACTGTTTGGACTAAAACTGTACCTATTAATGCTGGAGAACACTACTATATTAGAGCTATTTTAACTAATAGTCCTAATGGTAATTTTTCTGATTATGTAACAGCAGAAGAGATGTATACAATTTCAAAAGCAGATGGTAAACTAGATCCTATGTTTAAAATACCTACTGGTATTGTTGGATCATTCTTTGATGCTAGTGCAACTGGAATTAATAGTGCTATGTTATCTAGTATTAATTTATACCAATACACAGGTTCTTATGTATTATGGGATTTTGGTATTGGAGATCAGACTACTAGAAATGCTTATAAAAATGCTACTAGTTTAGGTAATGCAGGTGTTAACTCATTTCCTGCTACTTATACTCCTACAAACCCTAATTATGATATAGTTGATGATGTTATGCTTGATGTAATTGTACCAAAATTGGTTGTTCCAGCGGCATATACTCCAATAACTGCATATGGAGGGATGCATGGATCTTTTGTATATGATGGAAGTGAAAAGTTTGGGGTTGCAAATGCTACTGGTGTTCATTATATTCTTGTAGCTGGAGATATTAGTGAATTTGGACAAGGTAACTATTTTGCTGATTTTGCATTAAAACATCCTAGTAATTATATGTGGGCTGATGGAACTAGTACTAATAGAATTGTTTATTGGTCTATTGGTGAGGCTGAAGGTTATGCACAAGTAGAAATGGATAACTTTGAATATGATGGAGTAAATACAGGTGATCCTAAAATAGTAAATCATAATATATTAGATATGGATGATTATTGGACTAATATTGTGTTTGAATATCGTGTTGGTGGAGCTTGGGTTTTAACTGCTCCTGTTAATGCTGGTTCATATCAAGTTAGAGCTATTCTTAGTGAAAGTCCTAGTGGCAATTATACTGCTGTTGTAACTGACGCTGTTAGTTATACTATTTATAGAAAAATATTAACTGATGAGTTAGAAGAAGTAAGTGGTTCTTATATTTATAATGGAACTGCTCATAAACCAACTCCTGTAGTTAATGGACTTAGTGTAAGTGATTATATTATTAGTTATGCAAATAATATAAATGCTGGAGAGGCTAGTTTAACTATTACTGGTATTGGTAATTATGTTGGTAGTTTGACGGTTCATTTTACTATTGAACCAAAAGATTTAACTATTAGTATGTTTAAACCTATTGGTAATGTAATATATAATGGTGAATTTCATTATCCTAGTGTTGAACCTAGTTATCTTGAACCTTATGTAACTATTGATTTAAGCAATATTGAGTATACTGATAATAAGAATGTTGGTATTGCTAGTGTAACTGTTTTTGGTGTTGGTAATTATAAAAATAGTGTTACATTGATGTTTGAAATAGAAAAATCTAGTTCATTAATACCTGATGTCCCTGGTTTGAGTGCTACTTTTGGTGATACTTTATTTGATGTGTTGTTACCTAGTGAATGGGAATGGAAGGATTTATTAACTACTAGTGTTGGTAATGTTGGGGATAGACAGTTTATTGCTATTTACACACCTGAAGATGATAATTATGATCCAATTGAAATATCATTAACTATTAATGTTTTACCATTGTTAGTTGAAAAACCAACTATTATTCCTGGATTAATTTTCGATAGTAGTTTATTAGTTGGTATTAATTATGATTCATCTTCACCTGCTTATTATTTATTGAGTGGTGATGTTGATGGTATTACTGCTCAAACATATACTGCTGTGTTTAGTTTGAGTTCACCTAATTATTTATGGGAAGATGGTAGTGATGTTGATTTAACGCTTAATTGGACAATTGGTATAGCTAAAGGTCTTGCTGAGATTCAAATGGAAAACTTTGAATACCTAAACAATAAGTTACCATTGATTGAATTTTTAGATGGTGATTGGGAAGTTATTATTATTGAGTATAGTTTAGATGAAGTAAATTGGACAATTCACCCATTTACTAATGTTGGTATATACTGGGTTAGAGCTAGATTAACTAATAGTGCTAGTGAAAGTTATGCAGATTATATAACTATACCTAAAGAATATAAAATTACACCAAAAGTATTAACTGATCAATTACTACATACTCCTGGTACTTATGTTTATAATTCATTACCTCATACTCCTATTGCTAACACTCCTGGATTAGTTAGTGGTGTTGATTATATTGTTAGTTATACTAATAATATAAATGCTGGTAATGCTAATCTTACTATTACTGGTAAGGGTAATTATAGTGGAACTTTGAGTGATACATTTGTAATATTACCTAAGAATATTACTTTAGGTATGTTTAATAGTGTTGGTAATGTTACTTATACAGGAAGTCCTTTTACTCCTTATGTAGGATTAAGTGGAGTTGATATGGGGGTTACTTATTCATGTGTTTATGATGATAATACTAATGCTGGTATAGCTAGTATTACTGTTACTGGTTTTGGTAATTATATGGGAGTTGAAGTTATTAACTTTACTATTAATAAGGCTATTCCATATTATGTTTTACCTATGGGTTTAACTGCTATGTATGGAGATACTTTAGAAGATGTTTCATTGAGTATGTTTACTGGATGGGAATGGTTTAACTCTTTAGATACTAAGGTAGGTAATGCTGGACTGAATATGTTTTTAGGCGTGTTTACTCCTTTAGATGAGGATAATTATCAGATAGTTATGTTACCTTTAGAAATAATGGTAGGTAGAGCTCCTATAGCTAGACCTACTGCTATTAATGACTTAAGATGGAATAACTTACTACAAATTGGTGTTAATTATGTTGGTGGATCATCTGCTTATAGTTTAGTTGATGGTAGTATTAGTGAAATAGAAAATGGAACTTATCAAGCTGTGTTTAGTTTAAACTCTAATTATATTTGGGATAATGGTAGTTTAAGTTTACTAGTTGTTAGTTGGGAGATAAAAGCAGCTATCGGATTTGCAGAAGTAGAGATTGATAATTATATTTATGGTGATACCTTAAAAGGATCTCCAACTTTTGTATGGGCGACTATGATAGGAGACTGGGTAGATGGTAGGTTTGAATATAGTACAAATAATACTACATGGAGTTTAGTGGCTCCATCTAATGTAGGAACTTACTTTATTAGAGGAGTTTTAGATAATAGTAGTTCTACTCATTATGAAAATTATATTACTGCTTCAGTTATGTATACTATATCTGCGATGACTATATTAAAAACTATGTTTAATGATATTAACGATTGTGAGTATGATACTTTTGCTCATGAACCAGTTGTTAGTTTGTTGGCTACTTATGTTGGTATTACTTTTGATGTTCAATATTTAAACAATACAAATGCTGGTGTTGCTAGTGTTATTATTAGTGGTAAGGGTAATTATACTGGTGTTGTTAGTTTAACCTTTACAATAGAAAAAGCTACTCCTAGTTATATTAAACCTGCTACTTTAAATGCTGTATATGGTAATACCCTAGGTAATGTTATTCTTGATAGTGCTTGGAAATGGGTTGATATATTATCTACTAGTGTAGGTAGTGTTGGTCTTAATCAATTTGATGCTATATATACTCCATTAGATGTTAACAATTATAAAACTGTTGTTGTAAAGCTTGATATTAATGTATCTAAGGCAAGTGTTAAAATGCCAAGTGTTATAAATAATTTAGTATATAATGGCTTAGAATTAATTGGTGTTAATTATGATGAGTTATTTATTGCTTATAATATAAAAGCTGGTGTTGCTAAAGCTATTAATAGTGGGGGTTATACTGTTACTTTTGAATTAAACCCTAATTATAAATGGGATAATAATAGTGAAGTAGATTTAACTTTAAACTGGAACATTGGTAAAGCAATTAGTTATATTCCATATGCATTTGGTGGTTTAGTATTTAATGGAGAAGAACAAACTGGAGTAGGTTATAGTGAGGCCTTTAATACTTATAAGATTAAATCAGGTGTTACTAAGGCTACTAATAGTGGAGATTATACTGTTACATTTGAACTTGATTCTAATTATATGTGGGTAGATGGTAGTGAAGAAGATATTACTATTAATTGGAAAATAGCTAAAGCTATAATTGAAATGCCATATGCTATCACTGGACTAATATGGGATGGTGAAGAACAAATTGGTGTTATTTGTGAAAATGAAGGTAGTGCTTATAAACTTGTAGATGGTAGTATTAGTGAAATTAATAGTGGACCTTATAGTGCTACATTTGAATTGAATCCAAATTATACATGGGGTGGTAGATTTGTAGATAATGATACTTTAGTTGTATACTGGGTTATTAGTAAGGTTAATGGTTTTGGTGAAGTAGATATAGATAATTATATTTTTGGCGGCAAAGTTGAAGATAATATTAAAACTAATCTTGATACTTTAGTTGGTGATTGGAAATTACTAGTAATAGAATTTAGTGTAGATGGTAAAAATTGGGAGAATTCTCCTGCTGTAAATGTAGGGACTTACTATTATAGAGCGATATTTAGTGATAGTGAGTCTGGTAATTTTGAAGTTTACATTTCTTCACCTAAGATGTATATGATAATGCCAATTATGATAAATATTGATATGTTTAATAGTATTAATAATGTAACTTATAATGGTTCTTCACTAACCCCAAGTGTTAGTTTGAAACCTGAGTATTCAAGTATTACTTATAATTTGGTATATTCTAGTAATGTTAATGCTGGTGTTGGTTCAATACTAGTAACTGGGAGTGGGAATTATGGAGGGATAGTAGTATTAAACTTTAATATAAATAAAGCTAATCCTACTTATAATGTTCCTAATAATCTAACTGCTATTTATAATCAAACACTAGGAAATGTAAGTTTAGGAAGTGGTTGGACTTGGAAAGAGGTATTATCTACTAGTGTAGGTAATGCTGGAGTTAATAAGTTTGAAGCTATATATACTCCTGTAGATACAAATAATTATCTAACTGTTAGTTTGATGGTTGATATAGTTGTTAGTAAAGCTTTAGTTTCAAAACCAACTGTAATAACAGATATTATATGGAATGGTGAAGTTCAAACTGGTATTAATTATATTTTGGGAACTAATGCTTATACTTTAACTGGTGAAGCTTTAGGAGTTGATATTGGTAAATATACTGCAACATTTACGCTAAATCCTAATTATATGTGGGATGATGATACTACAGAGAGTTTAGTATTAGAATGGGAAATTCTTACTCCAAGTCCTAGTACTAGTTTAGTGTGGTTATGGTTTATTATTGGTATGTTGATTGGTTCAACTATAGTATTTATTTTATGGTTTTTATACTTTAAAGATCGAGATGAAGATGAAGAGGAAGAAGAAAAGAAGAAACCTGAGAATGTAGAAGGAGGGACTGTATAATGTGGGTATTATATTTAATTGCTGGGATAGTTTGTGGAGCTATCATTACTATTACTATATTATATTTATTAAGTATGAAAAATTCTAATAAAGATAATATCGAGTATGTCACTGTAGATCCTGAGTTAGTTGGGCATTCTGCAACTATTGAACATAAATGTTTGGCTTGTCCAAATCCTGATGAGTTTACTTGCGATCAATTAGAGTGTTTTAACAAAGAAGATAGTTTAGTTGAAGATTTAACTTTAGATGAAACTGCTGCTGAAAATGATGATCTTATTATTGATGAACTGATTGCACTACAAATTCAAGAAGCTAATAAAGAAACTCTTGAGTATATACAATCAGGTAAGAAAAATGAAGTTCCTGCTTTAAGGTTTACTTTATCTAGAGAAGATGTTTTTGATTACATGGAAGATAAAGAAGGGATTTTAATCAATGAAGGAAAGAGTGTTTTTCCTAGTGTTATAGTTAGAACTAAGAAACATTATTGCGATTCGCTACATTGTGGAAAATGGTGTTTTGGACTAATGTGGGAAAGAAAAGGTGTTATTAAGTTCACCTTGAGGTTAGATGAAAATGTTGTCAAAGATATAAAATCTAAACATCCTGTAATGAACTTAGCTTTATTTCCAGCAGGTGAAAATTGGTATGATTTAGTAATCGATCAATCATTTAATAATAAACAAGAAGTTTATGATATTTTAGATATGGCTTTTAATTTTGTGTTTGAAAAATATTATAAAGAAGTTAATGGTGTTTATAAAACAGATGAAAAAGCTGCTAGATATGATCTTATGGTTATTAGTAATGGGTTAGAAGAAGCTGTTAAATTAGAAGATCCTGCTTATGATGAAGCTATTATTGAATATGAAAAAGCTTTATTAAAATATCGCCAAAAGAAAGTGATTCCATTTATTATGACTAGAACTAGGATGCTTAGATATGTTCAAAGAACATTCACTTTGGAAGGTGAAGAAGTTGTATCAAGAAGTAAACAATGTCTACCAGCTAGTTTAAAATCAAAAGGTAAAGTATATGCTTTAGTATATGAAAAGATGTATCTAAATAATTTTCCTGATAATAAAACTAATTCTTATGTATCTATGACTGTTAGAATATCTGATGTGTATGCTAAGTGGTTAGCATTACGTCATCCTGAAGTTTGTAGAGCTGCATTTCCTAAGAATCGTAATTGGTATGTAGTACCTGTTGATGGATCATTTAGTAATGCTAGGATGGTATATAGAGTATTAAAGAATGCTAAAAAATTTGTAGAAAGTAATTGAAAAATAAAAAGGCTCTTAATAAAGAGTCTTTTTTTATGTGTAAATAAATCTTATAGTATTGACTTCATTAGATTTTTATTATATTGCTTTGTAAGTTTATCTATAACAAATTTTATTTTTTTACAGTACTTTTAATTCTTCTGTAGTATACTTGATATCTTGTGTCATTTGCTTAATTTGACTATTAAAATTTTTTGCATCAGCACTTATCTCTATAGTTAAACCTCTAATTGTATTTGACATATTTTCTCCTTTATAAATAAAACATATCTTAGCAAATCTAAGAATATAAGAATTAATTATGAAGTTTATCCTGTACAACTATATATTATGAGTTTTAGTTATTATGTATTTATGAATATGTGATCTCTCATCATTAGTTTTTTTAAATCCACCAAAATCAAACATTTTTTTCTAAAAAACTAAACATACTTAATATTTCATTATAGTTTTTTGGGAACCATGTTATACTAAAGTACTTATTTTTATTCATTTTTCTATTTTCCTCATGATTATTCATTACATTAAAGTTATAATCATTCTTATAAATACTAAAATCACCATCAAGTATTTTATTTGTTCCTATTAGATAGTGAATATCAAATTTTATATGGCAGATTTCTTCATATTTTATATTGACATATGCTATTTTCATAGTACCTACAACAAATGTATATATTATACTTGTATCATCATATATTATCTCATAATATGTTCTATCGTTATCACTTCCATCCATTTTTATTCTTATTTTTACTTCCATTTAACACCTCTTAATATTTTACCATACTGAACAGTGTATATTTATCTATTTCTCATTTTAACCGCTTCTTCAGGTGTTAAATCTGTTACTTCATCAACTCCTTTAGATTTCATTCTATCTCTTCTTTTTTGTTTAATTACTTCTTTTATTTCTCTAATATCTAAAGACATAATTAAAACATACAAATCATTAAAGTGTAATCTGTTTATTAAACAATCTTGTATTTCATGTTTAATACAGCTTTGATATATACTAATAACTCTTGGCACAGTCAACATATCTTTTTTACTTATACTTGGATATAACTTTTTATATAAGTTATATTGTTTCATAAGTTCTTGACTGTGCTCTATTAGTTTTTTGGACTTGAGCACTTTTAGATACTATTTCAAATGCAGTTTCTATTACTTTTACTTGTTTAGTTAAAGTGTCTATATCTGTATCAAATAAGCTGCAAAATCTTTAAAACTACTAATTTCTTCAGAATCAATAAAACAGTAAAGTGCTTTAATAGCACTTAAAATACTCATTGTTCCTCTATTTTCTTTCATTGATTCATTTGCTCTAGCTACATAGCTAAAAAGAGTTTCATTCTTAGCAAGATTAGGAAACTCTGTTTCCCATTTTTCTTCTGCTAAAATAATAGCATTTGGTTTTTTATTCGTTCAATATTAGTATAGTATGAATCTGTTGCTATATAATGTAAGATAATAATATAACCATTTTTCTTAGCATTAATAAGAAAATTAGGTATTTTATGTACTGTAAAATTAGTTTCATATGCAAATGATTTACTATTATTTAAACATTCTTTTATTTCTTGTGCTACAAAAAAGGTTGCTTTACTTTCACGCAATGATTTTGGTTCAACATTAGAATATCAAATTTCATATGTATCTGAACATATAAGTTTTAAATTTAGTTTTAACTGTCCATAAAGTGTAGTTTTACCACTACCATTTGGTCCTGCTATTAATACTATTTCTTTCATTTTTTTATTGTCAGTATACTAATTTTTGGTTCAATAATAGCCATAACTTCACTATATGTTAAAATTTTAAAGTTTTCTTTGATTTCTAAAGCTAGTTTTATCATTTTATCATTTTCATTTATTTCTCTAATTTCTATAATTCTTTTACATTTTTCATCGTTCATAACTAACCTCATTATATTTTAAAATATTACAAATAAAAAAGAGTTTATTCTAACTCTTTTTCTAATTTCTTTAGTATTGCGAAAGCTTCTGTTTTACTTCCAGTATCTGATAATACTGAGAATGTTACATTGATAATATGATCAGCAATTCTATGTAAAGACAATAGTGTTGCATATAAACTCTTTGAAACTTCTAGTGAATATTCATTATTTCTTAATCTTTGGATATGATTGTCTCTTACTAATGATACTTCATCTATTATATTTTGGTGAATTTCTGAGATTTGTTTTAAATCTGTTGTTTTTCTTGTTTTAAATGTTTCATAACCTAAATCAAATAGTTGAGTTATTTTAGAATAGATACTTCTTAATTCTTCTTTTGTTATATCTATAAATGTTATATCATTTTGGTTCATGTAATTAGTTTCTTTAGCAAATAATACTGCATGATCACCTATTCTTTCTATATCATTAATGACATGATGTAAACTACCTATTATTTTTTCATCTTTTCTTATTATTGTTAGTGATGATATTCTTATAAAGAAATTGGCTAGTGATTTAGTTATATGATCTATTTTATATTCTTCACTGGCTATTAGCTTGCTTTGGCTCATATCATTATCTAAAAGAGCATTAAATGATCTTGTTAGATTATCTTTAGCGATAAGTCCCATATTGTAAGTTTCATTAAGAGCTTGTTCTATTGCAAAACTAGGATTAGCTAATAATTTATCATTAATAAATGAAAGATTTTGTTCTTCTGTTGGTTTATCTTTATATACTTTACTGATTAGGTTTACTACTTTGTTAAATATTATTAGTATAATTAAAGTATATATTAAATTATATGATAGATTATATATAGCTAAAGATATAGCAGGGTTAGTTGGAAACCAATTATTAAACATACTTATTATTGGTGTTTTAAATATGAATAAAATTATTGAAAAGGTTATTGCTCCCATAGCACTGGTTATTACATGAAAGATTGCAACTCTTTTTCCGTTTGGATTACAACCAAATGATGCTAACCAGGCATCTATACATGTACCAATATTGGCACCCATCATTAAGAATAAAGCTTGATCTAGTGAACCAATAACTCCATTGATTAAAAAAAGTATAAATACTCCAGAAGCAGCTGAAGATGATTGTATAATACAGGTAAATATACAACCAATTAATAATAGTAATATTGGATTAGTCATGATATCATATACAAATAATTTTGATAGTTCAATAGATAATTTTGAATCTTTTCCTCCAATTGCCGATCCCATTATTTCAAGTCCTAAGAATATTAACCCAAATCCTATTAATAATAAAGCTATGTTATTTATTCTTTCATTATTTGTTATAAAAGTAATTAATACTCCTACAAAAGTTAAAGAAGCTAGTATGATTGATAAATTAAAATATCCTTTATTTATTTCATACAAACAAAATATGAAAGCTGTTACTGTTGTTCCTACTTTAGCTCCTAAAACTATCCCTGAGCCTTGTTTTAAATTTACTACTCCTGCATTAGTTAAACCTACTGCTATTACCGAAGTAGCTGAAGATGATTGGATTATAGCAGTTACTCCCATCCCTATTGCATAATCTACAACTCTGTTTTTGTTTATTTTTTTAAAAAGAGTTTTGATACCTGAGTTCGTACTTTTTTCTAATCCTTCTCCTAGTTTTTTCATACCATATAAAAAAATGGCTACGCCACTCAATAATAATAATATATTCATTGCAATTTCCATATAATCTCCTATGCGTGTATTATACCAAAAATTCATCTATATAAACTAATTTAATAGTTTAATTGTTACTTTTATAGTTTATTCCAACTCTTTTTCTAACTCTGACTTCTGTAGTTGTAGTGTGATATTGATTTATTATAAGATTATACATACTTTAATTTTGTGAGTTAGATTATTTTAATCAATTTAATAAGAGTTTCAAATTCTATTGAATTCATGAAAGCATAGGCAAACTTTATATCTAGAGCTTTACATATATTTGTAAAGTCTTTTTTTAATTCATCTTCATCATCAATAGTATATCCTCCTATT
>Ga0123353_10011450_pt1 | contig 12499 bp, 8 predicted proteins | sample TergutLab28metaG_3_FD_92763 | JGI IMG/M metagenome (GOLD analysis project Ga0123353, IMG submission 92763) | Labiotermes labralis P3 segment gut microbial communities from Petit-Saut dam, French Guiana - Lab288 P3 | ecosystem: Host-associated > Arthropoda: Insects > Digestive system > Gut ... | reverse complement strand
ACGGGCCCGGGTCGTGCACCCCGGTGGCTGGGATCGGGGTGCCGTCTGGGACCAGGCCGACCCGCGGCGACGGCCCGATACCGCCGTCGGCAGGTCCGTACCCCTGGGCTGGCGGATGCGCTCGACCGGAGAGCGGCTGGCCAGGCGCACCGGAGTGCGCGAGGTGGGCAGGGATGGGTCCGGCGTCGTCTGGGACCAAGCCGACGCGCGGCGACGGCCCCATCTGGGCAGGCGGTCGGTAGCCTGCCGGCGCTTGGGCCACAGGGTGCGGATCGGGGCCGGGGACCGGCTGGCCGGACACCAGCCCGGCACCCTGCACCAGGTGTGCGGGGACCGGTGTGACTCCCCCCGGCATGAGCTCGACCCGCGGGGACGGACCCGTCTGGGGTTCTGGCGGCCCTTCTGCAGGGCTCTGGCCCGTCGGACCCGAGACCGGTTGGCGCGCTGGCAGCCCTGGGTCGTGCACAGGACGTGCAGGGATGGGTGCTGGGGTCTCGGCGCCGCTTCGGGGTGCGGGCGCGTCCCCGTCCGGCGACGACCCCGGCGACGGGTCACCCACCGTCGGAGGCTGGAACACCGCAGACGGCTCAGCAACCGGCTCAACCACAGGCGACGGATCCGCCAACGTCGGAGGCTGGAACACCGCCTCACCAACCGGCGCAGACGGCTCGACCGACGGCGACGGCTCAGCCAACGTCGGAGGCTGGAACACCGCAGACGGCTCAGCAACCGGCTCAACCACAGGCGACGGATCCGCCAACGTCGGAGGCTGGAACACCGCCTCACCAACTGGCGCGGACGGCTCGACCGACGGCGACGGCTCAGCCAACGTCGGAGGCTGGAACACCGCGGACGGCTCAGCAGCCGGAGCAGGCGCGGGCGGCGGGCCGGCCAGTGTCGGAGGCTGGAACACCGCTGCAGGCGGCTCAACCACAGGCGACGGGTCGGCCACCGTCGGAGGCTGGAACAGCACAGGCGGCTCAGCAACCGGCGCGGGCGACGGGTCGGCGAGAGTCGGAGGCTGGAACAGCGCAGGCGGCCCAGCAACCGGAGCAGGCGCGGGCGACGGGTCGGCGAGGGTCGGAGGCTGGAACGTCGCAGGAGCCAGGTCGGTCGCAGGCTCGGCGAGGACGGGCCCGGAGGGGGCTCCGGCCTGCGGGACTGCGCGGGCGACAACGGCATGGGGAAGAGCAGGTGCAGCCTGGGTGGTCTGTTCGGCGTCGGTCACCGCCGGGCCGGCCACTGGTGTCCGCGACGCCAGCGGCCCTGTCTCAGGTGGAGCCTCAGAAGCGGGGGGCGCCGACCCTGGCCGGGTGCTGGGCAGACGTGTGAAGGGCGAGGAGTCGTCGTCGTGCCGGGCGCGGGTCGGCAAGGTCCTGATCGCCTCGTCGCGAACCGGCTCCCACGTGGGTTCGTCCTCCAGCTCCACAGCACTGAGGTCAGGTGGTGCGGCGATAGCCGCGAACTCCTCGTCCGCGTCAGGTGGAACCGGGGGTCGTCGGACCGGGCTGTACTGTGCCGGGATGGACGGGGCCTGGGCGTCCTGGGTCTGGGTGGCCTTGCGGGCCTGCGGATCTGGCGGCTGGGGGAAGGACATCTGCTCTCCTCGACACACGTCGCCGAGGGGCGCAACCCTTCAGCGATGACCGAACGCATAACCCGATCGGCGGCATGGCACAGGTGATGAGCAGTTAGGTGAACGCCAGGTTCCCCGCGGCGTCCACCTCGGTACAGTTGCCGTTCCCAAGATGCGTGTCGAGCACAGCTGGCGGACGATGGCCCGTCCGTCGCCTGACCCATCGTCGTAGGTGCGTGGGGGATAAGCCGTCAGGTTCCCAGCTCACCGTTCGGCCCAGCCGGGCGCACCTTGCGCACGACGGCCTCGACCCCCCGGTACAACCCGATCTGGACGAGCACACCGCCGACGGCCAGCGGGGCCAGGACGAGCACGTACAGGTACGGCACGGGGATGACGGTGTGGGCGGCGACGAGGATGTCGGCGTCCTCGGGGTTGAACAGGTAGAAGTAGTTCGCGCCAGGGTCGACCCACGCACGCATGACCAGGTCCACGGGGAACACGAGCGTGGCGACGATGAGCAGGTGCAACGCCGAACGCAGCGCGTGCCACACGCTGGGCTGGTACAACCCCAACGACGCCAGCAACGTGCCGAGCACGACGTTCATCGAGTGGACCCCGTAGAACCCGATGGTCTCCACGGTGAACAGCGGCAGCCCGATGTAGATCGGCACCGGTGAGGTCAGGGCGAGGAACCCCGCGAGCGCCCCAGGGAAGAAGCAGAACGCGCGCAGACGTTCGACGAACCGTGGCCAGCGTTTCTCGTCGAGCAGGTAGGCCGCGATGAGGCACCACGCGACGATGTTGCACAGGTGGAACGGCAGGTTCTGCCCGAGCGTCACCTCTGGCAGGTCAGGGTTGAGAATCGACTTGAACGTGAACCACGTGTACAGCACGACGCTGCCCGCGGCTGCTGCTGCCAGCGTCCGGCGCTGGGTGCGGGCCGGCCGGTCGCGCAGCACCTGGTACAGCCCAACCCCGACCATCGCCATGACCAGCACAAACCCAAACCACATCACGGAGAACGGGTACATGGCGTACGTCCTGGTGGCGACGGTGCGGACCCTTTGAGTGTGACGCACGCCCCAGCGTCACGGGCCGACTTCGCGGGTGAGCTACCTCACTCACCGAGGCGGACCCGCGTGTGCCGTCCGGGCCTGAGCCGCGAGCGGTACGCCATGCACCCGGTGACGAACCGCGGCGAGGAGACGACCGTGTCCGGTTGGCGTGTCCACAACCCAGGGTGGTACCAGCACAGCTGGTGCTCGCCGGGCCGTTCGGCCGCGCCGCGCAGACGCAGCATCTCGTCGACCAGACCGTCACCACAGAGCTGTTCGGAGCGCACGTCACGACATGCTGCCGCCGCCGTGGTGCCCCCGCGACCTGGCGACGGGTGACATACAGGGGCACCCAGGTCGCCATGGGCACGCCCGGCCGTGGACGTGGGCGCGCCGGGGCGACCCGCCCGGGCAGCGCACAAGCAGCCGGCGGCGTCCGGGTTTCGCTGACGTTCCCGGTGTACTCTGGCGCTGACCGGCGCCGCCGGGCTTGATCACCTGACAGCGAGGTACATCATGGGTCTCTTCAAAGCAGCGGCAGGTGCGGTCGGCGGCACCCTGGCCGACCAGTGGTTGGACTTCTACACCGTGCCGGACGCCATCACCGCGACCACGGCGATCGTCGCCGCAGCCCAGCGCGGACAGAACGCCGGGCGCGGGTCGAACACCAAGGGTTCTGAGGGTGTCATCTCCAACGGTTCGAAGATCGTCGTGCCTGAGGGGTACGGGCTGGTCCTCATGCAGGACGGGGCGATCACCGGCCTGGCCGCCGAGGCGGGCCCGTACGTCTGGGACTCTGAAGCCCAGGACTCCCAGTCGATCTTCGCCGGCAACGGCATCATCAGCCCGCTGGTGAAAACTTCGTGGGAACGGTTCAAGTTCGGTGGGCGGCCCAGCTCGCAGCAGCAGGCGTTCTTCGTCTGCCTCAAAGAGCTGCCGAACAACCGGTTCGGCACCCAGTCGGAGATCTACTGGGACGACGCGTACATGAACGCGCAGGTTGGGGCGATCACCCGCGGGACGTACACGTTGCAGATCATCGACCCGATCTTGTTCATCAAGAACTTCGTCCCTGCGGCGTACCTGCGCCCTGGTGTGGCGTTCGACTTCACCGACTTCAACAACGACGCGGCGACCCAGCTGTTCAACGAGGTCGTCGGGTCACTGGCCCAGGCGTTCTCCCTGTACACCAACGACCCGGCGAAGGGGAACCGGATCACCAAGATCCAGTCTGACTCTGTCGGGTTCGCCCAGAGCCTGTCCGAAGCGGTCGAGGCTGGGTACCAGTGGCAGTCGGGCCGCGGCCTGGCGATCGTCAAGACCGCGATCATGTCGATCGAGTACGACGAGAACACCCGCGAGCTGCTCAAGAACGTCCAGCGGGCCGACGCGTTGTCTGGCGCCCGGGGCAACTCCAACCTCCAGGCCTCGGTGGCCCAGGGCTTCCAAGCTGCTGGTGAGGCCGGAGCTGGTGGGTTGTTCGGCATGGGGATGGCCGCGGGCAGCATCGGGCTGTCGGGCCTGCAGCAGCCGGTTCCCGGTGTGGGGGCCAACGCCCAGCCGGCGCCGGCCGCACCGGCGCCTGACTACGGCACGGCCCCCGTCGCGCCGATGCCCGGAGCCGCCGCGCCTGCGCCGGCCGCACCGGCGCCCGACGACCCCATGGCACAGCTGTCGAAGTACAAGGAGATGCTCGACGCGGGCCTGATCACCCAGGCCGACTACGACGCAGCAAAAGCCAAGCTCCTCGGACTGTGAGGTGACCGCACCCCCACCGGCTGGACCTGGTCCAGGCGGTGCACCGCAGTACCAGGTGGGACAGGTCGTCGGCGGGTGGCGTCTGACCGACCGCGGGTGGGTGCCGGCCAACCAGCCGGCGCCAGCGGCTGCCCAGCCGCAGTACCACCTGGGGCAGGTCGTCGGCGGGTGGATGCTCACCGAACATGGGTGGGTTCCGGCTCAGCCGGCGCCGGCTCCGGGGGCTGTGGGCCAGCCGCAGCAGCCCGGGCCAGTCCCACCAGCCCAGCCTGCCGCCGAGCCCGGCCAGGCTGCCCCCGGCCCCGGTGAGCCTGCCGCGCCCCTGGCACAGGTGGTACCGGTCCAGACCGGTCCCACAGTGCTCGACATGTCGAACACCGCCGCCGCGCAGGGCGTCAACCGCTGCCCCAAGTGCGGGGGCACCGACGTCGAGCTGCGCACCGAGACCGGCGAGCTGTGGTGCCTGTTCTGCCGTCACGCATGGTCTGAGGCCCGGGTCGAGGAGATGTTCGGCCTTGGCGAGGGTATCGAAGACCTCGTCGGCACCCAGGTCGGGTCCGGGGCGGGCGATATCGCCCGTGACGACTCGTCGATGCTCACGATGAAGTGCCAGGGCTGTGGTGCCGAGGTCGTCGTCGACACCTCGAACTCCATGTCAGCGCGGTGCCACTGGTGCCGGCACGTGCTGTCGGTCAACCAGCAGATCCCCAACGGCGCTGTGCCCGACGCGGTGCTGCCGTTCAAGCTCACCCATTCACGGGCTGTGGAGCTCATCGCCCAGTTCGCTGGCAAACGCCGGCTGTTCGCCCACGCCCGGTTCAAAAAAGAGTTCATGCCTGAGAACGTCGTCGGAGTGTACATGCCGTACATGGTGATCGACGCGAAAGCCGAGTCCCAGCTGCACGGCCGCGGGGAGATCACCACCCGCCGGTACACGCGCAGAGAAGGCGACCGTGACGTCACGTATTACGACGCTGACGTGTACCAGGTCTCGCGCCACGTGGCGTTCCTCGTCGACGACCTGACGATCGAGTCCTCAGCCCAGCGCGCCGACATCGACGTCAAACGCAACACCAACAACATCATCAACACGATCTTGCCGTTCGACACGAAGAACGCGGTGCAGTGGAACGCCAGCTACCTGCGCGGGTTCACCTCAGAAAAACGCGACCGGGACGTCGAGGCGATGCGCCCGGCCCTGGAGCACCAGCTGATGTCGATCGGCCGGGCCCAGGTGCAGACGTCGGTCGGACGTTTTGACCGTGGTGTGCGCTGGGAGCACGAAGGCCTCGACGTCGCCGGCACCCGGTGGGTGTCGATGTACCTGCCTGTGTGGTTGTACTCCTACTACCACGTCGAAGGCGGCCGCGGCATGGTCCACTACATCGCCGTGAACGCCCGCACCGGTGAGACGATGGGGTCGATCCCCATCGCCAAGGGCAAGCTTGTCTCCGCTTCGGTCGCTGTCGGCACCATCGTCGAGATCATCGCGATCGCGATCCTCCTGGCGGTGTTCTTGTGAGCATCCTCCTCACCCAGGTGCTGCCCGAGCTGCTCATGGCCGCCTCGGACGATTCTTCAGACTCCGGCGACGGCATCTGGTGGCTGCTGGCCTCAGGTCCGGCTGCTGGTGCGGCGATGTACACCGCCTTGTTCCGGTACTACCGCAACACTGACAAGTCCCACAACTTCGAGCACGAGACCCGCGTCCTGGCCAAACCCGTCGACGGCGACGAGCGCAAGGTCGACCATATCCGCGGTACCAGCGCCAGCCGCACCAAAGACCACAACGAATCCAACCACCGCCAGCGCGTCGAGCGCATCAGCTGACGGCAGCCCATGAGGTTCCGGCGCGGACAATGGGGACGGTTCCTGTGTCCTGGCTGGTCAGCCCTTGCGGTGACCAGCCAGCTGTCCGCCCCATCGTTCGGTTCACCCGCAGCCGGACAGTACGGTGGTGAGCATGAGCAGACCGAACCTCCATCTGCCTGGTGCCGTGCTTGTCGCAGCCTCGCTCGTCCTCGCCGGCTGCTCGGCGAGCACTGACGCCGACGACCGCGTCTGGCCGATGTCGCCACGGTTGGACCTGTATCGGTACGGCCAGCACGACACCATCGACGACAACCGGGTCCAGGAGCTCATCGCCACATGTATGAAAGAGCATGGGTTCGACTACACCCCGCAGCTGATCGAGATCATCGAGTACACACCGTCGGCCTATGACCCTGTCGCTGAGGCCAAGGAGTACGGCTACGGGGTCACCCCGCCGAGCAAAGCCGAGTACGCCCAGCGCGGGTCGGCCGCCGTGATGGACGCCTTTGCGAAGGCGGCCGACGAGAACGCTGCCTACGTCAACGGCCTGTCTGAGCGCGGGCAAGAGCTGTACCACCACGCGCTGTACGGCGACTACCAGACCGTGCACAACTCCGCCGGCGAGGAGGTGCTCCTCCCCGCGGGATGCACCGGGGAGGCCGACGCTGAGGTGTACGGAGAGTTCGACCCGGCCGCCGAACCTGACTCCACCGTCATCGACGAGTACTACGCCTACGTCGAGGACAAGGTCGACAACGACCCGCGCGTCCACGCGGCACGCAAAGCCTGGGTCTCGTGCATGGCCGGCAAAGGCTACGACTTCCTCACCTCCGACAAGGCCCGCGACTCGATCGTCGAACAGCTCGCCGTCCTGGTCGCCAGCAGCTGGGACAGCCCCGACTGGGACCCCGACTGGGACCAGGTCACTGACGCCGAGCTCGCCGCCCTGCACGCCGAAGAGGTCACGCTCGCCACCGCCGACGCCCAGTGCGCGGTGACCGCAGGTGTCACCCAAGCGGCCGACGACGCCCTCTTCGACGCCGAGACCACCTTCTACAACGCCCACGAAACCGACGTCGAAGCCTGGTTCACCGCCCACGAGCACCGGTGACACGACGGTGGGTGCGGACAACCCGGACGCGCAGCGCGCCAAAGGGACACTGCCGGTGTCGGTTTCGCGCGTTGGCGCAGGAAGACGACGGGCCCGACCGCCGGACGCGCCCGTATCTGCCCAGGTCAGACCGCGAAACGCCCGTCGTGCACGAGCCTGCGGCACGGTGTGGCCAAAGTGCGAAAGTGCCACTTTGCGAGTGCCCCTTTAGCACGTTGCCGACACGCCAGGGGACCGCCAGCATCGGCGTCTCGCCTGGTCAGACCGCATATTGGGCCGACTACGACGGCAGTGTCGCGACGTGCGGCGGTAGTACTTTGCAGTCCATTTGGCGCTTTGGGCGGCAGGTCTGGTCCGGGCTTCGCAGACTCATGGCTCACGGGAGGGTCACCATGGACGGGGGCTGGGATCCGGACCACCATGTACGCGGTCGGCGGCAGGCAGGAACCGGGACCCGACCTACACTGGCGACCATGACGCAGATCGCGACGGCGAAGGCTCTGGTCGCCCGGGCCCAGCGGATCGTCGTGCTCACCGGGGCGGGGATCTCTACTGGTGCGGGGATCCCGGACTACCGGGGGCCGCAAGGGGTGTGGACGAAGGACCCGGCGGCCGAGCGGGTGTCGAACCTGCGTGACTACCTGCACGACCCGCATGTGCGCGAAGTGGCGTGGCAGCGGCGGAACGTGACCTACACGCTGGCCCCGGACCCGACACCGGCCCACCGCACACTGGTTGACCTTGAGACCTCGGGCAGGCTCGTGGCGATCGTCACGCAGAACACCGACGGGCTGCACCTGCTCGCCGGTAACAGCCCGGACCTGGTGCTGGAGATGCACGGCAACATCCGGCGGTGGCGGTGCGAGGACTGTGGCGCGTCCGGGCCGATGGGTGACCAGCTGGCACGGCTGGAGGCCGGGGAACCTGACCCGGACTGTCCGACGTGCGCCGGGATCACCCGTGCCACCGTGGTCTTGTTCGGCGAAGCCCTCGACGAGGCCCTGCTCGGCCGGGCCTTTGACGTCGCCGCGCGGTGCGACCTGCTCGTCGCGGTGGGTTCGACCCTTGTCGTCCAGCCCGTCGCATCGCTGGTTGCGGTCGCCGTCCAGCACGGGGCTGGCGTGATCATCGTCAACGCCGAACCAACCCCCTACGACGACCAGGCCGACGCCGTCCTGCGCGGCGACATCCAAGACGTCGTCCCCGAGCTGTTCCACGCCGTCGGGCCCCGCGAAACATGATCGATCCGTCGCGAAGTGATGCTGGAGCATCACTTCTCGACGGAACGATCAGTTCTCATCGCTGGCCGCGCACGACGCTACAGTCGGCGCGTCAGCCGCTCGCGGGGGCCCACGCATATTTTCCGTCCAACGAGTCACGCGGTTTCCGGACCATCCCCATCGCGCCGTACTCGTTCACCTGAGGCGGCCCGCTGCCGAGCTGCACGAATCCGATGTCGAGTGTTGTCGTCACGCCAGTCTGTTGGTCAGTCACCGAATACCCGCCCCTGTTCCCCCAGTAGATGTTGCCGTGAAAAGCAAACACCTGCCCGAAGTGGCCAACAACCTGTTTCCACCGCACCTCGGCCGACTCAAGATCAAGCCCAACCATGAAAGAGTCTTCCGACACGGCGCGGCACACTGGGACCGGCTGCCCATCGTCGTATAAGCACTGGTAGTCAGCCCTGTAGCGGATGTCGTCTCGATCTGGAGCAAACGACTCGACCGTCCCGTCGATGGACGAGAAACGTAAATGTTCGGGCGCCGACAACTGCTCAATGCTGAGGATGGCGTAGGCCGGATTGGCTGGGTCGATGTAACTGCCGCGGAGCGACGAGGAGGAGTCCAGCAACGGTGTGGTTTTCCCGGTCTCCATGTCCAGAGACAACACATCCCCGCGCGACACCGACGTGGCAAGTGCATAGCGACCCGATGCCCGGAGGGCGCCCATGGCCTCGCTTTTCCAGCGCACAGTCCCGGTCGCAGGATCCAGAAGCATGGCGTGATGCTCGACACAATGCGTGGGGGTGCCGAAGGTCAGCAACAAATCTCCATCATGCTCGCCAAGCTCAAGGTCGGCGCACTGGCGAATCCACACACTGGCAGGAAAGGAATCCTCCGATGGCACCTTTCCGTCCGAGAAGCAGCGAGCCTTGTCCAGCGGCACGACCATGCCCCAGACGACAGAGCCGTCGTCGACCCTCACGCCGACGACGTTGACTGCATAGTCGTCGACCTTTCCGCTGGGTGCGGTATCTCTGGCTCCTGCTGTTGCGACGACCACGATGTCACCGATGACGAAAGGTGCGGCCAGGAAGTCTTGGGGCTGGTCGGTCGTCAGCGTCTCCCACGAGCGCCGCGGGTCGTTCAGGTCGGTCAGGTGCAGGGCGCCGTCCTCGACCCAGAGCAAGGTGGTGCCCGCCAGCGTCCCGTGCTCGAACTGGTCGCGGGTCAGCAGAACAGCACGGGTGAAGTCGAAGCGTGACGGCGGATCGAAGGCCACGGCAACGGACGGTATGGATGCCGTCGACGGAGTTCGGTGTTCAGCACCCGAGCGGCCCAACACCCACAGGGCCGCGCCGACGAGGCCAATTGCCAGGCCGACGACGAAACCGCCGACCCACCATCGGCGCTCCCAGCGCGAGCGGCCTTGCACAGCCTCGGCCTTGTCGGCGGGCCCGCTGGTCACGAGCGAGCTCCCATGCGCTCTGCGAAATCCGGAATCGCCGGAGGACGGGCATCCTCCGCGAGGGTCCCGTGGTAGTGGCTGACGTAGCCAGAATCCGCAGCCGTAAAATCCCGGGCCGTGGACTGGATCAGCGCGCGCCTATTCGCCTCAGCCTCGTCGAGGACTTCCACCACGGTGCGGAGGTTCACCGCAGCCGCATCCGCTTCATCGCCCAACTCCCTGAGCGCCAGGCCCAGGTAGAACATGAGTTCGTCCAGCCGGGAGTACGGGCCTTGGGGTCCGATCCCGATACGCGAATGACGTTTCATGACCGCACCGGTCGCCGCTTCTCGGCACGACTGCACCGCACTGGCGGCAGTGCTCAACTTCGCGGCGACATTGGCAGTGCGCTTGACCACTTCCAGTGCGATTTTGCGATCGTGCACCAATGTCTTGGGAGGTGCCGTGATTGGCGCAGCCTTCGGGTTGAATAACTGATCGGGATCGAGCACGATTGCGGAAATGGCGGCACTGGAGGTGTCCCAGATGCTCTGCTCAACCGTTGTCACGACCTGGTCGACGCTGCCATTGGACCCATTCAGAAGCAGCGAGAGCACCTCGATTGCCCCGGAGTAGGACGGGATGGGCGGCCTGGGCGGATCGACCCACTCGAACGCACTGAAACTCCGATTTCCCGGATACGTCGCGGTCGCCGCCGCGAAAAGAATAAAACTGCCGACCTTGGCGGGAACCTTGTACGGGGCCGGTGCCAGCGAGGCTACGCCGAGCACTTTAGAACCGATGTTCAGGATATCCGAAATGCCGATGTCTCTGCTGGCAGCCTTCCCCGCGAGCCGCTCGCAGATCCCTGCAATTCGATGGACAGTCTGAGGCGCGCCGTAGCTCGCCGCACGCCAAACCGCGGCCTCCGCTTCAAGAGACGCATCGACAACTTGAACGACGACCCCGCAGGCGTGCACCGCGTTGACTAGTTGCTGATAATACTGCTTGAACGCGCTGATGGCTCTGCCCCTCAAGCCTTCGTCATCGTCCGACTCCCCGTCTTCATTCACGTCTCCGAAAAGTTGTGTTGCTCCTTCTTCGAGGTTGGTCCAGAGAGTCCCATCGTGCGGATATACAATATTCCCGTTCTTCACCGAAGCGAACCCAAAGGCGTCAACTACCGGCTGGAATGCCTCGCGCCAGTTGTCAATTTCTTTCGGGTCGGGAATCTCGCGCCACCGGCTCACAATCCTGTCGATCCAACTCCGAATATCTTGAAAATCGCCGACATAGCTGTCGGGAGCGATGCAGGAATATCGCATTTCTTCATCCACCCCCTGCCCGCCGCCCCCGAAACGGCCGCGCTGGGGCCGGGCGTATCCTGCAAACCCGTAGCCAACGTGGCCACGACCATAGTATCCACCGCCATGATCGTCTCCCCCACGCCGGACAAACCCGCCTCCGCGGGGGTTGGAACCGCCAGGACCGCACATAAAGGCCTCAACTGCTGCGAAGTTCAGCCGCTCGACTGCGTACTCAAGATCAGATCCGCTCGGCACTATTCTCACCCTCTCGTCCAGATTCGTGCCACCAGGACAGATGTCCAGGTCGCCTACTGTGTGCAACATGGCCCATCGTCATCTCGGGCCCCTCCTCGTTCAGAGGCAACCTGGAACCCCGTGTATCGAGGTGCCCGCCGGACGAGCATGCCTTGCCGGACGTTGCCAAGGTTGCGGTGCGCTGGGCCTCTGCATCCCGCGTTCGTGACAGAGCAGATGGAGGTCCTGTCACTTGCCGGCGTTGTTGACGCCAGCCTGACATCGACCGGCGCGCCGGGCCCTCCGGGGTCGCCCGACCGGGCTTTGTGCCCACACTTCCGCAGCGCCGTCACATCTTGCCCCTCCCGTATGCGCGGTTTGTTACCGCCATACCCCACCAAACCCGTGAGTCTCGGACATAGTACCCCATCGCCCGTCCGGATGATGCGGCAGGGCCGGTTGATGACCCGCATCGACAGTCTGACAAGACAGGGCTGGGCGGGCGAAGTGCTCGCGATCGACATCCGGGCAGGTCGGCGTGGGTCTGGGCGGTGGTTCATCTCCTCGGCGAGCAGGGCAGGCCTGGCTCGAGCACTCGGGACGCGCGGCCCTCATGCTCGCCCCAAGCCAACCGGGACTGGGGCGCAGCGCGGTCGTTCGGCGACCGGCGCGTCCGACCACAAGGCTCCGCATCGAACACAAGGCTTCGAAGCCTTGTGTTCGATGCGGAGCCTTGTGGTCGGACGCGGGAGGTGACGGCCCGCTGCCCCGGGTTGGTGACGCACCGTAGGATGGGCCTGTCCAGCCAGGCTCTGCCCGGAGCGGGAGGCGTGATGGTCCGCAAGAAGCTGCCGATCGGTATCCAGACCTTTGCCCAGATCCGTGAGGACGGCTGCTACTACGTCGACAAGACCGGGTACGCCCAGGAGCTGGTCGAGCAGGGCAAGGCGTACTTCTTGTCGCGTCCGCGCCGGTT
>Ga0123353_10011449_pt1 | contig 12500 bp, 8 predicted proteins | sample TergutLab28metaG_3_FD_92763 | JGI IMG/M metagenome (GOLD analysis project Ga0123353, IMG submission 92763) | Labiotermes labralis P3 segment gut microbial communities from Petit-Saut dam, French Guiana - Lab288 P3 | ecosystem: Host-associated > Arthropoda: Insects > Digestive system > Gut ... | reverse complement strand
GTCGCGGCAAAAGCGACGCCGGCAGGCAGTGCAGACTTAAGGCTGTTGACTTCCGTGGTGAAAGATACTTCCAGATCATCTCCGGAACCCCCTGCACCCCCCGGGGGATAGTTGCCGGCGTTCGCATATTCGTCATAATCTTTAGGCGCTATCAAAGCCAAAAAATCATTCTTCGACAATCCATGCTCCGCGGAAACGCCGATCACCTGCCCGTATTTCCGATTTTTAATATCGTCAACACTTGACTTTTTCAGCGAACAGCCGCCGGCAAACATCGGCAAAACCAACGCCGTTATGCAAATAAGGGCAAGGGAGACAAATCCCGATTTTTTAACCTTTTTCACGTTTTGCTCCTTTGCCGAAAAAAGCGGCGGGCGACTATCGGATGACGGTCAGAGTACAATATGCTAAAATTCAATCCGCTGTTCGATATATCTGCGTAGCTCATCAATCCGTACGCGAACCTGGCTCATGGTGTCGCGGTCGCGCACGGTGACGCATTTGTCCTCCAACGATTCAAAATCGAAGGTTAGGCAGAACGGCGTACCGATCTCGTCGGCGCGGCGGTACCGCTTGCCGATGCTGCCGCTTTCGTCAAAAGCGACGGGAAAGTATTTGGACAGCTCCCGGTAGATGGCCGCCGCCTCATCAGACAGCTTTTTTTGCAATGGCAAAATCGCCGCCTTGACGGGCGCGAGCGCGGGATGCAGTTTGAGCAACACGCGCGTCTCCGTTGCGCCGTCCTCGCTGACATCCTCCTCGCGGTATGCGTCGGACAAGAAAGCGAGCAGCACGCGCCCTACGCCCAGCGACGGCTCGATGCAGTACGGGATGTATTTTTCGCCCGTAACCGGGTCGGTGTATTCCAGATTGTCCTTAGACTTGGCCATGTGGCTTCTGAGGTCAAAATCCGTCCTGTCCGCGATGCCCCAAAGCTCGCCCCAACCGAACGGGAATTTATATTCGAAGTCCGTCGTCGCGTTGCTGTAATGCGAGAGCTCCTCCTTCGCGTGGTCGCGCGCGCGGACATTTTCCGCCGTCATACCCAGTGACAACAGCCATTGATGGCAAAAATCCTTCCAATACGCGAACCATTCGAGGTCGGTACCGGGCTTACAGAAGAATTCCAGCTCCATCTGCTCGAACTCGCGCGTGCGGAAAATGAAGTTCCCGGGCGTAATCTCGTTGCGGAATGATTTACCGATCTGCCCGATCCCGAACGGGACCTTCGCGCGCGCCGTACGCTGGACGCTCTTAAAGTTGACGAAAATGCCCTGCGCGGTCTCCGGGCGCAGATACACAACATTCGCGGTCTCCTCGGTGACGCCTTGGAACGTCCGGAACATTAGGTTAAATTTGCGCACGCCGGTAAAATCGGACTTGCCGCATACCGGGCACGCAATCTTATTGTCGGCGATGTATTGCTCCAGCTTTTCGTTGGGCCAGCCGGCGATGGAAATATTCAGTCCTTTCTTTTCGATGTGATTTTCAATCAGCTGGTCGGCGCGGTGGCGCGACTTGCAGCCCTTGCAGTCCATCAGCGGGTCGGAAAAGCCGCCCACGTGGCCGCTCGCCTCCCATACCTGCGTATTCATCAAGATCGCGCAGTCCACGCCCACGTTGTAGGGCGACTCTTGAACAAACTTCTTCCACCACGCGCGCTTGATGTTGTTTTGAAGTTCCACGCCCAACGGGCCGTAATCCCACGTGTTGGCGAGCCCGCCGTAAATCTCGCTTCCGGGGAAAATAAACCCCCTACTCTTGCAAAGCGCCACCAGCTTATCCATCGTCACAGAATTCTTTTGAGGCATTTTTTATTCTTTCCTGTTTGATTATTTAGGCAACATTAAATCAATCGTTTCCTTAGAGACCATTCTACTAGCAAACCTCAAAAATGTCAAATATTCGCGAGCAGTTGGAAAAAATTACGACAAGACGGAAAAATAGTAACACTTTGCTTCCGCGCACATATGATGGAACGAGGGATAAATACGCGCGAATTTATTCCCCGGCACTATCGTAAAGCAATTTATGAAATACACCAGATAAAGCGATCGGCACAAAAGACCTACGACATACGAAAGACACTTCGCAAGATAATACACGAAAGACGAATACTTTTACCGAACAATACTGTTCGGTATCGGATGAAAAATAGACTTGTAAGAAAGCCGAGCGCAATCGAATCAGGTCAAATAAAAAATACGGAGGAAGGCAAAATGTTTGGCGGAAACGGCGGATTTGATAACTGCCTGCTCATCCTGCTCCTATTGTGCTGCTGCGGCGGATGCGGCGGCCACAGGGACGGGTTTGGCGAGAACGGCTGCGGATGCGGCGACAGGGGCGGCTTTGAATGCTGCGATATTATCTGGCTCATCCTGTTGCTGAGCTGCTGCGGCGGCGGACGCGGCGGAAGATGCTGCAAATAACGTACTACATATCAACGCGGCATTGCAACATCACGGTACTTAAAGACAGGGGCGGGGAACAATCCCCGCCTCTTGTTTTCCCGCGAAAGATACGCTTGGCATCTCGCTAGCCCCAGACCGGTTCCACCCCGCCACTTCCGGAGCACCACTCAAGAGGGGGGATAAGCGGCGCAAGCGGCAAAGGGAGTGGAAATACCCCATAGTCAATGAAAAATTTAGACAAAAAGTTTTTTGAAAGGGGTGGCGGAAACTTTTTTCCAAAAAAGCTTCCGCGCATTCTTCCTACCCTTTCCCCCGGATTTCCCCGCGTTTGATTTTACCGCTGATCGTTTTGGGCAGCTCGGTTACAAACTCGACGATGCGCGGATATTTGTAGGGCGCGGTGATTTTCTTGACGTGATCTTGAAGTTCCTTTTTCAACGCGTCGGACGGCTCGTAACCCCGCGCGAGCACAACCGTCGCCTTGACCACCTGCCCACGAACCTCGTCGGGCGCGGCCGTCACGGCGCATTCCAGTACGCTTTTGTGGGTGAGCAGCGCGCTCTCGACCTCAAACGGACCGATACGGTAGCCGGAGCATTTGATGATATCGTCCGATCTGCCTACAAAATAGTAGTATCCGTCTCCGTCCCGCCACGCCGTATCCCCTGTATTGTACATGTTGTTTTTGAAAGCCGCCGCGTTGGCCGCAAGATCACCGAGATACTGCTTGAATAGACCCGTGGGATAGTTTTTGTCCAGGTTTTTGACCACGATGGAGCCGACGATCCCGTCCTCGCAAGGAACGCCGTTTTCGTCCACAATGTCGATGTCGTATAACGGAGAAGGAAGCCCGATCGAACCGGGACGTACGGGCCTGTACGGGTAATTGGCGAGCATCACCGAGCTTTCGCTCTGCCCAAACCCCTCGCAGATTTCCAGTCCCGTCGCCTCTTTGAACCGCTCGAACACTTCGGGATTGAGCGGCTCTCCCGCCGTGCACGCCTTCTTGATAGAAGAAAAATCGTACGCTTTGAGGTCTTCTTTGATCAAAAACCTATACACGGTGGGCGGCGCGCAAAACGTCGTCAGATTCAATCGCGAAATCAACTTGAGCAGCTTGAGCGGCACAAACTTTTCCGTATCGTACGCGACAATTTCCGCGCCGCAAATCCATTGTCCGTAAATCTTGCCCCATCCGAATTTCGCCCAGCCGGAATCCGACATTGTAAGGTGCCGCGTGTTGTCCCGCGTCTCTTGCCAATATGCGGCGGTCGTGATATGCCCGAGCGGATAGGTATAATCGTGCGCCACCATTTTGGGCATCCCCGTAGTGCCGGACGAAAAATAGACGAGCATCCGGTCGTACGCTTTAGACGCCTGCGCCCCTTCCGGCCTCTTAAAATCGGACGACGATGTTCTGATCAGTTCCCTAAAATCAACAAAACCTTTACCGAATACTTGCTCGCCCACAACGCCGACATGCTCAAGCGTCTTGCACTCGGGCGCGGCAACGGCAATGTTGTCCAGCAGCTCGCGGTCGTCCACGCACACGATCATTTTGACCGACGCGGCGTTGCAGCGGTAAACAATATCCTTGGGCATCAGCTGATAGGTCGCGGGAATCACGACCGCGCCGAGTTTGTGCAGCGCGAGCATACAGATCCATGCTTCCGCGCGCTGCTTGAGAATGAGCATCACAACGTCGCCCTTCCCGATACCCAAGCCCGCAAAAGCGTTGACGCACGCGTCAGAAAGCCTTTTTAGGTCCGCGAACGTATACGAGGTCTCGTGATCACAGTCGTCAACGTGCAACAGCGCCCTCTTGTTTTTGTCGGCCGCCGCCCAGCTGTCTACCACGTCGTATGCAAAATTGAAGTTTTCGGGTATGATCAGCTCGTAATTGTTGATAAAATCCTCATAGGACTCAAATTTTTGTTTAACTAAATATTTCTCTAACATAGCTTCCTCGTTTGCATCCTGTATTTTGTTCGTTCTATAGCTTTGTGAAAATATAGTCGCGCCGCAGACGGCCAACAGTCGCGAGAGCGGCGAAGGGAATGCAGAACCCCCTGCATGACCGAGCCGACTGAGCGGACGCAGACTGTATCCGGCGTGAATATTTCTTCACAGTTATCTGAAGTCGTTGATGACGGTCAAAAAGACCGCGGTATCGGTGAGCGCGATTTGCATATGGGGTAACGTAGGATTAAAATACAGGCTGTCTCCCTCGTTGAGCACGAGTTCCCTGCCGCCCACCGTGACTTTCATTGCACCGCTAAGGCAGTAGTTAAATTCCTGCCCCCTGTGCGCAACAGGCTTGACATCCTTTTCGCCCTTCGCAATGGTAACCACCATCGGATCCATGACCCGGCGCTTATAATTGTACGCGAGAGAGGCAAAGCTGTAACCCTTGTACCGTTCCACGTTTAATCCCGCGCCGCTGCGCACAAGCGTATAATTCTCCATGCGCGGCGCGTCTCCGCTCATCAGCTCGGTCGGATCGACGTTGAGGACGCCCGCGATCGCGTAAAGCGTCCCGATCGGAATATCCGCCGCCGCGTTCTCGTAAGCCGCATACTGTTCCGCGCCGATGTTCAGCCGCCGCGCCATTTCCGGCGCGCCGATCCCCAAGATCTCCCGCAGTTCGACGATCCGTTCCGCAATGATTTTTTGTTGCGTTGCTTCCTCTTTGCTCATTTTTTATTCCTCATTCTTTGAATGTAGTCGTCAATTTGTTTGGGATTGGCCTTGCGTTCGATCCGGCCGCCTCCGTGCAGAAACTTGGATATCCCGCCCGCGCCGGCGGCAATAATGTCCGAGGTCTCCTCCATCGAAGCGATATTGAAGCGGCATTGCCCGCCCGGCAGCGTATACCCCACATTTTCCAATCCGCCCGCCGTCCGCTTCTGCCGGTACAGGTAATACGGGATGTAGCCGGCCGCCGCAGCGGCTTCGCGCGCGTAATCCGCCATTTTCGTTGCCGCGGCGTTTTGACAAGGCGCAACACAATGATCATGCTCTTGTTTTGAGGCGGATTTTCTAACCGAACGGCGGGCGCTGTCCGCGGCGGCGTTCCGGTCGTCGGAGCCGCCCTTGAGCGACAATGCGTGCACGGTGATATTTTGCGGCCTAAGCGCCGCGACCGTATCGAACGTGTTCTTGAAGTCATCCGGAGCTTCTCCGGCCAATCCCGCAATCAAATCGCAATTGACCGACAGGCCGCTTTGCTTCGCCGCCTCGTACGCCGTGAAGAATTGCTCCGGCGTATGCCCGCGCCCGATCCTTTTCAGCGTTTCCGCATTGAGGGTCTGCGGATTTACGCAGATCCGGGCCGCTCCGCGGCGCGCGAGCAGTTCCATAAGCTCGGGCGTAATACTGTCGGGACGGCCGCATTCAACCGTTAATTCCGGACACTCGGGAATCGCGCTCAAAACATCGTCCAACAACGGCAGCGGAATGCATGACGGCGTGCCTCCGCCCACATAGACCGCTGTAAAAGGCGAGAAATGGGCTGCCAGCGCGCGAATCTCTTCCGTCAGTATTCGGATATATTCCGGCAAAGCCTTGGCGGCGGCTTTGAGCGTGGACGAGACGAACGAGCAATACGCGCAGCGCGTGGCGCATACAGGGATATTCACATACAGGCATCTGCCGCGCGCCATATACCCTTCTTGCGCCGCTGTAATATCCACGGCGAGCCGCGCCCGCGCGAGACTGACCGAATAAAGCCCGCTCAACCGCGCGGCGGCTTGCGCATCGTCGCATCCCTGCTCCAACAATTCGTACACCAACCGCGTAGGGCGTATACCCGTCAAGCTGCCCCAAGGCAGCTCTGTTCCCGTCTGTTCGCGCAGCGCACGGTAGAGCGCGTCCTTTTGCTTGCGCTTGAGAATCCTTACGTCCGCATCGCCGCATTCGCCGTGCGCGACAGTCGCGCCGTCAAGGGCTATTTGATACCCGCCGCTCTCGAGCTTGAATTCCAGCTTACCGCCGTACCCCGCATCATCTTTAAAACTCGGGAAGAAAGCGCGGACGACATCCAGCAGATCTTCCTTGTACGGCGAATCGGTTATGAAGCATTTTATCATATTGCAGCCTTGTTTGTCATCTGTTTGTCCGTCTTTATATTGTCGTTTTGTGCACGTTATATTGTCGTTCTGTACACGTTATATTGTCGTTCTGTGCACATTCTCCACTACGTCGATATTTTTAATTTTGCGGATGAGCGCGTCGAGCTGCGCGGTTTTGTTCACGGTGATTTGGATGTTAATGACGGCCTTGCCGCTCTTGGACGTGCGGGCATTCATGCTTTCGATGTTGACCTTCAGCTCGCTGAGCGCCGTGGTGACGCGAAGCAGCAGGTTCGCAACGTTGGCGGCGGTGATTTGAAAACTGGCGGTAAAGCTTTGCGCGGCGTCCGTCCACGCGACATCGACGAGCCGTTCCTGTTCCATGCCGGCGACATTGGGGCATGCGGCGCGGTGGACGGCGACGCCGCGCCCGCGGGATACGAAACCGATGATTTCGTCGCCCGGCACGGGCGAACAGCACCGCGCGAGCCTAACCAGCAGGTCGTCGTGCCCCAACACGCTTATCCCCTCTTTATAAGCGCGGGTTACGGGCGCGGTTTGCCCGAGGGGCAGCGGCTTTTCCGCCTGCGTCTTGAAAAACTCAATCAACTTGGGGACGATTTGGCGCACGGAGATCCCGCCGTAACCGACGGCTGCGAACATATCGTCTGTATTCATAAACGAGAACCTTTGCAGGACGATGTCGGCGCCGGACTGCGAAAAAAGCTGAGAAAAATTGTAGCCATGGCGTTTCGCTTCCAATTCGAGCATTTCTTTGCCAAGCTTGATGTTCTCATCCTTCATCTGCTTTTTGAACCAAGCGCGAATCTTGGCCTTCGCGCCCGTCGTTTTGACGAAAGACAGCCAATCGCGCGAGGGCCCCTTGGCGGCCGACGACGTGATGATTTCCACGTAATCTCCGCTTTGCAGCTTGGTCGCGAGCGGTACGATCTTGTTGTTGATCTTTGCGCTGACACAGCGGTTGCCGATTTCGGAGTGCACCGAATACGCAAAATCCACGGGCGTGGAGCCTTCGGTGAGCGGCACGACGTCGCCCTTGGGTGTGAAGACGAAAACCTGCCCCGCGAAAAGGTCGTGCTTGAAGGATTCTAAGAAGTCCTTAGAACTCGGCATTTCGCCTTGTACGGCGATCACGTCGCGCAGCCAGGACAGCTTGCTGTCCGGCAGCGTGTCATTTTCTCGCTTTTCCTTGTATTTCCAGTGCGCCGCGATGCCGTATTCCGCCGTTTTGTGCATCTCGAATGTGCGGATCTGTATCTCAAACGGCGTCCCGTAATTGGTCATTACCGTGGTATGCAGCGATTGATAGTTGTTGGGCTTGGGCACCGCGATATAATCCTTAAAGCGGCCCGGAATCGGCTTCCAAAGCGTATGAATACGCCCCAATACTTCGTAACAAGCGTTCACCGTCTCCAAAATCACACGCACGGCAGTCAAATCGTATATCTGATCGAACGTCCGCCCGCGCGCCAGCATCTTCTTGTAGATGCTGTAAAAATGCTTGGGACGCCCCGAAACATCGCCGCGCAAACCCATCTCGCCCAGCATCCCGCGCAGGGTCTCGCAAATCTGGTTGACGAGCTGCTCGCGTTCCGCCCGTTTCAATACAACGTCGCTGACGAGCTGGCTGTATATATCAGGCTTGAGTACGCGCAGCGACAAATCCTCCAGCTCGCACTTGATATACGAGAGGCCCAAGCGCGACGCGAGCGGCGCGTATATCTCGATCGTCTCCGTCGCGAGCGCGCTTTGCCGATCGTAGGAAAGCGCGGCGACCGTGCGCATGTTGTGCAGGCGGTCGGCGAGTTTAATCAGCAGCACACGTATATCCTCCGCCATCGCGAAGAACATTTTGCGCATGTTCTCCGCCTGCTCCTCCTCTTTGGACTTGAACGTGATCTGCTCCAGTTTGGTAACGCCCTTGACCAGGTCGCATATCTCCGCGCCGAAATCCCTGCGTATGTCGGTTTCGGTAATCCGCGTATCCTCCACAACATCGTGCAAAAACGCCGCGGCTACGGCGCCCGCGTCCATGTTGAGGTCGACCAGTATTTCGGCCACGCCCGCGGGATGCGAAAAATAATCCTCGCCCGAGACGCGCTTCTGCCCTTCGTGCGCTGTGCGCGCGTAATCGATCGAACGCAGGATCAGTTCCGCGGCGGCGCCTTTGTATTGTGATTTGATTCTTTTGATCAGTTTTTCCATTATTCCATGCCTGCCACGCGGCGGTACAGCGGCGAACAGTTCAGTTCCGTTTGGATTGACGCGTCTATCCTATAAACTCCGTCATATTCCTTAACGATCCCGAGTTCGATAAACACCAACAGCGCAAAGACGAAATGAGCAGGCGTGCACACGTCCGCGAGTTGGCGACAACAATCCCACATACCCGTTTTTTCCATGTCGCCCGCGCGAACCAGCGCGCGGTATACCGTTAGCATATCCTCCCGCAAGAAACTGACGCCGGCAAAAACGTCCGTAGTTTCCCGATCCGCCGCGACAATGACTTCGGCGTCCGTGCGGCCGTTGAGCCATCCGACAAAGCCGCGCGGCGGCGGCGAAAGCAATACGATGCGGTCATACCCAGACAGATCGCCCTCAAAATTCGCACCGACGGAGACCCGATTGAGGTTGTTTGGCGACGGACTTTCGCCCACGCAGTGCATAAACCCGTCCGCCGCCGGACAAATTTTGAGAAACTCGAGATAGGTCCGGATATCGGGCGCGCGCACCGCCGTTCCGTACGGCTTCGGAAATTTCAGCGTTTCCAAACCGGCAAACGAAACGCTCGTATACCGTTCCGGTTCAGACGCAGTCTTGCCATGCTGCCAGGAATTGTAATACGTTTCCAGGTTTTTGTCGATACTTCCCAGCACCGGCACATTATAATTCACGAGCGACAGCGTGACGCTCTCGATCCCCCGATATTCCGACAGCGACAACTCCACGGCAAATTCATATGTCCCGTCGGTTTGGAATTGTTCCAGCGCGCCGATACGATTGTAGGCGAGTATCCGCGCCGCGCCCGCGGTGATAATCAAATGCTGTTTGCCCCGCATCGCTTCGGCGCGGGGCGCGCGCGCTTTGACCAAAAATACCGGCCGGGGATTGGAATGCCCGAACGGTTCCAAGATTTCCAATTCACGGCAAAGCGCGGGCGTCAAAGCGGACGCGCATGCTTCGGCGTCATAGGCGGTCTTTGGCAAAAACAGTTCGGACGCGCAATTTTCTTTGAGATACAAATTGACACGCCGCTCGAATTCGTTTAGATTTTCCGGTTCCAGCGAGAAGCCCGCGGCCTGCGCGTGCCCGCCGTACTCTGTAAGGATGCCGGAAACCGCGCCCAGTAGTTCGTACAGGTTGACGCCTTCTATCCCGCGCGCCGTACCCTTGTAACAATCGCCGGATACCGCCATGATAAACGTCGGCCTGCAATATTCGGCCGCGAGACGCGCCGCCACAATGCTGGTCAGACCGCGTTCCCAGCGCTCTTTTGCGATGATAATCGCATATTTGTCCGCCATTTTACAGCTTTTGAGCGCGTCGACGGCTTCCGCGTACAACACGTCGCAAGCGATTTTGCGCCTATCGTTGTCCGCTTCCAGTTCCGCGATCAGTGCGTCGGCGCGGGATAATTCGCGCGTCGCGAGCAGCTCGTACGCGCGGCCCGCGTCTCCCATACGCCCGGCGGCATTGAGACGCGGCGCGACTTTATAGGCAAAATCGCCCGAAGACGGCTTATCCAGTCTCAGCCGTTTGAGCAGCCGTAACAGCCCCAGCGGGCAGTTTCCCTCTGCGGCCGCCTTGATACCCATCGCCGCGATCGCACGGTTTTCAGATACGAGCGGAACGAGGTCGGCCACCGTCGCGACCGCCGCGAGACCATAATAGTTTCGCGCTTCTTCGATACCCGACACCGCCGTGATGATTTTGAGTGCCACGCCCGCTCCGCACAACGACGGAAACGGATAATTCCCGATTTTAGGATTGATGATCAAGCAATTTGGCAGTTCGGCGGGCGGCTCGTGGTGATCGGTCACAATAAACTCAGCCGCTCCGGCGGCCGCGATCTCGCGCGCGCCAGAAATACCGCAATCGCAAGTGACGATCAGCCCGGGATTTTCAGCTCCGATGATCCGGGAAAGGCTCTCCGTGTTCAGCCCGTATCCGTCCGCCGTTCGGTTGGGTATATATGGAACGGCCTCACAGCCCAGCGAGCTTAAGTAGGTTACGAGCATAACCGCCGAACAAATTCCGTCCGCGTCGTAATCGCCGTATACCACGATTTTTTCGCGCGAGCACGCGGCCCGCCGAATTCTCGCCGCGACGGCATCCATGTTTTGCAACAAATAAGGATCAAATAAATCCGCTTCGGACGGGTTAAAAAAACGTTCCGCTTCATCGGCGCTCCCAAGTCCGCGCGACGCCGCAATCTCCGCGGTAATTTCGGATACGCCTGTTCGGGCGGCAATCTTACCGGCTGCTCCGGCCGCGCCGCCCCTCTTGATCATTCTGGTGTTCAAACGTCATCGCCCCATGGTCTTTTCAACTATATTTTATATCAAACAGGCCGGGATTGTCAATAGACATTTCCCATAACTTAACGCAGATGTATAATGAGCGGATTTTTGCCGCCGCCGTCACTTGTAAAATGGGGGCGTAGCCATGCGCTACGTACCTATTTTGAAAGGGGCGGCGGCGGCAAACAAGACGCCGTTAGATACTGCGGGAGTTATGGGAAATGTCTATTACAAAAGAACCGCCCTGTTCGGAGCGGTTCTTTGTTCGTGATTTTTATTATACTTGAATTTTGTCTATTTTTGCCGGCTCCGTTCTGCTTTTCTTACGCGCGGCCCTCGGGTCCTTTGCCGCTTTCTTTTTATCGCTGCGCACGGTGAGCAGCACCCAAATCGACGGGGCGATAAAGTAAGAACTGTACGCGCCCATCACGAGTCCGACAATAATAGGCAACGCGAATTCGCGTATGGCGTCCACGCCGAGTATCGTGAGTATGACGAGGGTGAACAACGTGGTAACCGTGGTATTAAACGTCCGCATCAGCGTCGCCTTCAGCGCACTGTTGACCAGCTTGACCTTAGGCATCTTGGGATTTTCCTTGCGGTCGGCGCGCAGACGGTCAAAAATGATGATCGTATTGTTGATCGAATAACCGATGACGGTGATCATCGCCGCGATGAACGTACCGGAAAGCTCAAACCGCGCGAAAATCATAAACGCGAACATCATCAGCACGTTATGCAGCAAACAAATACTGGTAGCCAGGCCGGAAATGAATTCAAATCTAAACATCACATAGATCATCATCAGCGCGATCGCCAAAATAACGGAAGCTACCGCGTTGATGATCAGCTCGCCGCTGACGGTACCGGATACCGAATTGCCCTTCTTCGCTTGAACCGTGTAAGGATTGCCGTCCAGCGGCTGTATCGCCGCTTGGAGCTGCGTCTGAATCCCCTCAATCGCGTCTTCCATGTTGAACCCGGGCAACCTCTTAAAGCGCATCAAAATCGACGAAGTGCCTTGCAACTGGTGATGGTTGATGACAATATTGTACGGCTTGCCGGTTTCGTCCTTGAGCTCCTCGACGATTTTACGCAAATCGTTGTAATATAGTTCTTCATACGTGGACCGTTCAAGCTGAACGCTGTCGCTGTACTGGACGCTGATCGAGTAACCGCCCGCAAAATCGATGCCGATCTTCATGCCGATCGTACACAGCAATATCAGCGCGATCAGCAAAATTGCGCCCGAGATTGCGAAATACCATTTCCAATGCTCTACGATGTGGAATTCTTTATCTTGATCCTGCAGATTTTTAAACGGATTCATAGTCGGTCTCCTGTGCAAGCGTATTGAAGTCTACCGATTGCTTTTTCTTCTCGGGCGCCGGCTCATCCGGAACCTCCTCGATGCTTTCCGGCCTGGTCAAGCCCAGCAGATTGGGTCGGTGGCCGAAGAGTACAATGAGGTAACCGAG
>Ga0123353_10011448_pt1 | contig 12501 bp, 12 predicted proteins | sample TergutLab28metaG_3_FD_92763 | JGI IMG/M metagenome (GOLD analysis project Ga0123353, IMG submission 92763) | Labiotermes labralis P3 segment gut microbial communities from Petit-Saut dam, French Guiana - Lab288 P3 | ecosystem: Host-associated > Arthropoda: Insects > Digestive system > Gut ... | reverse complement strand
CGGGCAACTGGCATTCATCAAACCGTCCAATTACGAGCAGGCGAAAACACGGAAATACAAGAGCGATATAGGTCTTCGGGAAAACATGCCTTACGACGAAGCCAGCGACGCTTATACCTGCACCATGGGCTATCCGCCGTCGTTTCCTCCTCCACGGTATGGTTAAAGTGCAAACAGAAATTATGTTACTTTGTTTTGCTTACAACATCAGGAAGTTGCATATGAAAATCCAAAGCAGTCGCTGCGGAGTTCACCTGCATCAACCTACCGCTGCTTAGTATAAAAATTATTCCCTATAGCACGGAAGAGGGGTAGCCCTCTTGGTTGTTATGCCCTTATTCGGGCTTTTTTCTTTTTTAGAAACTGTTCTCCTGAGTAAATGCCAAAGATACATGGGTAAAGGGCTGTCTCTTCAAGGATATGTGACATCCTTAATGAGACAGCCCCTTCCTTTTTGATTCTCGGGAGTGGCATCAGCTTCACAATTATGCTTTCTCTTTAGCCATCAGGTCGATATCCAACACCTTGCCCGCCGGTTGGATGAGGATATCCAGAATACGAGGACCAATCCAACCGGACATACCACAAATAACACCAAGCCAGTCGCCGGTGATACCGGAAGCTCTTGCCAGCATCAGCACCATTAACCCTGCGAAACCACTGATGAAAAGTTCTGAGAGGATAAGGCTCCAGAGCATCTTCTTGCGGTTCTTAGTATGCAGCAGCCTAGCTAAGCCGCCACATGAAGCCAATAGTATGGCAATAACAGTCTCCCAAACCCGCTGAACTTCAATCATCTTCACTCACCTCCTTCGAGTGTTGTTAGTGTTACTGCTCAACCCATTAGAAACTCTGCGTCGTAAGATTCATGTTCGTGGCTTAGTCGTGCTACTAAAGCTATCAACCACACCTGCAGGATGAAGGTTATGGCAGTGCTTATCCATTGACTTACGGAGACCCACAACGCAACGCCGACGGTGACACTATATTCGGAGACACCAGCGACAGTTAAATAGCGCCCATCTTCAGGGTGATTTGTCAACCACTTGAAGTAGAGGCATAGTTCTCTATATGTCTGTTGCTTGGGGGTATAGCCGATAATGATTTCGCCGTGTTCTTGTTCGCTTATCAGCCGCACAAACTCCGGATAATCCAGTGGCTCGAAGATACTCGTCTCATAGAAACGATCTGTGATCGGTACCAGTTCATTATTTTTCAACGCGTAGGCTCCGGCATAGACTTGGTAGAGCCTATCGATGTACTCGATGGCGTTACAAATACTGACTTCGTATGTAGCGATCTCTTCAACAGCTCTAGTGGCAAGTGTAGCTTCCAGCACATCCAGACATTCTTTCACTTCCTCGAACTTCTCCCTGATAAGAGCATTATGTATCTCTCCAGTGGCGTAGTGGAAGAACAGGGCGTTGAACACCAAGAAGCATATGGGGATAAGCAGTAGATAACGGTATCTTTTGTGGCTGTAGATGTTGATACTCATACATTTCACCTCCTTCCACATCATATGGTAGACAGCTAAGGCTCTGAGCTTAGTCAGAACGACTGCTTCCCATGATAATAGCAGAAGGAAGGTACAAAAAAGTCCCCGACTTTTGGGCTAAAAGTAGCAACAAACGAGCCAAAAGTCGGGGACGCATTTAATTTCTTTGTCGGTTAAGCTATGAGCGATCGATCAAACCAAAGTAACTTCATCCCCACAACTCGCGATTGTGGAAGAGAAGGAAAATGAAAGGATGAAAACGATGGCTACGTTACTAACACCTGTTATTGCCGGATCACCTTCGTTCCCTAGTGCAACTCTCAAAGGTGGTACTTTAGCGAAGAAATCAGGAGACTACTTCTTTTACAGTAACTATCCCGAGCAAATCACGGCTGAGCACATAGCAGATAGTAGTAAAAAAGTCTTTCTAAATTCTGCCAACGTAAGTGGTGATGTGCATGTTTACGCCTGGCATCAAAACATGATAGAGGCGCAAGGTTATGGAGCGTTACACATAACTAATAGAGGCTCCACTAACCTCAAAATCGAAGTATTGAACTCTGGTCTCACTAACAATGTTTTCCAAGATACTAGCGCATGGTCGACTTACTTTGGCAGTCGTAAAGCGGAAAGTTACTTTGTTGATCCTGGCTATTCAATCCAACTATTTAGGCAAACAGTGTTGCATATGAAGCCTTACGGCTATATTGCACACCTAAGGATTACTGGAGGTTCAGCGCGGTTACAGGATGTATTTTATACTTCCTTCCCTGATGATCCAATAAACCAAGCACAAAGAACACAGGCGTACGAAGAAGATTGCTTCCGCGGAAGTTGCTCTGGTTATATTTATGACTTAACAACCCCAGTAATAACTGTAAACAGTAGCAACATAGTAGATTTCATTTGTTTCGGAAAAAAGAATGATGGTTCATACGTGCACAACTCTTTTGGTAATAATGATATGGCTGACATGAACAGCGGTGGTCCAAGTAACACTGGTGGCAAACTCAGTGGCTGTTTTGGACAGATACTGAGGTTCAAAATGCGTATTAAAAACGGTTATGCCTCCAACAGTGGCGAAAAGTCTTTCAAAATTAGCTTGTGTGGTCGTGGTGGTAACACACACATGCTTGTTGGGCTCACCACAGCAACACACACCTTTACCGATCCCCAGACGGTGAAAACACTATCCGATATAACCACTCATACTTTCTATGATTTTATCAAAACAGATCCTATTTCACCCGGAACGACAAGTGAAGTGACCTTCTTTACTGTTGTACCAGCTGGTTCCAATGGACCATATGCACTAAGTGCACATTACTAATCCTACTGAATAATTCTTAGAATAGGTGGCTACTGCGATTCCCTTCGTGGTAGTCATCTTTTTTGGGGGCTCAAAAACTCTTTTTCTCCATTCAGATTGACCACGCTCAAAGTAGGGTAGTCCTCTAAATTGAATTCACCTAAGTAATTATTTTCACAGAACAGTGACCCAAAGAACTCACTCCCTGTGGGTATCTTCAGTTCTTTAAGATAGTTATTACTACACATCAACGAGCTGATGGGCATGAATTCCGGAAAAACAATTTGCTCAAGATAGTTGCTTCTACAATCTACTATAGAAAGGTTCACATTTTGGCTAAGATCAAGGTGGCGGAGCTTATTGTTTTCACAGTCCAAGATTTCTAAAGCAGTATTATGCGATACGTCTAGTGAGGAGAGATAATTACCGTCCACAAACAGTCTCCTGAGCTTTGGACATTGTGATACGTTGATCTCTTTAAGAAAATTATCACTTACGTAGAGAAACTCCAGTCCTGTAAAATAGACCAACTCAGGTATACTTTGAATTTGATAATCGCGTAGGTCAAGTGTTTGTCTGCCTTCAAAGCAGCTTATGCAAAAAGGGGGGACTCTATCAAAGTAGTTATTCTCTATTAAAGCCCTCTCAAAGTTAGCATCCTCAAATATTATAATATCTGGATTGTGGTGATAGTTACACATACGGATCTCCTCACGATGAAACAGGTGTAATTTCATATACATGATAAGCCCCACCACAGAGATAACGGTAATAGATATGAAAACCATTTTCCTTTTACCCAAACATACTCACCTCACGATATATAGCTTACATTTGCGGGACGTTATAGTTCTATGTCTTCACAATCTGGACTACAGGTCATGTCATTTAACCACCACTGCCGCTGATGTTCATCTTCTTCGGCGTTTGACCATTTCGCTGTATCACAGGAAATTCCTCTATTTCTTCGTTGAGACAGCCCCCTCAACCTAAACCCCCGGAAGACTTCCCTTATTGGGGAAGCCATCCGGGGGTTTTGGTTGGAAAAAAGGGGTTTTATGTTCAATGTTTCCTGCCTAAATTATCTTAAAGGGATAGAAGTAACCGCTTTTTGGCGACCTGGGCGTCAAAAAGCAAACTTTTTACGAGAACAGACTATATTCGCCGAAGAGCGCACTCTTAAAGGCGAGAGTTCATTAACGCTGTTTAAAACGTGTCCAAGCGTCATCGATAAGCTCGGTGGCGGCAAGGTCGATATTTTCCATAAACTCAGCATTGCCTAATATTTCGGCCGGGATATAGAGAGCTTTGTTCTCCAAAACCTCCTGGGGGAGATAATCTTTGGCAGTAGCAACACAGTTAATATAACCAGCATAGTTGGAAAGCTCCGCCGCCATATCTCCGCGCAGGATAAAATTCAGAAAGAGATGAGCGTTGGCGGTATTGGCAGCGCCGGAGGGGAGAAAGAAGCAGTCGATACCAAAACCCATACCTTCTTCGGGGTAGACAATCTCCAGGTCGGGGCGCTCTTCCAGAGAACGGGTAATACCGGAGGTGAACATAAGTGCCGCCAAGGCTTCGCCGGAGATCATTTTCTCGTGGGCGGTGTCGTAGTCCAGGGCCAGAATATTGCCTTTAAGTTCGTAGAGCTTTTCTTCGGCGGCTTTGATGAGCTCCGGGTCGGTGCTGTTCAAAGAGCCTCCTAACATCATCATGGTAAAACCAACCATGAGACGGGCATCATCGAAGACCACTACGGAGTTCGCTAGGGAAGGATCCCACAAACTGGCGTAGCCGGTGACCGGGATGTTAACTTTAGCCGGATCGTAGATGATCAGGGGAGTGCCGGCAGCAAAGGGGATGGTATAGGTATCTTCGGGGTCGTAAAACTGCCCTAAGAAAGCCGGTTCGATATCCTGGGCGTTGGGGATAAGGCTGTAGTCCAGCTCCTGCACTAAGCCTGCTGCCGCTGCCTCAGCGATGATATAGTCCGATGCCAACACCAGGTCGTAGCCTACTCCTCCGGCAGCATCTAACTTGGTGAGCATCTCCTCGTTACGGTCGAAGAAGGAGAAGTTGACGGTGATGCCGGTCTCCGCTTCAAAGGCGGCTATCACATCCGGGTTGATATACTCTGCCCAGGTGAAAATGATGAGTTCCTTGCTGGCAGGGGGCGAGGGAGGCTCGGTAGGTGGGTTAGTGGGAGCGGCAGTAGGAGGAGAGGTGGGCGGTGAGGTGGCAGGTGTCGGCGAGGAACAGGCAGTTAGCAAGAGCAAGGCTATCAGGAACAAGGCTACAGGTTTACGCATGGAAGGTCCTCCTTTGTGTTATTTTACGAATTGTATAGAACAAGGCAATAGCCATAATGATGACGACTAGCATCAAGGCGCAGAGGGCGTAGACCTCCGGGGTAATCCCTACCTTGGAGAGGGAATATATACGAATGGGCAGGGTATCGCTGGTAACTCCTTTGACAAAGAAGCTGATAACCACATCGTCCATAGACATGGCGAAGGCGAGAATGGCGCCGGAAAAGATAGAGGGGGTAATAAGGGGGAGGGTGATATCGCGAAAGGCGCGCCCCGGGGAGGCACCCAAGTCGCGGGCTGCCTCCACCAAGTTGGGATCCATCCCTGCTAGGCGGCTTTGCACGTTTAAATAGATATAAGGGATGCAAAAGGTGGAGTGGGCGATGATGAGGGTTCCCATACCAAAGGTGACCTTCATGGCAGTAAAGAGGGTGAGATAAGCCATGCCTAAGATAATCTCCGGGAGCATTAACGGGGCGATAGCCAGGTTTTCCAGCAAATCTTTCCCCCAAAAGTGCGAACGAGTCATACCTACGGCTCCGGCAGTGCCGATGACGATAGCGATACCGCAGCTGGCAAAGGCGACCTTCAGACTGTTCATTAGGTTAGCTCGGATAGAGCGGTTAGTCAGGAGACGGGTATACCACTGGGTGGTGAAACCGCGCCAGACGCCGTAGCGCCCTTCATTAAAGGAGTAGGCGACTACAATGATGACTGGCAGGTAGGTAAGCAAGAGCAACAGGGCTACATAGAAACGGCTGCTGAGGCGTAACCAGCGGCTGGAGGTGATAGGGGTACTCTGACGCAAGAGGCGGCCTAAATTCGAGCGCATAAGCTGCCCTCACCTCCTTATAGCATCTCACCGATGCTCTTCCCGCCGGAAAAGACGCGGTATAAGCGGATAAGCAGTACAGTGATAAGCAGCATGACTACGGACAGAACGGCGCCAAAAGGCCAGTTACGCGCCGAGAGCAGCTGGGTGGCAATAAGGTTTCCTAAGAGCATATCTTTACCTCCCCCTAAAAGGTCGGAGATGAAGAAAAGCCCGATGGAAGGGACGAAGACTAAGATAGAACCGGCGATAATGCCCGGTAAGGTTAAAGGTAGGGTTACGGTGAGAAAGGCTCTTAAGGGGGAGGCGCCCAGGTCTCGGGCTGCTTCCAGGAGAGAACGGTCTAGCTTTTCTACGGAGTTATAAATAGCCAGGATCATAAAGGAGATAAGCCCATAAACCATGCCCAAAAGGATAGCTCCCTGATTATGGAGCAGGCGCAGAGGCTCTCGGATAACCCCCAGTTTGAGGAGGAGGTTGTTTAAAACTCCATCGTAACGTAAAAATAGGATCCAGCCGTTAAGGCGGATAAGGGAGTTGAGCCAAAAAGGGGCAAGTAGGAGGAGCAAAACCAGTTGGCGGCGTCCTGGAGGTAGGCTAGCCGTGGTATAGGCAAAGGGGTAGCCTAAGACTAAGCAGGCGAGGGTGGTGAGGGTGGCAATCCTCAGGGAGTTGGCGAAAATAGCGAAATAGGTGGGGTCTGCCAGTTTGCGGTAAGCCTCCAAAGTATGAACGTCGGTTACCCCCCAGGTAGCGCCTCGCTGCAGGAAGCTAAGGTTGACGATATAGATGATAGGGAGGACGATAAAAAGCGCTACGGAGATAATGAGAGGCCACAAGGCAGGGGAGAGGTAAAAGCTCGGTCGTCCCAGCAGCTTGGACTTCCTAGACATCCAGCCGGGCTTCCTTGGAGTGGCGTAGGATAAAGTTGCGCCTAGGTTCCACTTTTTCCCCCATTAAGGTGTTGAAAATCTCCTCGGCATAGCTGGCATCTTCAACCCCCACCCGCATGAAGGTGCGCCGCTCCGGATCCATGGTAGTCTCCCAGAGCTGGGAGGCATTCATCTCCCCTAACCCTTTGTAGCGCTGCACATTGTTGCTGCCGCCAATTTGTTTCAGGATGCGGTCGCGTTCGGCATCGCTATAGGCGTAGTGGGTGGCTCGTCCCTTAACTATTTTATACAGGGGTGGTTGGGCAATATAGATATACCCGGCTTCAATAAGGGGTTGCATATAACGGTAAAAAAAAGTGAGAAGTAGGGTGCGTATATGGCTGCCATCCACATCGGCATCGGTCATGATGACCACTTTATGGTAACGCGCCTTTTCCAAATCGAAGTTACCGCTGATTCCTGTCCCCATGGCGGTAATCAGGGCGCGAATCTCCTCGTGACCTAAAATTTTATCCAAACGGGATTTTTCGACGTTGAGGATCTTACCCCGCAAAGGAAGTACCGCCTGGAAACGGCGGTCGCGACCGGATTTGACGGTGCCCCCGGCGGAATCTCCTTCCACTAAATATATTTCTGCAAGAGCCGGGTCGCGGGAGGAACAATCTGCCAGTTTCCCCGGCAGAGCCGAAATATCCAAAGCGCTGCCACGGCGGGCAATCTCCCGGGCTTTGCGGGCAGCTTCCCTGGCGCGGGCTGACTGTACTGCTTTTTCCACAATCCGTTTAGCCACAGCCGGGTTTTCCTCCAGATAGACCCCCACCTCCTCGCTGGTGAGCGTCTCCACGATACCGCGCACTTCGGGATTCCCCAGCTTAGTTTTCGTCTGCCCTTCAAACTGAGGCTCGGGTAAGCGCACGGACAAAACTACCGTCAACCCCTCCCGGATATCGTCTCCGGAAAGGCTATCGTCGTTATCTTTAAGTATTTTGAAACGTCGGGCGTAATCGTTAACGGTGCGGGTAAGAGCCACCTTAAAGCCTAGCTCGTGGCTTCCTCCCTCCTGAGTGTGAATATTGTTGGCGTAGGAGTATAAATTTTCCTGATAACGACTGGTATACTGCCAGGCAATTTCTACTTCGACGTCATCTTTACTCTTTTCCAGATAGAAAGGTTCATGCAAGGCATCTTTCTCCTTGCCTTCTTCCACCCGGTTGAGAAACTGGACAAACTCGACAATCCCCCCTTGGTAGCGGAAGGATTGGTGGGTGGTGGGCATAGCGCGTTGATCATAAAACTCGATATGCAGCCCCTTGTTAAGGAAAGCTTGCTCCCGAAGTCGGGTGGTGATTAAATATTCATCGAAGATAAGCTCTTCGAAGACGGAGGGGTCGGGTTTGAAGGAGACGATGGTGCCATGCTCTTCGGGGGGAATTTGGTCAACCACCCTCAGCTCCTGGTGGCGCTCTCCTTTAATAAAGGACATTTCGTAGAGATGCCCTTCCCGCTTTACCTGCACCCGTAGCCACTCGGAAAGAGCGTTGACCACCGAGGCTCCTACTCCGTGCAAGCCGCCGGCTACTTTATAAGTGCCACCGCCAAACTTTCCTCCGGCGTGGAGAACCGTAAAAATAACCTCCACTGCCGGAATACCCAGTTTAGGGTGCAAGTCTACCGGCATGCCCCGCCCGTTATCCTCCACAGTGATGGAATTATCGGGGTGGATAGTGACTACAATATGGTCGCAGACACCCATTAGGGCTTCGTCGATGGCGTTATCGACAATTTCGGTCAGAAGATGATGGAGCCCCCGGGAGCTGGTGGTGCCGATATACATGCCTGGGCGTTTCCGCACCGGATCCAGCCCCTCCAGGATTTCAATGCGTTCCGCACCGTACTTTTCAATCTCTTGTTCTAAACTTTCGTTACTCTGCTTAGCCATTGCTTTACTCCTTATTGCAAAATCCAAGTGGCCATATCGTCGAAAACTGTTCCGGGAATAGCTCCTTGAGTTTGGTACTCCTCCATGGCATCGATAATATTCGTGGCCACCGAGGGCATGAAAAGGTGGTTTAGCCCAGGGTAAAGCCTGAAAGTGACATAGCTTTTATCAGCCAGAGCCTCCCGGTAAAGAGCATAGTCTTGGTCGGCATAAACTTGCCAATCGGCTCCGCCTTGCAGAATAAGGGTGGGGAGAGCCAATTCTTGAATATCCTTTAGAGCGTTGTTTGGTTCCAAGCTATAAACGTAGTAGGCGCTCATGCCGTAAACAGTGCCTGCTGCCCGAGCTTCGGCGGCAGTCATGGTGGCGAGCTCTGCTCGCTCCCGGCGCCAAAACTGCTGCATTTCCCGGTAGCTTGCCGCCATATCGGTCATTTGGTGGGTGGCGTAAAAATCCAGCAAAGCCTCTTGTTGGTCGTCTAAGATATCCATCAAAGAGCGGGGAGAGCCGGCGAAGAGGATCATGCCTGCCAAGGCATTTTCCTTGGCCATCAGGGGAGCCAGCATCCCACCCAAGCTATGACCTAGAATATAAACCTGCTCTCGATCTACCCCCGGGGCTTCCTGCGCTAGAAGGGCGGCTGCCCGGAAGTCTTCCACATACTCCTGGTAGATGGAAAAGGCAGGGTCGGCGGAGATTTCTGGGTAGGCAAAGTTACGTTTATCGTAGCGCAGTGAGGCAATACCGCGCTGGGCCAAGCCATAAGCGATTTGCCCAAAGACGCGGTTGGCACCAACCGTTTCATCGTAATCGGTAGCGCCTGAGCCTTGCACCAGAATAACCAGAGGGGCTAGGGTATCCGGAGCTGTGGGAACCAGCAAACGACCTCGTAAAGGGTAACCGCTGCCGGCATCCACCGTAACAGCTAACTCTTGAAAACCGTCAGGGGGCGGGTAGGGCTCCTCCACGCTAGCCGTGGAAGGCAACACCTGAATACCTGCCACCAGACCGTCCTGAGACAAGACGATTAAAAGGTTCAACGTGCCTCCCGCAGTTTGACAAAGGACACTGTTCAGCAAGTAGCCATCATGCGTCCCCTGACTGGTGCTGCTTAAAACTTCCTGCAGCTCACCATACACAGCTTTAAGCATCCGCATAAAGGCCGCCGTCCCTCCCAGGGAGGCAAAGTATTCTGCCATGGGGAGGTCTAACAAGCCTTCTACCGCTCCGTACTGCTCCTCCAGCAGCAATTGCACAAAAGCCCCTGCTAAGGTTTCACCAGGAGAGGCTGAAGTCATACTGCGAGAGGTCGGCTTAGGGAAAATGTGTATCGCCTGGGCGGTATCATCCCAGCGGATTTCTTCCACTACTCCCTGGAAAGCTCGCAAAGGAACTAGCAGAAGATCGTTTTGGATAAGGGGGGCAGTATCCAGGCTGCTCCGGAAGCCATCGACAACTACAGCAGCTTCGCCTACCTGTAAACCTACCGTATAGCCGGCAACGGTGGCGGTAATGGAGCGGGTCGCCTCATTCCAGGAGACGCTCCCTTCCAAGAGGATTTCCACCAGGTAGCGGTAAGGGAGCATAGTGCGTCCGGCGATGAGTTGAGGTGCCAGAGGTGGCTCCGGAAACTCCTTTTCTCCCTGGGTAACCTTTAAGGAGCCGATGGTGAGAACCAGGGGCTCTCTCAGTTCTTTAAGGGTTAAGGCAGGCAGGGGAGTAGCAGCTCCTGCCTGAGGAAAGGGTGCCAGCAGGGGAGAAAGCAGGGAGAACACGATAACCAGGGTAACAACTTGGCGTTTCACACGAACCCACTCTCCTGTCTCAAAGGTAATTGTCTTGCTTAGCTAGAATTTAGAAGGAGCATTTGGAAAGGGGATAATAAATCATGAAAACTATATTAATTGCCGGAGGGGCAGGCTATATTGGCAGCCATACAGCAGTGCATTTGTTGCAACAAGGATACCAGGTGGTTATTGTCGATAACCTAAGCAATGCTCAACCGGGCGTTGTGGCTGCCATCGAGAAGGTTAGCGGGAAGCAGGTTATCTTTTACCACACAGATGTGCGTCAGGAGGATAAGCTGGCGGCAATCTTTGCCGCTCACCCGGTCTGGGCGGTCATGCACTTTGCTGCCCTGAAAGCCGTGGCGCAATCGGTAGCCGATCCTTTAGCATATTACGACAACAATGTGGGGAGCACCATTTCTCTTTGCCGGGTGATGGACGCTGCCGGCGTACACAGGCTGGTCTACAGTTCCTCGGCTACAGTTTATGGTTTGGCAGAAAAAATGCCTCTTACCGAGGAAGATCCGGTGAACAGCGCCGAAGCCACTAACCCCTATGGTCGCTCGAAAATTATTTGCGAAGGGTTGCTCCAAGATTTAAGCATGAGCAACCCTGCCTGGAGTATTGCTCTGCTGCGCTATTTTAACCCTATAGGAGCCCATCCCAGCGGCATGTTGGGGGAGTTCCCTTTGGGTGTTCCCAGGAACATTATGCCCCTTATTACTCAGGTAGCCCTGGGCACAAGAGAGATTTTTCATGTAACCGGTAACGACTACCCTACTCCTGACGGCACCTGCCTTCGCGACTATATTCATATCAGCGACTTAGTGGCAGGACATACGGCGGCTCTCGACTTTCTGGCGACCAACACCGGCTGCCATCCCTTCAATTTAGGTAACGGTAAAGGTTACAGTGTTTTGCAAGTGCTCAAGGCCTTTGAGGAAGCCACCGGCATACCTATCCCTTATGCTTTCGCTCCCCGACGCCCCGGGGATGTGCCGGTAAGTTATGCCGACTGCCGTAAAGCCAACACTGTGTTGGGGTGGCAGGCTACCCTGGAGATAGTTGATATGTGCCGCGATGCTTGGCGTTGGCAACAAAATAATCCCGAAGGGTATGGGAAGGTCAATATCAGTTCTGTTACTTAGTTCGGCACTAGTGCTAAGATTCCCTGCATTTTTAAGGCAGCTTTCCCCTTCCCAGCTAAGAAAAAGAGCAGGAAAAAGCTGGGGTTTCAGCTAATTAATAAGTAAAAAAGGGGGTATATGGCCATGAATAAGGTTAAACGCTGCCTGAGCGGAGTTCTGCTCTTGGTGTTGCTGTTTCCTCTTGTCGCCTGCCAGAAAGAAAAAAGTATCGATGCCGATGCTCTGGCCAAGCAGCTGGTGGACAGCCTCTACAGCGAAACCATGTTGGAGATTGCCCCCGAGCGTCTGAGCCGCTTTTATCCCGCTCTGCAACAGGAAGAGTTTGCTTATATTAAAATTTATCATAGTGCGGAAGCAGTCCTGGCTGATGAGCTCCTTATCCTTCAGGTTAAGAACAGTAACCAGGTACAGCGCCTCCTGGCTACCCTAAATGAGCATTATACCGCCCGCGCCGCTCTCTATAGCGATTATGCTCCTCAGGAGAGCGACCGCATCCAAAAACGAACCGTGAAGCAAGAGGGGCGCTGGCTGGTGGTGGTTATCTGTAACAATAGGGAAAAGGCTGTCGGCATCATTGATAATGCTTTCAAGGGGGGGTAGGCTTGCCGGAGGTTGTTTTATCTTTACAGGAACTCTCCCTGAGCTTTGGCACCCAGCTCATTCTTCCCTGTCTCTCTCTGGAAGTCTTCAGGGGGGAGTTTCTTACCTTGTTGGGTCCCAGCGGCTGTGGCAAAACCACCACTTTGCGCATTGTTGCCGGGTTACTGGCGCCAGATGCCGGTCGGG
>Ga0123353_10011447_pt1 | contig 12501 bp, 3 predicted proteins | sample TergutLab28metaG_3_FD_92763 | JGI IMG/M metagenome (GOLD analysis project Ga0123353, IMG submission 92763) | Labiotermes labralis P3 segment gut microbial communities from Petit-Saut dam, French Guiana - Lab288 P3 | ecosystem: Host-associated > Arthropoda: Insects > Digestive system > Gut ... | reverse complement strand
GTTCCCGCACCGGGCAAAAATGGACTGCCGAGGCGCTACAGTGTCAAACCCCCGTCCCCTTGACATCCGACGTCCCCTCATTTTGTCAAACCCCCGTCCCCTTGACATCCACTTGACAGGGGTGGGATAGCCCCCCTCTTTGGTTGGAGGGGGGCTATCGGTCTTAAGCGGTTGCAATTATGACGCGTAAACCTCAAACTCCCAGAACGAGAACCCCCAGCTATTACCCGAACCGCGCTGCACCCCATAGAACCTTACATACCGTGCCTTCACCGGTTCGAATGTTATATTATCAGTTCCACCCCGGCCGGTTGTAGTAGAATAGGCCGTAACGTAGTTAGTAGGTTCGGTCTCGGTTGCGTATTCTATCCTGTACGAACTCCCGTAAGCAGTTTCCCATACGATAACAACCCTGCTTACATCATATTCGGCGCCCAGATCTACCATAAACCAATGATTGTTACCATTAGCGGTAGAGAACCTTGTTGACATATCGCCGTCGACTGCGTATTGCGGGAGATGATCGTTGCTGTCTACGCCATCTGATGTTGCTGTTTTGCCCAGAGCCAAATTCACCGGCGCCCATTCGCCCAAAGCAATCGGAGGCATTATAAGAATTTTGTCGCCGTCCAGCAAGTAGCCTTTGACAGTATATTCGGCATATCTGGTTGCGTAACCTTCCAGCGGGACAGTAATTTTCGCTGTCTCCAAGGTAACGATTTCCCCGTTTTTCAGTTCTATGCTTTGATAGCCGGTAGCTGTGTTTATCAACTCGCCGTTTTTATACAGCTCAATAACAGGATAAAAACCAAGCGTCGCGTCTCCGCAGGCTAACAAAGTAGCCACAAAGGATATTTCGCCTGCGTCGATTGTGGAAATAGATTTGCCATCCTTCTTAAATTCCATCTTGCTGACATAGTATGGCATTATTTCCTGCCCGAACTCCGCCGGCCTGATATTCCAGCCTTCGATGAAGAATTTAGGTTTTTCGCCAAAGAGGTATTTGTCCTCAAATTCGATCGTAATTTGTTTCGATTCGCCCGGCATAAGCGAGAAATAGTTGTCCGAGTAATACGTCGGCAGGACTTGCTGTCCGGTAACGTCGGTCAAGGTCTTAACCCTGATCATTAGAGCCGGCGTTTTGGTGAAATTCGTGACAGTGGCTTTATAGAAATTCGTAGCGCCGTCTTTTTTCTCAAGCTCACAGCTTGTTGCCAACGGGATCTTTTCAAGGTTTTGAAGCGCCCTGAAATCCCTGCCGCTTATAAGCGTCATCCAATAGAAGTTCTCGCTTAAGACATTGCCTTCGCTGTCAGACACTTTTGTTTTAATGAAGTTAATGTCAGTATCCGTCATAGCCCTGGTAACAGGCGTTCCGACCAAGCCCGTCTTGACTTCGTCGCTCGCGAGATTAAATACAGCACTTTGTGTGTTTATTGACTTGCCGCTTAGATCAAAGCAATTGACATCAAGCTTTAAGCCGGTGTAATCCTTTCCGGAATTGTTCGCTACGACAATACTGTTATACGTCGGGTTGTTTGACGATGACGTCGAGCTGTTATAAATCGCATTAACAGGCTGATTGCCCGTTTTACAACCGAAATAACCGGCGTTTGTGTCAAAGTAGTAGTCATAAGTCTGCCATACCATCGACGGCCAAGCCGACTGGCTCATCCACATAAGCATAGCGCAACCGCCCTTAACCGACGGAGCCTCAAACAGCGCCTTATGATTTTCATAGTTGACCATCTGACCCCTCAGAGCGAACTCCTCAAGGTTGTTGTACTGGCCGTATGAATTTGTTGCTGCGTTAATGAACGAAGTGCAGGATTGGGCGGAGCCCGTGGTAAAGTCGTGCATACCCCACACCGTGCCTATCGGCCAGAGGTCTTTTTCAGGCATCATTTTCTTAATGCTCTCGAGGGCTGGAAGGTTCGGCATACCCCTCTCGGTATGGAAATTGACGCCTGAGTTGTTATTGAAATAATACGGCGGTCCCGCGCTTTGAATCGAATACGGACCGAATCCGCTCATAGGGGCGTTAGCCGTTTGTGAAGCCGAGGTTGTGTAATACCTGCGCGTACCGTCAAATTGCGTTACAGCCGCGCTCATGGCCGCTTCCAGTGTAGCCGGAGGGGTGTCCTCATTACGACCGCAGTAGAGCGCGAGCGACGGGTGCTTCCTAACGACCTTGATCTTATCTATGGCGTTTTTCATAAACATAGCTTCATCGAGCGGATTCGCGCCGTCCGGCCCATTAGCCAGCCAGAAATCATCAAATACCAAAATGCCGTATTTGTCGCAGGCGTTGTAGAACTCCTCGTTGCCAGTCATGCCGACCCAGTTGCGGATCATCGTGAAGTTGGCTTCTTTATGCAAGCGGACGCGGATGTCGTACTGCTCGGCGGTGTTGCAGCGAAGCAAAGCTTCGTCCATGCCCCAGTTGCCGCCGCTGCAATATATCCTCACGTCGTTGATGTAGACAGCCGTCGTCCCCGTGGTTTTATAAGTTAGTTTTCTCACGCCGAATTTAAACGTTTTAGCGTTGGAAACCGCCCCGCCTGTCTTAAGGGACATATCGTTGGTATAAAGGAATTGGTCTCCATACCTGTTGGGCCACCAAAGCGTCGGATTTGGCATGGTTACTGTGATTTCAACAGGCACTATGCTGTTTGCAGGCACAGTAACTTCTTTGCTGTATGTCAGGCCCGAAGGCTCGATCTTACCCTCAACCGCAGCCGTTACGGCTGCGCCGGTCGTATTCGACACTTCCGTTTTGATTATCAGCTCCGCCGATGTATAGTCGGCGCTCGGATTAGTCACAATCCAAGGATCAACAAGTTGAACCGCTCCCGAATAGCTGAGGAATACATCACCATAAATCCCGATATCCCTGCCTCTGACTGTCTGCGTCCAGTCCCAGCCGACGCTCGCGTGGATTGTCGGGTTGTCCCCGCCGAGCAAGCCGCCGTTATTGCCGGTGCTACTCGCCGTCTGTGTGGTGATAGTGCCGGGGTTATCGTTTTTATAGATATATACAGCGAGATAATTGTCCCCGCCGTAATTGACAAGGTCGGTAACGTCAAATTTGCCTCTTATGAAAGCGCCTTCGATCCTGCCGATTTTTGAGCCGTTGAAATACACATCAGCCTTCCAGTTAATATTGTTAAAATTAAGCCATATCTTTTGACCTTGTTTCCCGGCTGGTATTACAAACGAATCCCTGTACCAGAAATCGGCGGTAAAGAACAAGTCGGAAACCTGAAGCTGCTGGTCGCCGTAAGTCGGGTCGGGTATTGAGCCGTTATTAAGATAACTCACCAAAATGGTACCCGGAACCGTCGCAACGACCCAGTTACTGTCATTGTATCCGGCGGAAGAAATCAGCGCGCCGCTTGCGTCTACCTCGGACGCTCTTTGAAGCTTCCAGTTGCCGCCGGTTAAAAACTGCCTTCCGTCGGCTTCGGGGGGCGGAAGCTCCTTCGGCACGGCTTTCACGTCGTTTGTACCGTAAACCTCGAACTCGTAAAGCTTATAGCGCGAACCGGAGCGAGCTCTTGTCAATAAGCGCACATATTCCGCCGTTGCCATATCGAAGGTTATCAGCTCGACGCCGCCTGTCCCGGTTTCCTTGCTGTAAACGGTTTCCCAGTTTACTGCGTCATCTGAGACCTGGATATCGTATCTTGTGGCATAGTCGGTGCTGTCCCAAAATAGCCTTACGGTGTCAAGTTGGCTCTCGCCGCCAAGGTCTATGTACACGTACTGGCTTGTCGCGGTGTCGCTTATCCAGCAGCTGTCCAGTTGCATCTTATAAGGCGTCATGACAGAATTCCCGGCTGCGTCCATAAATTCCAGCTCGGCGATTGCCACGGTATTGCCGCTTCTACAGGTTGTGACATTAAGCCTGTATGCCTTATAGGCTCCGGGTGTCGTGACATCAAACACCCGCCTTTGGCTTGGCGTGTTCCCGAAACTGTATCCTGTCACGGTGGCTACCGCTACCAGCGAATCGTCGTCAGCCACGCCGTAAAGTGTCCAGTCGGCGGGTTCATAGTTCCGATAGCTCTGAGTGTTTTGTGTATGATACCACCCTGATGTGATGGCGTATTGATACACCGTATGCTTTTGGTTGCCGGGGAACTGGTATTGAACCCAGGCCGGTCTGTGGGCAGTCTGATACTTCATGAGCGGGCTGCCGTCAAAGGCGTATTCGGCGCTTTGGTTTTCGGTGCTGTCGTTGTATTGCGCCGTGATAATCGGATTCCCGACGTCTCTGTTTGTTTTAAGGATACCATCGGTTACCAAATGACCGGTATTGCTGTAATTAGCCGCACTTGAATGATATGCGGCTCTGTTTTTGGCGATGTTCCGGCCCAGTGATTCCGGCGGCTCCCCGAATACTGCGACCGCGAGGCGCGAATCCGCCGTACCGTAATAGAGGAACCACTGTTCGTTGTAATTAACCAACCCCTCAATGAAGCAAACGTTGTTCACAAGCCCTTCAAGCTCGTAATCCTTTTCGGGATACATGAAATAGGTTTGTGAGCGCTTAAGCATCTTTGTCGGGTCGTCTTTGTCAAACATGGCCTGGCCGGGGCAGTAAGCGCGGGTGATAAGCATTGGGTCACCTGTTGAGTTGTTGCTTCCGGTCGGGTTATCATTCGCGCCGTTATAAATGAGCAGAATGCCGTCTTCCGTCCAAATGGCAGGTGGGCCGCCCTCGTTAACATAACTGTCCCAATTACCCTTGCGGTACTGCATCGGCTGGAACAGGGTTGTCGTGCCGGGGTTGCGTATAGGCTCCCAATGGATCAAATCGTCGGATGTAGCCATATACATAGGCGTTTCGCCCCAATACATCCAGTATTTTCCGTTAATCTTTTTTGCAACCTGCCTGCCGTCTATAATTTCCACAACGACGCAGCCGGCTTTAGACCAGGTGTTTCTGTACGCACCGTTGTAAGCGTCATAGAAAGCGGGGCCATACTTTTGCCAGTTTATCAAGTCTGTGGAGGATGCCACCAGTAAGCGCGCCGTGCTCCCATCATACGCTGTATAATACATATAGTATACGCCTTGGGATTCCACTATTCGCGGGTCTTCGCAACCGCCTCTCCATTCGTAATTATCATACCTGCCATCCGGATAGACAATAGGATGCGGGTAACGCTCAAAATGCACACCGTCGGTGCTGGTTGCCAGGCCGATGCGGGAAGTGCGGTAGCTGGTGTTGTCCTGCGCCCGGTACATCATGTATATAACGCCGTCTTTAACAATCGCGCCTGGGTTATAGAGCGATAAATCCGTCCACTTGATCTCCGCTTGCCTTACAGGACAGAAAAAGGTATCATCATTAGCTCTGAGTATCGGATTAACATCATCCTGCTTTACAAACGGCCCGAGCTGCCATGACGGATACGGCCCGCATTCGAACAATTGCAGCTCGGTCAGCTCCAACATAGAGGCGTCGCCGTTGTTTGCTGTTATGTCGAGACGATAGTACTCATATTCCTGTGCGTTTTCAAACTCAAATATGCGTTTTAGCCCGCGCGTGTAGAAAACTTCGTTTTCACGGCTGTCCAGCTGAACCCAGTTTATACCGTTGTTCGAGCCGTAAAGAATCCAGTTCTTAGGGTCACGGGGAGCTGTCGAAGCAGTGTTACTGGAAACAAGGGCGTACTTTGTGATGTTATACGGTTTGGGAAACCGGAACTGAAGCCACCCTGCGGCAGCGTTCAAACGCCAGCTTGTGCCGCGGGCCTGGTCAAAGGCTCTTTCCTTCTCCCTGCCGGACACCGTATTCTCAGAGCTTGCCGTGATAACGCCGCCGTACAGCGTGCGGTCGATTATCTCGCCCTCGGACAAAGGCATGTCTTTCACTTTATTGTCGTATCCCATGACCTTGAACTGCGTTAATTGGAAGCCCCGGTTCGTCACGGCCCTCGTCAAACAGTAAAGCCTGACATATCTCGCCGTCACAGGAGCAAATTCCACCGTCTCGATGCCGCCGGCGCCGGTTTTTGTCGCCACTGTCATAAAGTCCGCATCATAATTCCCGGTCGTCGAGACCTGAATGCTATAAGTGGCGGCATAGTTAGCCTCCCAGTTAATTACAACGCTTGAAACCTGCTTGGGCGATCCCAAATCGACGCTCAGCCATTCGTTATTAAAGTACCCTGATGACCAGCGTGTGTTTGTACTGCCGTCAACTGCCAAATGTGGCCGGTCAGTGTTGATAAATGAACTTGACGTTACTGTCTTGCCCAAAGCCAAATCTGTTAACTCGCGCGGTTTAAACGATGAATTCGGATCATATATAGCTACCGCCAGACGCGAGTCGGCAGTGCCGTAATAGAGGAACCATACATCGTTATAATGAACCAGCCCCTCAATGAAGCAAACGTTGTTCACAAGGCCCTCAAGCTCATAATCCTTTTCGGGATACAAGAAATATGTCTGGGAACGCTTAAGCATCTTTGTCGGGTCATTCTTGTCGAACATTGCCTGTCCGGGGCAATAAGCGCGGGTGATAAGCAATGGGTCTCCAGTTGAATTATTGCTTCCGGTCGGATTATCGTTGGCTCCGTTATATACAAGCAATATGCCGTCTTCCGTCCAAATAGCCGGAGGGCCGGGTTCGTTGACGTAACTGTCCCAATTGCCCTTGCGGTACTGCATCGGCTGGAACAGGGTAGTTGTACCTGGATTGCGTATTGGCTCCCAGTGGATCAAGTCGTCGGAGGTAGCCATGTACATGGGAACCTCACCGAAATACATCCAGTATTTTCCATTTATCTTTTTGGCGACCTGTCTGCCGTCTATAATTTCAACAACGACAGAACCGGCCTTCGACCATAGGTTTCTATACGCGCCATTGTAAGCGTCATAGAAAGCGGGGCCGTATTTTTCCCAGTTAATCAGGTCGGTCGAGGATGCCACCAGCAAGCGCGCCGTGCTTCCGTCATATGCTGTGTAATACATATAATACACGCCGTTGGATTCCACAACGCGCGGGTCTTCGCACCCGCCCCTCCATTCGTAATTATCATACCTGCCGTCAGGATAAACGATAGGGCTCGGATGCCGGTCGAAATGAACGCCGTCGGTGCTGTAGGCTAAGCCTATTCGGGAGGTACGGTAGCTGGTGTTATCCTGCGCCCGGTACATCATGTATATGACGCCGTCTTTAACAATAGCGCCGGGGTTATAAAGCGACAAATCCGTCCATTTGATCTCCGCTTGCCTAACGGGGCAGAAAAACGTATCGTCATTAGCTCTAAGTATGGGATTGAACTCATCCAGCTTTACGAACGGCCCAAGCTGCCATGACGGATACGGCCCACACTCAAACAATTGCAGCTCGGTCAGCTCCAGCATAGAGGCGTCGCCGTTGTTTGCCGTAATGTCAATGCGGTAGTAAGCATATTTCAGTTCGTTTTCAAACTCAAATATGCGTTTTAGCCCGCGGCCGTAGAATATCTCGTTTTCGCGGCTATCCAATACATCCCAGTCTGCACCATTGTTCGAGCCGTAAAGAGTCCAGTTTTTCGGATCCCTGGGAGCTGTTGAAGCGGTGTTACTGGAAACAAGCGCGTATTTGGTTATATTATAGGGTTTGGTAAACTGAAACTGCAGCCACCCCGTGGCAGCGTTCAAACGCCAGCTTGAGCCGCGGGTCTGGTCAAAGGCCCTTTCTTTCTCCCTGCCGGACACCGTATTCTCAGAGCTTGCCGAGATAACGCCGCCGTACAATGTACGGTCGATCATTTCGCCTTCAGCCAAAGGCATATCTTTCTCGCTGTTATCGCGCCCCAGGACCTTAAACTGATTTAATCGGAAACCTTGGTTAGTCACAGCCCTCGTCAAACAGTAAAGCCTGACGTATCTCGCCATCACGGGCGCAAATTCCACAGTCTCAGTGCCTCCGGTGCCGCCGGTTTTCGTTGCGACTGTCCTGAAGCTTACATCGTAATTATCGGTTGTGGAAACTTGAATATTATAACTTGTGGCATAGTTCGCTTCCCAGTTTATGATAACACTTGAGACTTCTTTCAGTGCCCCCAGGTCAACACTCAGCCACTCGTTATTAAAGTAACCCGACGACCAGCGGGTGCCGGTGTTGCCGTCGACTGCAAAATGCGGCCTGTCAGTGTTGATGTATGAACTTGAGGTTGCCGTCTTGCCCAAAGCCAAATCTGTTAGCTCAGTCCATTCGCCCAGTGTTAGCGCGGCGCGCATAGGCACCATGTTACCATCCCAAACAAAACCTTTTATAGTGAGTTCCGACAAATCTTCACCGGAAGGAATACTTATGGCAGGCGTTTCGACAACGCCCGGAACTCCCATTTTCAGGTTGAGTGCCCGCTTTACAGTTTCAATAGCTAATAGCTTCCCATCCTTATAAAGTGCGATAAATAGGTTTACGTCAAGAACTGACTCCGCATAAGTGGTTATTGCAACTTCAAGCGATATATCTCCGGGCCTGACAGTTGTAATATATGTATCGTTCATCTTAAACTTAGCGTCAATTTCCTGGATAAACGTTTCAAGTTCAAATGGGGTAATTCTATATGTCTTGGACTGGTGGCCTATAAGTTCCGCAGTGATCGGCGCATCTTTTGCTATAATAAACTCCGACTTGCTCTTTGCGCCGAGGTCTTTCACCAAATAGTATTCGGCTGCCTCAAAAGCTTCTTTGTCGACCATCTTTGAGCCAATGCCGACTTTATACATGCTGTCGCCGTTAATCAGCTCGTCAATCGTGATGCTGGCTTTCGACGCTGTCGTCTGGTTGCTGAGGTTCAGGATCGTGGCGGCAAGGTCTCCGTTAGCAAGCGGTTTGGCAAGGTAGTCGAAACGGACATTAAGCGGGGTATTGGCAGCGGTATCGCCGAGATAGACTCTGGGGTCACGAGCCTCCCCTGTGCCGAGCATCTCAATCTTTACGCGCTTGCACTGAATGCCCAAAGGATCCTGGTTCAAGTCGATGACGTCCTTGTTGGTTAGCACCTTCCAAACATCGTCGCCCACTTGAACATTGGGAAGAATATTGCCGAGCATGAGCGGAGAGTTCATCATGCACCACAGGTTAAAGTGCGACTCGTTCTCGTTAAATGTGAAACGGCCCGTGGCAGGGTCGTCAGCCGGAATTCTGGTACTTCTGTTTCCAACGCCTACCATCAGCATGTCAGGATCGTTCCAGCCCTTATCAAGACCGGCGTATTCATCAAGAATAACGTTAAAGTTGTAGGCGCCCAACACGCCCTGATTGTTTCCGGAACTCTGAACAAAGATGCCAGAGTCGGCGTAAGAGGTAATATCCGGCGTTGTGCGCCAGCAGTCGCCGACTTTCCATGCCCAAAGCCAAGGACATGTGTCGCCCCATTCACAAAGGCTGTAAACCATATCCTGGCCGGTCGCCGCGTTCGCTTTCATAATGGAGTCGCCGAAAGCGGCGTATTGCTCCAGGCCGATCTCTCTTCTTTTCTCGCAGTAGAGACGGATGGTGTTGGTGCCCGCGTTCAGGATGACTTCTGTAGGGGCGTTGTAAACGAAGGTAGTGGCGCTGCCCGTGCTGGGCTGTTTGTTGTCTATAACCCGAACGCCGTTGACGTCCGCCTGAAGCCAGCGGTTGGCTGAATCCGACGCCGCGGCGTATTCAACCGAAAGTCCGTATATTCCGGCGGTGGGTACATTAACCGTAAACGTAATGTCGCCGGAGGTGCCGTTTGCCTTCGTGTTATTTGTAAGGCCGGCAACGTAGCCTTCACCGGTCGTATTTCTTGTAACGGAGGTCGTATTGACGGAATGAGCATAGCCAAGTGTGCCTGTCCCAATCACGCCGTCATTGATCGCAAGAAGCCTTTCGCTGAAATCGTTACTGTCTGTGACTCTGATGCTGCGTATGTTTGGCGCGGCAAGGTTGGGAGCTGCAGCCCAGGGGTTATTGCAATAGTCGTACTTTATATAGTCGACGCCCCATTGCGCCAATGTCATCGCGTCCATATCCTCGCGGCCCCAGCTCGATTGACACAAGCCGTTGCATGTCTGTGTTCCGACATCTGAATACATGCCGAATTTCAGACCAAGGCCATGGATATAATCCGCCATGGCCGGAATTCCGCTTGGGAACCGGGTTGCATCATTTATTAGCTGACCGTCCGCGGCGCGTAGCCGGGATCTGTTGTAGGCCCCGTCGTCGATAACGACGTATTCAAACCCTACCTTGTCCAGTCCGAGCCTGATAAAGCTGTCGGCTACCGATTTGATGGTATCCTCGGAGATATTGCTTTGATACGCGTTCCACGAGTTCCAGCCCAACGCCGGCAGTCTTCCGTTTACTTTACTGGGCATGTACTTAGTTGTGTCAAAAGTAAACGGTGATGCGTGATCCCGCCACGGTTGCATGTTGGGGTTGCTCGCAAGTGGCGCCACATCCTGTGCGTTACCCACCGGCAGCCCGGCGATTCCATTAGGAAATGTAGCAGTCTTGTTCCAAGCGAACACAGTTACAACCGGCACCGCGCCCAGAACCATAAGCACGGCTAAAAAAAGTGCTAAGAATTTTTTCATAATGTTCCCTCCTTGTAAAATATTACACTGATAAGACATATGTTTGTGTCTTTTCAGAATGTATACCGATTTTCGCATGAAATTATATGATGGAGTAGGCTCTTGAGATTGGAACCATTGTTTTCCCGTTCCAGATCATCAGTTTCGCCTCGTAACCCAACAAATTAGTCTTCGGTACGTCTATCGCGACTGTCATGCTCATTAGGCTTTCGACATCGTAATTCTCAGTGGCGTAAGCGATAAGCCGCCCGACAGGGTCATACAACGCCAGGATTGAAGCCCGTCAGTTCGTCACTTGTGTTCTTATCCGCGTTGAACATCCGCGCCTTGTATGCGAACAGGTCATTGTACGCGGCTTCCCCAGGAAGCCTTACCTGCGCCTTAAAATCCGTATACTCATCCGTACCCGCCGGAGGGTTGGGATATACGGTCAGCAGACCGTCAGCGGCATATGTAATCGGCAGGAACGCGCCTGGTATCACCGCTACCAAAAGCGTGAATACCAAAACACGCGCTATAGTTTTTCTGAAGTCTTTAGACATATTCATACCTCCATTAAAATTTCTCCTGTGCGATAAGACTCAACACTCAAATAAAACCAATCAACAGCTCCTTAGCTCCGCCCCCCTTACAAAACGTCATTAACAAGCGAAGACGTGACTGTTTTTGTAAACAGAACTAAAAAACATGCTTCTCGCGACAAACCGTAATCCCTGCTCACCATGCGGAACAGGGATGGGTCTGCGGTGTCGCCGATTCATGCTTGAATGCTTCAACTTTGTACACACAATAATTGTAGAGAGTTTTTGCATAGATTACAACCCACTCATAACATCTATGATGAATATACCACACGAAACGCGATAAAGAGTAATAATAAAAATGTGTTGCATAATCCCCACACATGTACCATAATATAACTAAAAAGGGGGAATCAGAATGAACTTAAAGCAGGATTTACGTGTACAAAAGACTCAAGAAGCGATTCGTGGAACATTTCGGCAGATGATTATTGAAATGGATTTCCAAAATATAACCATCAAAGAGCTAGCCGAGCGGGCTAGAATCAACCGGAAGACATTCTATTTTCATTTCTCGAAGCTTGACGATTTACTTGAGGAATTGTGTAATGAATTAGTTGAAGGTTTTTTAAAACGTGTTGAAGGCTATAGAGCGCTGAAAGACCGTGCGTGGTACGTGAGGGAGTTTTTCATTAACCAAGAAGAATTGGGTGGGCTGGGAGAGCGAATTGTCTGCGCGGAAAGCAACAGGTACATGCTTAAACGAATGACAAACGAAATAGTGAGCCAAACCTGGGACTTTCCTGCTGGAAGTGATGATTTAGCGACATATAGGCAAAATATTCTTGTGTCGTTTTCGCATCATTGCATTTTGGGAGCATACAGGCAATGGATTAAGGACGATAAAAAAATCCCATTGGAGGACATGATCGAACTTACCATTACGCTGGTCAGCAGCGGTACAAACGGGTTTTTTGCGTTGTGTCGGAATGATTGACTTTCAATGGGACACATGGGGACGGTTCTGCTGTGTTCGCATGCGAACACAATAGAACCGTCCCCATGTGTCCACACAGGTTCTTACTCAACATTAGGTATTAACTGTATATACGAAGTTGTGGATTTCGTTGCAAGACAAGGGGTTCGGCACACCACTTTACTTGAGGAGTACCCATACGCGAGTAAGAGCCTCCACACAGACAAATGTCTGCAACCAGAAAGGCGACGTGATCAAACCACCACGATAGCTAACCTCGGCGTCGGGCTGGCAATGAGTGTTGTCAAACCCCCGTCCCCTTGACAACAAACCCCCGTCCCCTTGACATGACAAATGTCTGCAACCAGAAAGGCGACGTGACCAAACCACCACGATGGCCAACCTCGGCGTCGGGCTGGCAATGAGTGT
>Ga0123353_10011445_pt1 | contig 12503 bp, 11 predicted proteins | sample TergutLab28metaG_3_FD_92763 | JGI IMG/M metagenome (GOLD analysis project Ga0123353, IMG submission 92763) | Labiotermes labralis P3 segment gut microbial communities from Petit-Saut dam, French Guiana - Lab288 P3 | ecosystem: Host-associated > Arthropoda: Insects > Digestive system > Gut ... | reverse complement strand
GCACCGAATTGTTTACCAAACGCAATTATCTGACGGTCGCTTAGCTCCGCGCCGCCCTGCTTCGCATATTCATTTTCAACATCGGTAAAAAACAATTCTTGACGTTCAATACCCCTGTGCCGTCCATTGTCAATAAAAGCGGCGTGCATCCTTGTGCTAAGCATTCTTCTTTTATTGTCGGTAATGTCGCCGGTTACATAAACGGCGATACCCGGCAGATCTTGAGCGACTGCCGTTACACTGAAAAACGCAATCAGAATTAAAACGCTTAATTTACACTTGCCAAAAGCTGACATTTATATCCTTTCTTTAGATAATAAAATCCGTTAATATAAACAAAAAACAGTATATACGTAGCATCATTGGTGTCAGGTAATAAAGTATATAATGGTATCATTATTATTTGTAAAAAAGTAAAAAAAACAGACCGTATCCGAATTATTCTTATAGGTAATCTACCCCATTTTTCCTGTGTTAATCTAAAAAGGAGTAACGACCCGCATGAAAAAAAATACTATATTAGCACAGATTATGAAACTAATTTTTCTCTCAAACAGTGAACGGGAATACACACATTTCACAAACACCCGGGTTGATCTGCCTGCGTGTTAATCAGTTTTTCTTTTTGCGCTTTTGTCAGTTTTTTAACCGCGAATTCTCTTTTCAATGCAAGCTTTTTGTCATCAAAAATTTCCTGATAAACTAACGCGGCTGGTAAACGGGAGCGAGTATACTTTGCTCCTGTTCCCTCGTTATGTGTCTTTATTCGTTCCTCTAAATTGTTAGTCCAGCCTGTATAGAGCGTTCCGTCCGCACAGCGGACGATGTACACATAATTAGCCATCTGCATATCTTCTATTTTCTAAAACGAGTTGATTTTCTATGCTTATCTAACCTTATTTTCTACTCGTTACCCTATACTTGTCAAGCTCATGTTCCTCTGCTGTATTGACATTAAGAACACTGTTTCGTCCATCCCTTTCAATGATCACCGCCGCTTGATTTTCACTTCGCACCTTTGAAAACCGCATCACAGCAGATGCGCTGAAGCGAAGCTCATCTTCATCAGGTTCACCAACACCTACCGCCAAAGGGCCCAAAGTATCACGCAGAAAAATTTTGTACATCTCCGGCATGTAAAGCTGTTCAAGCACTTCGTTTTCATTCTCATGACGCGATACTATCACACGGTATTTCGGCGACGTTCTGAAATGCCGTCCGTAGGCAAGCAGTTTAAAATCAGCAAGAGTAAACTGCGGGTTATGGGCGGCCAAGTCATTAAATCGCACGCCGGTTTCTATATTTGTCAGCAAGCACCCGCCCGCCGGCGGGCTGTGCGACAGGCCATGCTTCGCAGAGTACGCAAGCTGAACCGCACGCGTTCTGCCCGATATGCCGAGCAGCTTTTCACGATCAACAATGCCTGATAATTCAACTTCCGTTGGTTCAAGAAGTTTGGCGGACAGCGGGCGCAGGAGTTTACCTTTAAGACCAGAGAACCTCTCTATCTTATGTAAACAGTGCATCTTTTGAGACATGGGGCGCTGACCCGCTACTTCTCCTGTGGCAAGACAAACCGCGCCCATCTCATCCATAATTTTTGCGGCCCTTTTGAGGCGGTCTATACGGCAGTCTATGCAGGGGTTAGCGTTTTTGCCAAATCCAAATTTTGGACTTCGTATCATCTCCAAAAACTCTTCGCCCTCTTCTTCTATACGAAGAGGAACACCCAAGTCAGCGGCATATTTTTCTACAAGATTAAAACTTTTGCCGATCCCGCTGTAAAAGGGCAGTACAAAATGTAACGCCGTAACGCAGAGCCCCTGCTCCTTGAGAAGATGAGCTGCCATTACGCTGTCGAGTCCGCCGCTGAACATTACTAAAACTTTTTTCATAATATGAAAATACAATTTATTCGGCCCCGGCAGGGGCTATTCGTTACATCTTCGTGGTATTGATCTCACGATTAAATATTGGATTCTTAATCGAGAGATCAATAATTTTACGAATCACTACAACCCAAAGACATAATTATTTTAACTTTTTATTTTCCACCCACAGCGCTAAAAATTTTCTCATTCCCCTCATCAATAATAACTTGAAATTCCGGCGAAACTACATTATAATCCACCACGTCAACCTGATATGGCAAGTCAGATTCCGAAAAAGCGTTTTCAAGCTGTGAGCGTCTTTTCATTCCTAACTTTTCGTTTCCAAGAAAAGCGAGATCAAGATCGGAATATTTTTTTGGTACTGCGTTGCAGCGCGAACCAAACGCCAAGACGTCAAAATTTGGTGTGTATTTTGAGATAATATTAATAATAATATTCCGTTCATTTTCGGAGATACAAATCATATCCGCTTCTCCAAAGTACTCACAAATTCCCGTAAGTCATCAGCAAACATTTTAGCGGTTTTGTAGACGTCGTTTGCGGCTTCTTCGCCGTATATGTGCGATGTTATATTTCTAGCGCTGTGAAATTCTAACCAGTGATCAAAATCTGCAATAAGCCGTTTCTGTGCCGATACTCTGAAAAGATCTTTTCTTGTTAAGATATCCGCTTCTTCGCCGATATCCATTTCAATGAAGCGTTTCATCATTTTCCAGCATAACTCATAACAGATTTCAAAATGCTGTATGAGAGACGCCCGCGCAGATTCAAATTCATAAAACTCGCATTCGTCATTTGATTTCGCTTCCACTTTGTTTGCAAAAGCAAGAGCGTTATAAAATGTTTGCGCGGCTTTTTTCAAAGCGGATATATTTAGCTTATTTTCCATAAAAGTAAGATATATTTTGACCTTCTAAAAAGCCAACAAAAATGTTACTTATCCGAATCTGCGAAATTTCAAATAAAATCATACAACATTATTTTCGGGGTTTTATACATTTTTACCATACATCATTTGTGCGAGTGTGTTATTTTTATAAGATATACTGAACCACGGCATAAATCTACGCTGCGCCGCACGCAACTGGCCGTGAGGTTGCTTAGCGGCACAGTGTAGATTTATGCCGTAAAGCGGTATAGATTTTATTTTGGAACACGAGGAGACCATCCTTATTTAAAAAAATTTATTCAAGGAATATTTACAATCAATACACCTAAAAAAGCACACTATATCGAATACGCAGTTTTGCGTTCCGCAGAGATAATTATAAATCTAACCCCCCGCCCCATAGCTCTTAAACTTGGGGCGCTTTTGGGGCAGACTCTTTATGTATGCGGTGTGTACAAAAAAATTGTTGAAAAGAATTTCGACCACGTAGGCTTATGGAATGAGAGCGAAAAAAAGCGGATCATCCCGAAACTGTACCGAAATATGGGACGTTACATCACCGATTTTTTAAGAAAAGGGAAAGAGCCGCCCTACAGGGTAGACAATGAAGAGTTGTTAGATGTGTGCAGCGTGCGCGGTAAAGGCACTATCGTTGTTTTGGCTCACTTTGGAAACTGGGAGCTTTTGGCCTCGATTTGGGGCACTAAAGTCAATAAACTCAATGTAGTAGCGATGCCGATGAAAAATCCGCTTGTTGAAAAATGGGTTCACGGTAAGCGGGACGCCACAGGCGTTAATACTATATATACTAAAAACGCTCTGCGCGGGATGCTCATGGCGCTTAAAAAAAACGAATTCACCGCGATTCTCATAGATCAAAGTTTAAAGATGGGAACGCCGGCTCAATTCCTTGGCAAAACCGCCGATACCGTGCGAACAGCCGCGGGACTAATCCAAAAAACCGGAGCAACAGCATTGCCGGTCTACGCGATTCTTCAAGATGACGGCTCATACTATATATACATATCAATAGCGGAACCGCCAAAATTTGACAGCGATGATGACGAAGAAGCCATCATTACAAAAATTCAGACACAGCACAACGACATCCTCTCCGAGTGGATAAAACAACACCCGGAACACTGGTTCGGCTGGTTCCACAAACGGTTTAAGAGGCATCTTGATTATAAATAATTAAAAGAACGTAAGGCGATTTCAAATATGAAAATAAAAGAGTTCACGCGAAGATTTAAGCAAATAAAAGAGATGGGATTTATCCAAACTAAACGGAAAGGCCCGACAGGAATAGGTTACACGCTGGAAACGCTTCTAGAAATTTCAGAAAACAATGAGGCTCATCCCGACATCGATGGAGCAGAATTAAAAGCGCACAAGGCTAAGGGAAATAACTTAATAACATTATTTACTTTTAATAATAAAGTTTGGAAGACGCCGCCTCTTGAAGCTGTGAAAAAATACGGGAGTTTAGACCAAAACGGACGAATGGGACTTTATTATACAATGTCGCTTAAGCCTAACAGCGCAGGATTGTTTCTTGACGTACAAAAAGCGAGCATTTCCGTCCGTCATATTTCCGGCGAAGTTATTGCGACTTGGTGTCTAAAAGATTTGGCTGACAGATTTATACAAAAATTGCCGGCGTTACTTTTTGTTTCAGCATTTACAGAGGAACGCGATGGCGTTGAGTATTTTCATTACTATCGCGCACAGCTTATGCAAGGTACTTCACCCGAATTGTTAAAAAATCAATTCCGCGAAGAAAATATTTTGGTGGATTTACGTTTGCACGACAAAGGTACAATAGCGAGAAATCACGGTACGGGTTTCAGGACATACGAAGACAAGCTGCCGTCATTATTTAATAGTGTTAAGGATTTGTGATTATGTATCAAGTAGTAAGAAATGAAAAATATGATTTTACTGGACAATCATACGCTTCTGTTTATCCGAATTTACATAAATATCCGGCAACAATGCTGCCGCAGATAGGTATTGAGATATTAAGAGAATTGAATATGTCCGGTGGAACACTGCTTGACCCGTATTGCGGATCGGGGTCTTCATTCGCATGCGGTTTGGAATGCGGATTTAATGAAATGCACGGGTTTGATATAAATCCATTGGCCGTATTAATTTCTAAGGTAAAGTTCACAAAAATACCTATGTATAAACTTATCGAAGCAGAAAAAAATTTTAGAAATGATTTATATGACTTTTTGAAAGACAAAAATAACAAAGATAACTTAGAGAGTCCATTAATTACAAACATAGATTTTTGGTTTTCAAAAGAGGTAACCGACAACTTAGTAACTATTAAATATTTTATTGATAAAATAGCGAATGAAAAAATTAAACGGTTATTTTTACTGCCTTTTTCCGAAACCGTTAGAGAGTGCTCATATACCAGAAATAATGAATTTAAGTTGTTTCGTATGAAATCTGACGATTTACTAAATTTTAATCCTGACGTAATCGGTGTATACTTAAAAAAACTTAATGATACATTTTGGTTGTACTCCAACGTATATCTCCCAAAATTAAGAGATAACATGACCGTAGATGTGCAATATGCTAAATTTCAACCCAAAGATGATTTTTACGACGCTGTTCTAACAAGCCCGCCTTATGGAGACAGCAGAACGACCGTTGCTTATGGGCAGTTTTCAACTCTTTCAAATGAGTGGTTAGGGATTTCTTACGCTCGAAAAATTGATGGTATGCTGATGGGGGGCGTTAAACCTAAACAAAATATTAATTACGGATTAATAGCTGATTATATCGCTGAAATTAATAACGTAGATACTAAACGGGCATTGGAAGTATCAGCATTCTATAACGATTTAGATACATCCATTCAAAAGGTCGCTAAAAGTATTAAAAGCGGCGGCAAATCCATTTATGTTGTAGGAAATAGGACAGTAAAGAATGTACAACTTCCTACCGATCAGTTTATAGCCGAAAAATTTGAACAAAACGGCTTTAAGCATTTAATTACATACGAGCGCGCTTTGAGTAACAAATCAATGCCGCGTAAAAACTCACCAACAAACAAAACCGGTAAAACGGTAAATACCATGTTGTATGAGTATATTGTAGTTTGCGAAAAGAGCAAGATGGTTCCAAAAACGGTTTAAGAGGCATCTTGATTATAAATAACTGTTGATCATCAATGTTCATTTATTATATTCTCCGCACCCCTTTAGGGGTGCAAGATTGCAGCCCCGGGTTTAAACCCGGGGTAATAATAATAACGAAAGGTCCCGGGCAGCAAAATGGTTTTCATTTTAAATCCAAAAGTAGAACAGGAAAAGATTGATAAATTTGTCCGCGAGTGGGAAGAAAAAGGATTCTCCACAATTCTAAGCGTAGGCACGGAACATACGGCTGTTTGTCTTATCGGAAATACAGCTATCGTTGATCTAGATCATGTGGTGCAGACAAACGATATTGTCAATTTCGGCAAGCGTATAACCGAGCGCTACAAAGCTGTCAACCGAACGATACAGGAACAGGGTACATCAATAAAAGTTGGTGATCTAACGATTGGCGAAGGTTCCTTTACGGTGATGAGCGGTCCGTGCAGTGTTGAGAGCGAAGAGCAGATTGTTGAAATAGCAAAAAGCGTTAAAAAGAGCGGCGCTAGAATTTTACGCGGAGGCGCGTTTAAACCAAGATCATCTCCTTACGATTTTCAGGGCAAACAGGTTGACGGACTTAGGATGCTCTCACTTGCTAAAAAAGAAACAGGATTGCCGGTGATCTCCGAGGTTATGAATCAAACGCAATTAGACTTGTTTGAAGATGTTGACATCATACAAATCGGCGCTCGCAATATGCAGAATTTTGATCTGTTGAAAGCTGTCGGTTCAATAAAAAAACCGGTGCTTTTAAAACGCGGGCTCGCCAACACAATCGAAGAGCTGCTTATGAGCGCGGAGTATATCTTCTCCTCAGGAAACAGTCAGATCATTCTATGCGAACGGGGCATCCGCACATTTGAAACAATGACAAGAAATACTCTTGATCTTAGCGCTGTTGTAATGCTGAAACAAAAATCCCACCTGCCGGTTATAGCTGATCCAAGCCACGCCTCGGGTATAAGAACTCTTGTCGCCCCGCTTTCAAAAGCGATCCTTGCCGTAGGCGCAGACGGCATTATGATAGAGACGCACAACAATCCCGCAAAAGCGTTATGTGACGGGGCTCAGTCTCTTGACTTAGATCAATTCGATTCACTTATGGGCGAACTAAAGGAGCGCGCTGTCATAGAGAAAAAATCTATATAAGGCACCCCTAAAAACTACCGTGCCTGTGCTCCCGGACGGCCTCATGGCTGTCGTGCAGGCGGGCACTGCAGTTTTTAGAGGTACCCTATAATAAAAAATAATCAAGCATTGAGTTTACCTCTAAAAAACTTGTTAGAGATAACATTTTTTAAATAGAGGCTTTTAGAAGCCGCACTGAAAACAAGCTCTGTAGACAGGCGCCATTTGTTCATTTGATTTCTTAGTTTTACTGCTGTCTCAAGCTCTCTTCCGTAATCATCACGCCATAACCCGTCAAAAATTCTTGGTTCACCGCACTCAATCGCCTGCGCCGCAAGCTGTGCGCCGCGCAGAGCGTAACGCAAACCATCGCCGCTTATTGGGTGGATATGGCCGGCAGCCTCGCCAAGCAAAATCCAGTTTTTACCCGCGCAGGGTGTTGAGTAAAATTGAGCCGACGCGGGCGAGGGAACAAAAGCTGTCCAGTAGGAGATCACTGAGCTTATCGGCGCGAGATCAGACTTCATAATTTTTTCAAAAGTGAGCCGCGGCGTTATGATATCCGCGGATGGGCCCAAGACGGCAACGCTTGCCTTGGAACCGTAGTTTATTATACGGCAAAACCGGCCATTCTCAAGCAGGCTGATTTTCACCCCATTCTCCCCCTCCATACACGCAGTGCATCCCGATGCGAAGTACAGATCTTTTTGATCGAAATGCACACTAGCGGCTTTTCTCACAATACTGTCCCACCCGCCGGTGCCAACTACAATGCGCCCTTTTAAAGTGTTGTTCGCGGTACTCACAACCCAGCATCCGTTTTCTTGACTTAGTGTTATTGCTCCGCCGCTATAAACCCGCACTTTTGCGCGCATGGCTTTAGCGGTAAAATAAGTCTCAATCTGCGGGATGGAGAAAAACGAGAGCGGATCGCCGTCTCTTAAAACATTAAGCGCTTTACCGCCCAAAGATACAACTTTTAAAGAAGCCCCCATGCTTTGCTCCGCCCCGCAAAGTACAGGGCAATCCGGCAGCTTTGAGACGCTAAAAGCGGTCTCTGCCCATCTGCGCTGCCCGCCCTGTTTATCGGCAACAACCGCAATCGACATCCCCGCTTCGCCAAGGATCGACGCGAGCGCCGCGCCGCTGACGGAATTTCCAATTATCACCGCGTCGTAAGTATTAACTTTTTTTACAGACGAATTTAAATTGCGGACAGCGGATCTTGCGGATTCAGTATCAATTGCTGTAATCATCTGAGATACTCCCTCTGAAAATTAAAACCGCTTAAATAACTCCTCCTGTAACGTAACAAAAACAATTAGCGTACCAAAGTATACTAAATAACTGCATAAATCCACACTGTGCCGCTAAGCAACAGAGCCGGCCCTGCGTGCAGTTGCGTGCGGTGCAGTGTAGATTTATGCCGTGTACCAGTATATTACGTGGAAAAAGACGAAACGGTTTGGAAGTATGTACACTCGTGAAGATAATCGGAAACACGGGTTCCATGCGCGGCCGGGGTTTATGTTGGCTTGACCTTTTTATTTTTAAATTGAAAAAGTGGGTGAATTGGTTGTCGGTGATGTTTATGATTGCTTGCAATAATGTTTATCTGTGGATTTCACGTTCAAAATGTTATCCTCAAATTCCCTGACAAACCGGAGAGCAGAACCGTTTTTGCCAAACTCTCCCAATCTCTCTTTTTTGAAGCACTCTCTTTTGGCTCTTCTTTATTCACATCTGTAAATTTATCCATACCCCGGTAACCGCCAAGGATTTTCTGCAATCCCGCGTATATGTGAATTCTATCCTTAACTGTTTGGTTTTGGCTCTCAATGGAATATGCCCCAAACACAATACCTGTTTGAGCTAAATTAATTTTTACTGCTTCTGCCGCCTCCCTGCCGCCGTTGTTATGGAATATTCTTGGCCTGTATCTATAATGGGCGTCTGCGCTAAGCTCTCCGTAAAAAACATTTCCGGCGCCGGCTTTAATCGCGTGGTTTAGATATTTTCCGCTAATGTCAAGAGATACCATTGCCCAGCCGATAAAAGCGTTCGCGTCTCCTGTCACATTGTAAAAAGCGTACGGGAACAAAAAATACTGCTGATTAGCGGCCGTCAGCGCACCATCAACAAAAAGGTCTGCGTAATTAAATCCTGAAATCACATAAAATTTCCACGGATTTTGTACTGTATAGTGCGAATATCTGTAATTTATTCCGGCGCTGTAATTATCAGATTTAAAAAGCGGTACGTCACTGTTATTAAGAATTTTCAAATCGAGCTTATCATACGTAATACCGATTCTGTGTGTCTTATCATATTCCGCCGATAAGCCAAAGCGCATTAATCCCGGCATATCGGGTTTGCCGTAAAAGTGGTAGAAACTGCCGGGACCAAATTCCATCTTAGCAAAGAACAACGACGGCGTTATCTCGAATTTTTGAATATCGAAACCGGCTGACGAGCCTATATAAAAACCGTTAGCTCCATCGTTTGTAATTTTAGCTCTGCCTGAAATGGTTTCGATATCAGATGAGCTGATAAGACCCGCCGTGATTTTTGGTCTTACTGCGTTGAAATCTAATTTTGCTGAATAGTCAATCAAAAAAATATCTGTTGAAAACCACGGCATGCCGGAATTGACTTTTAAGAAGTTCAGTTCTTTTTGAAGAGCGCTACCGTATTTGCATGATATGCCGCTGTTCCAAAAAGTAATCTGTCCGTCGTCCCGGTAGAGCAGCATTCCGCCTCTGCCGTTGATTTCGATATTATCGGCAAAAGAGAGGTTTATTGTAAGTAAAATAAAGAGCCCCCAAAACAAACCGAGGGCTCTTTTTTCATAATCAAAAAACAACACAGGCGTTATCTCTTGCGGGCCTTGGCCAGCTTTACGGATTTCTCGCCGGGCGCATAATAATCATCCCACTGCCACCGCTCTACAGCCTGTTCCCATGTGTCTATCGGTGAGATGTTATTATATTTTTGGAAAAACAGCATCGCGTATTTTTCGGGGAATAAATCAACTATCTCGTAAGCATCGGCGCTAATGCCTGAACCTACCGCAACAGCCGCAGCGTATCCGGAATTGAACTTCAATCCGGCCCACCAATTTTCCATAAGTTGATCGATGTAGTTAGCAGCTGTAAGTTTCACTTCATTAACGGGATAGCAATCGCTCCAGCCGCATTCCCATTCCGCGGTATAGAAAACAGGTTTTCCGCCCTCTGTTTCGAATAGCTTGTCTAACGAGAAATAACCCGGTGTAAAGAGTTTGCCCATATCTATCCCATTGCCGGAGGTCGGCCAAACGCTTCCTTTTGTAGGATCACCTTCTGGAAAGTAGAATACCCCGCCGTTTCTAACGGCAGCTATGAGCTTGTTGGCGCCGTCATTAAGCGCCGGATAGGCGTCTTTCACGGCTTGCGGATAATTATTGTTTGTCAATATCGCGGTATAAGACGCCTGCAGTCCTTCAACAGCCTTAATAAAAGTTGCTTTCGCGGCATCCATCTTACCGGATCTTGCCTTGAGAAAATTATTGTTAAATGGCAAGTCGCTTGCGGCAAGGTCATCTCTCAACCTGTCGTACCAATCTTTTTCCGCCCCTGTCCAGGCAAACTTAAGGAAATTGAGGTTTGTGTTCCAATCGTAGGACGCGATCCATTCAAGAGATGCCTTAATGGCGGTCATAAAAGAGATGAGCGCATTGAGTTCCGCCCAACCTATCAAATCGTATTCATCGAACATATCATCAAAACCGGCAAACATAAGGAAGTCTTTGTTCAGCGGAGCCATGTCTTTGCCTTTTAATTTTGCGATTCTATTGCTAACTTCATTGAATGAAGCGCCGAATACCGCGTCAATTGTCTGATCAAGAAGAGTGTTAAGCCCATTGGTGTTCTTGTCGAGAAGATTCGCGAGAAAGATTATCCCCCACGTTTCAACGGTAGGCGCGTTGTTGAAAAGCGTGCCGTTGTAGACGGAGTTGCTGCCGCCGATAACCCAAGACGGAGCTATCATTGTTGGCAGCGGAACATCCTCATCCCAATAATAATCATTATAAGCCATCATCCAACCGCTGCTCATCAACGCGTTGAGCCTGTTAGGGTATTGGGTAAATCCGATACGGTTTTTGAAAAGATCCACAACTTTTGGTTCAACGCTGATGGCTGCAAGTCTTGCCATCGACGAGTAGGTAATCGCTCTTACGTCGTTACCGTCCATCCTGTATGCCGCTTCGTAATAAGCAACCGCTTCATCAAACTGCCCGCTAATAAGCGAGAGGTGTCCGTACATAATAAGTGAATCAAGCGATTTTCCGGCTGTGGGGATATCTACTAAGTCCGGTCCGTCATCTCCTTTTTTGGAATCTGCCGGATTATTATCGCATCCTAAATAAATAAACGCACTTGCAAACGCAACAGCAGCCATCGGTATAAACCGTTTGGCAATAGACCATTGTGACATAATGTCTCCCCTTTCTGAAAAAATGATTTCTTAACGGTTATTTATGATAAATATAAAAATAATTGTTTGTCATCCCTGACGGCATCATATTGTTTGCACATATTTTTTGATAATGGTTAAAGTATCGCAGTAGCAATTGAAAAATAAATAAGCACGCCCAAAATATCCGCTATAGTTGTGACGATCGGCGTACACGCAGTCGCGGGGTCCTTACCGAATTTACGCATTAAAAAAGGGAGGCTCATCCCTGCAAGACTCCCTACAATTACGATAAGAAACATGGAAACGCCAACCACAAGCGCTATTTGATATCCTCCTCTGAAAATACCAAGCGCCGCGGCGGCTATTGCCATCGCAATACCAAGCGCACTGCCCACAATTGCCTCTTTTAAAATCATCCGCCCCCAGTCTTTCATTACAACATCTCCCGTCGCAAGAGCGCGAACCATGAGCGTTGCGGACTGAGAGCCGCTGTTGCCGCCGCTTGCGATAAGAAGCGGCAGGAAAAAAACCAAAGCGATCGTCTGCTCTATAACCTCTTCGTATAACGCAATCCCCAAACCCGCAAGTATGTTGGCAAATATGAGCAATACTAACCAAAAAACTCTTCTCTTATATAGAAGACCAAAAGAGGCGTCTTTAATATTTGTGATCGGATCGCCGTCCGCCTCTATACTCACACCGCTTATTCTTTGGAAATCCTCCGTGACGTGGAGATCTGCAATATCCATCATATCATCAATTGTTACTATGCCAAGAATTACCCCGGCGCTGTCAACAACAGGCAAGGCTAAGTAATTATATTTTTTGATCATCTTCACCGCTTCTTCCTGATCATCCATTGCGGAGATTGCGATGAAGTTATAATCCATCAACGTACGCACCTGCTGTTCGGGCGAAGCGAGTATTAGCTGACGAAGGGTGATAACGTCAATAAGTTTTCCCGCCGCGTCTGTGATG
>Ga0123353_10011443_pt1 | contig 12505 bp, 7 predicted proteins | sample TergutLab28metaG_3_FD_92763 | JGI IMG/M metagenome (GOLD analysis project Ga0123353, IMG submission 92763) | Labiotermes labralis P3 segment gut microbial communities from Petit-Saut dam, French Guiana - Lab288 P3 | ecosystem: Host-associated > Arthropoda: Insects > Digestive system > Gut ... | reverse complement strand
TACATTCAAACCAAAGAGATTTTCTTTTTCTTTTCATCCTGGGTTTTGGGTTGGATTACGGGGTTTCCTGGTGGAGAGTGAGACAGAGCTGGGGGGGGGGGGCAGAGATATGCTCTGTGGGAGGCCGCACACTGATGTTTTATATAACAAGCTGCATGACATTATGTGAAGGGAAGATAAAATTTTATGGTAGAATAAAAGCGCAACAATGAAATGTAACGCAACTAAATTAAAGTAAATAAACTCGGAATATTTTAGTGCAGAAACCATTAGACAGTAGAAAGACCTTGTTTATAACTCCAGTAATATATTCGTTGCATATTACACAAATATGAATTATGCTATTATTATTATTAAAAATTAACTTGAAAGTGCAAAAATTGCTTTGTTCTTATGGTAGTAGTAGTTATGACATTACGACACTTAATATTCAGTAACTGGGAACTTTACTACAAAAATCTCAACATGCCTGAGGTGTTTGTTTCCATATAAAAAAAATTTGGGTGCCTTTTCATAGTCGCAAAAAGCGCCTAATAGCTTTTTGTTGCCTGTCTGCCCGCCTATCCGACCGTCCGTCCGTCCGTCCGTCCGTCCGAATGTATCAGTGCGGCTCCCATTGGACGGATGTCCGTGAAATTTTATACTGGGGGATTTTATGAAACTCTGTCACATAACTCCGAATTTGATTAAAATCTGACAAAAATATCGGGCACTTTACATGAGGACCTAACTATGTTTCATCGCTGTTAGCGACACACATTCTCCCAGAATATTTTTTTACTCTTGATAGTGACATGCACCTCAACAACAACAACAACAACAACGACAACAACACACACACACACACACACACACAGAACGCGTTGTTGCGTGTCCCACTGCAAGACAGTTACGGGAACGCGCTTCAATATTAGGTTATCATATTACCATGAACATCCTTAACCGGTTGAATTCTTTAATTAAACTATGGTGTTATTTTGAGAGCAGGAGTTAAATTCTAAAAATTATTCATAGGAGGCTCAACTTTGGAATCACGCTGGTTAATCAGCAGACAAGCTAATAACCGAACATATATTAAAACAGCCTTACATTTAAATACGCATGAATTTGTATCCAATGTCTATGAGCCCCTTTCTCAGGCGCTGACCACATCTTGGTCCGTAGCAGATCCAACCGAAACACAGTTCCAAGTTTTTAAGAGCCTCGATGAAAGAAAACCACAATGCAGCCGTTGCACCTGCTGCCCGAAAAAAACTGTGTGATTGCCACCACGTAACGCAATAGTACTGAGAGGACAACTTACTAATAAACACTGTCGTATTATTTACATGACCCAAACTGACCAGACTATAAATTTCGAGAAAGGCCTCCTCCACAAGTTACATGCCAAACAAAGTGCGCGATATATTACAAGAAACAGATGCGGGGAAAGGGCGGTTCAATTGGGACGGTGCAGTGCAGTCACTAAATAGTGCAAGCAAGAGTAGAGCGTCGGTGCACGCACACACAGCATGAGCCTTCTGTTTACTCTTATCCATACAGCAATGCACGGGTTAAGGCAGTTAACGTGTCCTTTAAAATTACCGCGTTAATTCCTGTCTTTCTAAGGGCAACTACTTTCCCACTTTAGCCGTGATATTAGATTCTGTACTTAAGTAACATTAAAAACCCGAGGCATTCACGAGATTTTCATCTTCGTCTTCCTCACACTTTATAACTTTTAATTACTCCCTGCTGATCTGGGGCCACAGATTGGATATTTGTTTCTTCCGGTGTGATGATTCTAATGCAAACAATTTGCACAGCATCTTTACATATTTCATTAGTCTACAGGCCCTACGGTTCGTCCGTTCCATGGCAGCAGTAGCTTCTTGCAAAAATTAAAAAGGAATTCTTCATACGTTACCAAGCTTAGTCACAGTATTACAGTTCAACCCCAACAAATAAAAAAGCAAGATCCAAACATGAGAGAATGGTGTCATTTACATAGACACTACTTGCCGTGATTATGTAATAATGATTCGCGAAGCTACCTTCCATTACAGCAATTTAACATTTAAATGAGTTTCCTCACTATCAGTTCGAAGTTTGTTTTGTGTTTCATTTTAATTATGACATACCCCCTACGAACCAGCTATTTCACTATATACGTGCATGGTTATGAAACTCATTCTATTAAACTGAAGGGAGAACACAAATAGAAAAAATGCATAAATCAAAACTCTAGGGGCATATTTGTACCCAACACAAAAAATGTGAGTAGAAAATGAAGGTATTTCACAATATGAAACTCATCATTTAGAAAAGCAGACTAACTCCGTAGCAGTTAAGAACAAAACTGACGTTAATATCTGGAATATGATACATAAGGTAAAGGTAAAGTTCACCCTAGAACAGGCTAAGAAGGCCCAGACGGGGAGTAGAGGTATAGCTCTACTCTTTTTTAACCTCGGCGCTAGAGGGGTGGGTGGTCAAAGCCACGTCCCGGCTGTTTTACCCTCGGGAAAGGCCCGGTACGCATTGTATAGGGGGCCGGGTGGGCCCCAGGGCCGGTTTGGACGGGTACGGCAAGTCTCCCCCCCCCCCCCCCGCCGGGATTCAGAAAATACAAAAAGTGGCTGCAAAAAGAACTCTTGGAGGTACAAATCAAGAAGGAATAATAGTAATAGGACGTATTCGAATTAGTAGGAAGTAGGTTATATGAATCTTCAGAGGACAAAAAAAAACTATTGTTTAAATACTGCCTAATGTCGGGTTTTGCATCAGCTATATCAAACATTCGGACACTGCCAATAGATAAATTTATTTAGTTAATTATTTGGCCGGATATACAGTTGGTTACTTAATAAACAAGACCATCATTATAACAGAAATTACATAATATATACTTGCCCCTTCTCTTGATAATACATTATTCATTTTCTTCTTCGTGTTCAAAATAATTATCTAAGTCAGTAGCCACCGAAAATTATTGAGCACTGCTTGTTTTATTGTTACGACTAGTGCGTTGCTAATCCTTTCCAATTCGGTCCATATTTAAATGTATATTCAATGGTCGCCACATGCACAAATCTAAACCTTCTAACATATGCCCAATCTGAAATTTATAGCAACAGCAATAAAATGCATAAAGGTGAAAAGCCAAACGGAAAAACAAACCACCAACAGTATAGATGACCACCACAAATAAGAACGACAGTGTTTGGATCCTCCCTGCTTGATTGGAGACAGCTGTTACATGTAACGATGCATATGGTACACACACTTACGACAAATGCATATACAACTTAAAAACCTCACGTCTTTCTCTTTTGGTTTTGATTTTGATTTTTATCACACAATGAAAAATTCCTACATATGCGGGATTTAAATCTCCCTGCTTTATTTTCTCTAATATTTGTGCTAACTTCAGTCCCACTCTACCATTCGAATAACTAATCATCGAGCTTAAAATATATTGGGAAGGATTCAGCAAATAATCCTTAGACCCACAACCTAGGTCCTTCTCTATACGGAGGACGGAATTATGTTTTCGAATCCACTTATCCTCACGAACTTGTATAGTGTTCGAAATCACACTTATTAATGTATTGGCGTGGTAGATACGTTTCATACCTATCTCATCTCCAGTCAGTAAATCCAGATTTATCTAGATGTTTTAGTCATTTAACATAACTTTTGACTATAAATAATAAAGTATGGTGTGTTCAATAGTTTACAAACCCTCAGTTATAAAATCAATCGAATATTGCGATTCTTCAGGCCATGTTGCTATCCCTGGCTTCACATGATGAGTTCGGTTCCACTAAACTCAAAGACACGCCTAACCCAGTTGTTATGAAACCACACATCGTCTTGACTAATTTCTGTCACTAATAAATTACGCTTAGAAACTCAACGAGGACGCATTCCACAAAGAGAGGCAGAATGCACTCCGTCATCTGTTAGAGGTTTCCGTAACTTTCAACTAAGAATGTAACAGAGACAAAGTCTTTGCATGCTTTCAAATTAGCTGAAATGTATGTCAAGTCACGTCATGTCACATCCTAGACTGATTACAGACGCGTTCTGACATCCCTTGAAAACTGCTGGATTAACCCTAGAATAACTATAAGAATGAAGCTTCAAACACACACACACACACACACACACACATATATATATATATATATATATGTATGTATGTATGTACGTATACTATGGGTAAATGACCAACTTGATGCATAATTACGTTATATAATACGTTTGTTATTATAATCCCCTACATGTTTCGAGCAACTCTGTGCTCATCACCAGGAGGTCAAACTGTATTAATACAGCATCTCGTATAGTATTCTCTGTAAGTGATCGTCCGGTGTGCACACCAGACGGTCAGTGTATTAATACAATTTGATCTCCTGATGATGAGCACAGAGTTGCTCGAAACATGTAGACGATTATAATAATAACCGTATTATATAACGTAATTGTGCATCAAGTTGGTCATTTACCCAGAGTCATACCAGGATGCACGGTCAGCAAAACATAAAAAATACATATATACATGCATACGTACATAAATACAACCATGCATGCATACACACAAGCATACATACATACATACAAAGGAAATGGTGTATGAATATGTGCGCATGTGTGTAAGCATGTGTATTTACGTATGTGTGTAAGTATGCTTATTTACTTATGTACGTACGTACATACATACATACATACGTACGTATAAAGAAAAATCCTCTAAAGCTGCCCACGGAAATGCCCTTCTTTTTCTGGTAATAAAACGAAACATATGGATATGGTGTGTGGGCAAGTACAGGGAGCTAAATGATACCGTACATGGCATATATTTTCACCAGTGCACTTTAAGAGGTTAATATCAAATACCTGTACATAACACATGACTGAAAAGTATTCGTATTGGAAAATGAAAGAATATATATACACACACACATACATACATACATACACACACACACACACACACACACACACACGACAATTGTTGATCTTTACCCCTGGCGAAATAGAATTAGAAATTTTCTACCTTAGTATTAGGGCCTCTGCCACTTCCTATTCAGTATAACAATTTTACTCTAGTGATAATTGTGGCGTGGGGTCCCACAGAAAGAACACAACGAAAGTGCTGCATGTCGATACGTCATTACGTTATACCTTCTATTTGTTTTGTATAATGGCCGGATGATGGATTAACTCAATCTGAATCATGTAGCCACGCTTGTGAAAGAGAGCATAAATTGTGTTTTGACTGATCACTCATCATGTTATCGTTTATTCTTGAAACAATTATTGTGGAAAGCGATTTTATAATAACTGCATGAGTATCAAAACAACGCCAAAAAATTTACAACAATGAGCGTAGGGATATGGAAAGTTTCCTCTACAAACTCAAACTTTGGAATTTGAAATTTCTACCTCTGCTAATTCGAAAAACGTATGGGTGCACGTATGGGTGAGTTCTTCGAAAATTACACCTCAGTTACCAAAAGAAGCTTTCCCAGCCATTGTCGTCGTCATCATCATCATCGGCGGCGGCAGCGGCAGCAGCAGCAGCAGCAGCAGCAGCAGCAGCAGCTTCTTCTTTATCTTTTATTCTTCTCCACTCCTTAAAACGGAGCGCTTGAAGTCCGTTTCTAGCTTAATGTTTTTAATTCAACAGATATTGTTATCTGCTTCGAGGATTTAGTCTTCTCGTGTTCCTCTCAATGTCCAGGAATATATCAGTTCTCTCTATTGCATTCAGCCCACACGCTACTAATGTTTAATAGATTTTTATTTCATGTAGTCTCTTTTCTAAAACCATATTTTCCTAAACACAAAACCCACTAATTTTAATCTTCATTTATTTATATGGCTACAAAATGCCAATATTTCTATCGGTATTGTAGCTGGTTCGTCGACTCACCTCTCTCCAAGTCCCCCTGTACATCACCCATCATGCACCATTATCTCCATTCCAGAATGGCAGACCTCATTATGCGCTTCTGTACAAATAAATGCTGATTCTATTAGTGATGACATATTTCCTCTCGTAGTGTAGTACAAGAGACGGAGCTGACGGAGGGAATCTGTTGAGACGGAAAGAAGCGGAGAGGGAGAAATCATATCGGTTCTCAGCGGAGTTCTTCTGCTAGCCTAATACTCTTCAGTCACGCAGGTGTGGAGGCAGGACGTGGGAAATCAACGAAAGTCAGCAATCCTCTCCACCTTCTAAACCTACAAATAACGAAGTCTTTTCCCACCCCGCCATGCCGTTCCTTACCTGGATTTGTTTGGCCCATTTAAAACACTAGAAAGTTGGAATCGATATCAAACAGTATATAACTTTTAGCAGATCCCGTACAAGCCGGGTAAAGTTCCAGATGGTAGAAAAAAATATAAAAAAAAAGGGTCGTAGAAAGCAAAATACCTCAGTTCACGGCACGAACAAGAGAGAAATTCATGCTAATAAAACATATTATTACTGTTTGCTTGGGGCTCCGAATGTATTCCGGGGGAGTTCTGAAAATCTAATTTAGGCAGGTACACTGTCGTTATGGGCTCTCTTGTAACTTCAAGTTCTTGTGTCCGCACAATAACAGGTGACACCTAGCTATTTTACATTGTAATTTCAGACGACAGTCTCATGTAACAATTTTTAAATAAAGTAGTGTCAGAAAGTGGCCCTGGATAAACGAAAGAGTGAAATGCATAGAACTGCCCAAGTTCTCATAACTGTGCGGTACAGTTGCATTGCTCTGTTTCACCACTACATTTTATTTTTCTTCAGAGAACTAAGATTGCTTTCAGGTTAGGAAATAAATTCCAGTGTGCAGTTCTACACAATGCAGTCAGCAACGATGAGTGGATATGTGCAGTATTTTCCTTTGTTCTGCAGATATTAACTACAATGAAGGTGCATGACTTTTACATTACTGTCAGAAATCTAATAAGACCTCTAAAATTCCATCTACATTGGATTGAAAACGGCGTACCCCGTGCTGACGAGACGGTGGGAAGTGGGTACAAATTACTGGGGCCTGAAGGCCCGGGATCCGATTATATTGCATTTATTTTTGTCTTTATCGATGGTAATATTATTTGTTGATTGCACAAATTAACCCTTTCAGACCACATTAAGATAAACCTCTTCAGATCAAGCCCAACAATGCAACAGTCTTTCCTCCTTAGTGTAAATATTTTAAGCTGGTACTCCCTTGCTGCGGGGACCGAAAATTTTTTTTTTTCCCCTAGCGCGAACCCACTCTCGGCGGCCTTGGGCGTATCCTTCATGAATAAACCCTCCGGTGCTGCAACACTCCTCTGTTATTTTGTCTACGTTACAGTTGCATGACATTAGGAAACTTCAAGTAACCGTGTAGACAATAGGGGCTACCTTTCAAAATACCAAAAGAAGCCTTAAGCCGACGCAGTCTTTGTCTCGTTTTCGATGGACATTTCTCCGAAAATACCGAAAAGAAAACCTGAGGCCAGTGCCCGATGTGTGACATGACAGCGCATAATGACTGTGCCGGTACTGGTGAGGGCGAATACGTATGATTATCATAAGTAAACCGTTTAGCCAGCCGGATCTTTGGTGGAAATATTACGGCTACAAAAGTTAATTTTAATTTTGTTTTATGTTTTACTTTTCCACTCCTTATTTCATCATGTTCTTCCATAAAATTATCCCTTTTTTATTTGTTTCCTTACGTTTGATAACGCTTGATGATAGTTCACATTTCGGCACGATTATTTCGGCAAATTTTAAAATCTTTACTTGTAAAAATAATAACTGTCGAAATTTCGTTGCCAGTCTTGTAACGTCAGTGCTAAAAAGCTAAAGCCAAAAGATCGTTCTATGTACAAGTGTGTCTTTCTTATGAACTTACGCAGTAGCCTTCCAGTAACAATCCAGAAACACAACGATATTTGGACCTTATCCGCTATCATTATAATTTTGGTTTGTCTAAGGTTATGCCCGGTATTAAGCACGCAGAGGACGGTCTTTTAACCATCTATCTGCTAAGGGGTTGCATTAAGGGATACTGAAATGAGATATTATTACTATTGTTATTATTATTAATTCGAATTAAGTTAAGAGATAACAGGAGGCGTGAATAAATCACTAATGTCACATAGTAAGAGTTTTGTAATTCGCACTTTGCATTAACTGTAATTAGGATTAATAAAAAGAACAGTGTGGTGGGTGAGCATTACGCTGCATGCAAATAGCAAGAAAAATGTTTGAAGTTATGGATTGATATGTCCGAATAGAAGACATCTCTTCAAAGACCTAGGGGGCTACACGGGATAACAAAACTAAAGTAAAGTTTGAAGAGGCAAAGGAGCAGTGGCGGACTGTTGTAAAAACTGTGACAAAAACACGCATTTCATAAAAGCCGGAGAATTTCTCGACTGTCGACTAGCTGAGAGACTACAAGCTTCTCAAGACGGAATATTCTTCCTGGGCTTAATTCGAAAGACGAAGTGTCCGAACAAATATACAGCTGTAAGTAGAAGTCGAATATATTCCCAAGGCGAAATGCCGAATCCATACTGTTAAAGGTTCTTTTGGCTTGGAAACCGAAGGCGTGTCTGACGAAGGAAACAAGGAAGTCAGTGAGGAATGGGGAACACTTCCACTCCGGCAAAGACACCGTGACACGAAATACGACGATAATTTGTTCGCGGTACACGGAGCAAGACACAAAATAGCGTGCATAGGTAGCCGCACCCTTAGCTACCACCCACGGCACGCGCACTCCTACAGGATGCTGTTTGGTTTCCACTCTTACGACAGTCATGAGTGGTTTGTAGTTAGCTTACTCATGTTGATTACAGGTGGAGTATACTTTATACATGGCAACTGTGGACGTCACAGTTGCTAGAATGAACAAGGCCGCAAGTACTGCACTCCGCAACGCAGTACGCAGACTTTGTCACTTTGCTTTGTCATTTTACTGATACTTGTAATGGGCCGGGTAGCCCAGTCGGTATAGCGACTGACTACGGAATGGACGGTCCGGGACCGAATCCCGGTGGGGACGAGATTTTCTGCACGTCCAGACCGGCCCTGGGGCCCTCCCAGCCTCCTGTAAAATGGGTACCGGGGCTTTCCCTGGGGTAAGGTGAGGCCGGGGCGTGCTGCTGACCACTCACCCCCTTCTAGTGCCGCGGTCATGGAAGAGTAGAGCTATACCTCTACCCACCCTCTGGGCCACACCGGGCCTGTAACGGGATCACTTTGCCTTTTTTTATTGACACTGGTAAGAAAAGTGCGGCCTTCCCACAGCCAATTTTCACACAAATCACAAAACATGTTTCGTCCAGCCTGCTTCTATGGGATTTCAGCCAAACCGGACAATAAATATGAAAAGTACAAATAAAAACCCATTTACGTGCCCAGTGAATTAAGACTTTCGGCTATGCCGATTTTCAAGAAACTCGCCGTACTAAAAACTGCGTGACTTCGGGCTACCGCCCCGGTGTAAATCACACCTTCAATCTTCTGGGATTTTATGCAGCATAGAATGGTGGCTAGTTACCGACGTTTCGGGACAACCTATAGGGTTCCATCTAAAAGGGTCAAGAAGTCCAAGAAGTATTCTTCTCCGTTGTGTAACATCCCAGAAGAGCGAATAACACAACACTCGACGAGTTTGTGCGGACACCTCCTGTGTCGAATTGTTTCGGGCAAAAAACTGCCCACATTCTTATACAGATATGTACGATCAGTGGAAATAAATAGTCTGTTTTCCTCTCTTACAGTAATTAATAAATGGATGATTATTAATGACGAACTGGTTTAGTATCCGAAAGCGGCCGCTGTTTGTTTTGAAATATTGCCGGACGATATTGAGGAAACTCGTAAGAATCCATTCATAGCAGACCATCTCAAAAAACAGATTCAAAACTCTAGGCATCCTGCACACGAAGTAAGGATGCAAAATACGGTAAGCGGAGAAGAGGAAGGGGAATAATTCAGAGAGGAAATGGAAGAATGCGACAAAGACAAAATCAGGAAGAGAGGTTGTGAGAAGAAAGACGACTACACGGAAAAATAATACATAGATTACTAAAGAGGGAAGTTGCAATATTGTGAATAATAATAATAATAATGGAGGAAGAATAAGTGACAGAGTGCAAAAGGCGACATAGTTTCAAAGTGTACGGTTAACGATAAAGAAAAAGGGAATTATTTAGAGAGGGACGTAAAGCTCGGACAGAAATAAGAAGAAGAATGGTGGGGTATAACAGGAAAGAATATGCTACTAGAATAACTGCATCGGGAGGAAGAAGGTGCTAACTAACAATCGGAAAGAAGTAGGCGTAAATATACGATTTCTGTTCTATCCATACTGTTTTTCGGCGCCTTCATGAGGTCCACACGTCACTGACAACCATCTTCTCATTCTCTGTCTCTGCATGGTGCCTACTATCTTACATAAAGAGAACGTCTCATATTGTCAAACCGACGTTCCGTATTAAGCGAATATCAGTGAAATTAAGTTGCAATGCTCACATTAATTCTGTCACAAATTTTGGCATACTGTTGAAGCGAGCGGAGCAACACACAATTATCACCATCACCCTTCCACACAACCCACCCGCGCACACACGGCGACACCCTCCCTCATACACAAGGGGGTTCCTGGTCGAATCTACTTCCAGTGCGTATTACCACGCGGTCTACGGGGAATCCCTGCGCAATTATATGCATATCATGAAATACTGCCCTCCTTTTCCACATGAACGGCAATTATATAGTTCCCAACCGGAAACGGTTTTTATTTTTGTGGGATTAACGGGCCAGCAATAATCCTAGTCTTGTTTATGGCAGATCTATTAGGGTGTATTATGCCATAACAATAAAAATAATTGTACTAACTAGTAAAATCAACACTTTAATACATACACCCATTGCTGGGCGCGGTTACTTCTGGAATAACCAAACAGTAACCTATATAATATTCATATTAAATTTAAAATTTCCCCCTTTTTTAAAGCCGAATCCTCCAGAGAACAACATTTTATTAGTTTGCATTAATAACACCTAATAACGAAGTCCTTTCTCAGCACTGGTAGCTAGGATTAAGCTTGGTTCACAACATCGCATAACACGGCGTAATGGAGAGCAATGAAGAACCGAATTTATGTCGTTCTGGTTCTGGGTGGAATTTGCCACAGGGTCTTAGCTTTTTTATATTTTAGACCTAATATAAAGTTGACAACAACCCATTAAGGGCTAGTGTGACCGGATTGTTACAGTGCAAAGGATGGTAAGGATTGCTATATACAGTTACAGTGCAAATGACGGTAAGGACTGCTATATACAGATCGGATACTGATTGCAAGCGGACAGTAATTACGTTTTGCACATTCAGTGTCTGTATTTATTGTCAAAGCCAACATAACTTTAAGAACACACATTAAACAGTCGTCTACTACATGTTTCGGGCAAAAGCTACAAAAACAACTGAATATGTAGTGTTCTGAAAATTATGTTGGCTCTGACAATAAATACAGGCATTGATTAACAAATGCAGTTGGACGATGATACCAAAACTTCGCACACTCATTGTCCCACACAGCACTCAGCTGTACCACTCCTGTTACGTTGCACTCACTCCGGTAGCCTGCCACACATTTAATCAGCTGTTTATTTCAAACTGTAATTGTGTCTTGGTTTATGTTACTTTTTAAATGAAGTCAGCAGTCTTAGTCTGCAAAGGATTATTTACGATTAGAAGGTTTCCCAGACATATTTTAATACAGGGTTATTCATATGTCCGTGAAACATGTTAGAAAACTGGCTGATGCCACAGTTGAATGAACATAGTAATGATTACATATTTCAACAAGACGGCTCTCCGGCTCACTATAAAGACGTGCGAGGGTATCTCAATCGAAATTTGTCACAAAGGTGGATAGGACGCACAGGAAAAGAAGATGACGCGTTAATGCGGTGGCCACCCCGGTCCCCGGATTTAACCCCGTGCGACTTTTTCTTCTGGGTGTTTGTGAAGGACACTGTCTTTGTTCCTTCACTCGCCACTAATCTCCAGATTTTCGCAACCGTATCACCGCTGCTCTGGCTCTGGTCGACCGTGATATGCAGACGCGTGTGGAACGAGATGGACTGTCACACAGATGTCTGCCGTATTACCAAAGCTGGACGTTGGACACATTGAGCAGCTGTGAAATATGTATAAAAAAATAAAAAAATAATAAAAAAAAGTGGAGAGTTTCTCTCTCTATCGGCATAAGAACTACCATGATCCGCTGAGTAGTTTATTTGTTGCGAATTTTTTAAATGTTTCACGGACTTATGAATAAACCTGTACTATGAATACCAATACAGAACTCACACACACACACACTCACTCACACACATACATTACTTGCGATATGAATAATTACGTAATTACATCTTTCAGCGGCATAACATATGTAACACTGATTCTCATAAAATCTTAAAAAAAAAACGAGACAATGCAAGACATTTTAC
>Ga0123353_10011442_pt1 | contig 12505 bp, 9 predicted proteins | sample TergutLab28metaG_3_FD_92763 | JGI IMG/M metagenome (GOLD analysis project Ga0123353, IMG submission 92763) | Labiotermes labralis P3 segment gut microbial communities from Petit-Saut dam, French Guiana - Lab288 P3 | ecosystem: Host-associated > Arthropoda: Insects > Digestive system > Gut ... | reverse complement strand
TCTGGGGTACGCCCCTTGCGCTGACGGGAAACCACAGGAAGCGGGTTAAGTTTCTCCTTGACCATAATATCTGCCTGTACGGGGTACATCTTCCCCTTGACCAGCACCCCCTTTTCGGAAACAATGCCGCTCTTGCCAAACTTCTGGAACTTGAAAATATTGAACCCTTCGGCGAGTATCACGGCAAAAAAGTCGGGTACAAGGGGATCTTTGCCCGGCCGCTTACCATTGATGAAGCCGTAAGGAAAATCGCTTTTGCCAATCGTCCCCCGCAGGGAATCTATCCCTTCGGAAAAAACGAAAACAAAAACTGCGGGATAGTTTCGGGCGGGGCCCCCTATGAGGTGAAACAGGCGATTGATGAGGGCCTTGATATGTATGTTACCGGTGAAATGGCCCACGGGATATACCACGAATGTCTTGAAGGAAAAATAAACATGATTGCCGGGGGGCATTATTCAACCGAAGTATGGGGCGTCCGTGCCGTTATGCGCCATTGCGCCGAAGAACTCCATGCGGATACCGAATTTATCGATGTTCCCACCGGATTGTAATTGTTAAACAGGAGTATTTATGGGTTTTAAAATCAAACTTGACAAAATCAGGCTATTGCCGCTTTCGCTGACCGGAATTATCATACTCGTTGATCAGTTAAGCAAGGCGTATATCGCATCCAAATGGCCAATCGGAAGCATGGTTAAAGATGTTTTCAATAATGGTTTTTTGCAGATCTACCATGTGCGCAACAAGGCAATCGCTTTCAGTTTGGGTCAGGGCATACCCGATTCCGTTAAGCCGATATTGTTTATCGCACTGCCTCTTGCGGTACTGTGCGTACTGGTTTGGTATTACCTCAGTTCCGACGATTTTACGGGGCCGCAGAGATGGGCTACCGCGGGCATACTCGGCGGGGGAATAGGCAATATCGTTGACAGAATTTTCCGTTCCGAAGGCGTCGTCGATTTCATAAGCGTTAAATTTTACGGTCTCTTCGGATTTGAACGCTGGCCTACTTTCAATGTGGCGGATTCAAGTGTGGTGGTCTGCTGTCTGCTGCTTTTTGTTACGATACTTATCGGTCCGGGAAAACCAAAAGCCGGTAAAGCCAAATGAACAAAAAAGTAAATACCATACTGTTTATTCTTGGCGCAACGCTGTTTAACATACTGATAACGATATTCGCTTTTTTGCTTTTGCTGTTCGTTTACGGAAAGCTCGTTATGAGCCATCTTTCCGAGGGAGCCCAGGCCTGGTCAATTGTCGTGATTTTTATCGCCGCCATAGCGCTCTCCTTTGTGATCTACCGTTTTGCCCTCAAACTGCTGATGAAAAAAGTCAATGTTGATCGTTATTTTGATACCATCATAGGAAGGGGACGCAGACCGCCCGTCAACCGATAAAAGCATTTACTTGAATTTGCTTTCCGTTGCATGGTACGATTAAACATGAAAGCCGCTATACTTTTCGGTTCAAAAACTGACGCTCCCGTTATGAAAAAAGCCGCCGATGTCTTTAAGGAATTCGGTGTCGCCTATTCCTCGCATGTGGTATCCGCACACCGGACTCCGGAACTGCTTGCCAGAATCCTGGCGAAGCTTGAAAAAAACGGTACGGAAGTGATCATTGCCGGAGCCGGACTGGCGGCACATCTGCCCGGCGTTATTGCCAGCCAGACCCTTATACCGGTAATAGGCGTTCCGCTCAATGCGGGAGGGCTGGGAGGGCTGGACGCCCTGCTTTCCATCGTACAGATGCCGAAACAGATACCTGTCGCGGCGATCGGCATTGACAACGCGGCGAACGCCGCTTATCTCGCATGTGAAATTCTCGCGATAAAATATCCGGAACTGAAAACAGCGCTGGAAAATTTCAGAAAACAGATGAAAAAAGATCTTGCAAAAAATTCGGGAGGGATTGATCTATGAGCGATTTACAGGTAAACCGCGGTGAACAGCTTTACGAAGGAAAAGCGAAAAAGGTATATGCAACCGACACGGACGATTTGGTAATCATCCACTACAAGGATGACGCTACCGCTTTTAACGGTGAAAAAAAAGGGCAGATCGAAGACAAGGGCGTGATGAACAACCGCAGCGCTTCCGGTTTATTTACACTGCTGGAGAAGGAAGGGATTCCCACGCATTTTATCAGGCTCATCAATGACCGTGACATGCTGTGCAAAAAAGTAAGAATTGTTCCGCTGGAAGTAATAGTGCGCAACATTGCTGCCGGATCTATGGCGAAACGGCTCGGAATTGCCGAAGGGACTGAACTTAAAACAGTTGTTTTTGAACTGTCGTACAAGGATGACAGCCTGGGGGACCCGCTGATTAACGATTACCATGCGGTTGCCATCGGCGCCTCAACATTTGAGGAAATCGAAGAAATAAAAAATATCACTTTCCGGATTAATAAAATCCTTTCCGCTTTTTTTCTTGAACGCGGAATTAAACTGATAGATTTTAAACTGGAGTTCGGCAGGACAGCAGGGACAAACGAACTGGTACTGGCGGATGAAATATCGCCTGATACCTGCCGTTTCTGGGATTCTAAAACCAATGAAAAACTTGACAAGGATCGTTTCCGCCGGGATTTGGGCAATGTCAAGGAAGCGTATATCGAAATAATGCAAAGAATAGGGAATAGTGAATAGTTAATAATGAATAAAGAATAAATAATAAAGAAGAAAGAAGAATGAATAAAAGAATGATAAATAATAATGATAAGCTGCATGATGAGTGTGGGGTTTTCGGGGTATTCCTCAATGATCCGAAGAAGGACGCGGTTCCCTATGTTTATTACGGTCTGTTTTCGCTCCAGCACAGGGGTCAGGAGAGCGCCGGAATAGCCGTGGTACGGGAAAACGGAATTGATGTACATAAAGGTTCGGATCTTGTGGGGAATGTTTTTACTCCCGAAATCCTTGCCCGCCTGGGCGGTTCTTCCGCGGTAGGCCATGTGCGTTATTCGACAGCCGATACCAACAGTCCGGAAAACGCCCAGCCGTTTGTAAGCCGGTTTAAACTCGGATCGATAGCGATTGCACATAACGGAATGCTCACCAATGCCGATGTTGTAAGGGAACTGCTGGAAGACGCCGGAATAGGTTTTTCGTCTTTCAGCGACAGCGAAGTCATCATTAACCTGATCGCCAAAAATTACAAAAAGGGGCTGGAAAAGGCCCTTACCGATACCATTAAATTCATCAAGGGATCGTACGCGCTGGCGATTCTGACAGGCGAAGCTCTGGTTGGTGCGCGTGATCCCAACGGAATCCGCCCCCTTTGCCTCGGACAGATAGGAAAAGAAAAAGACGGCAAACATAACGGATGGATACTCTCAAGCGAGTCATGCGCCATTGAAGCGGCGGGCGGCACCTATGTGCGTGATGTGGAACCGGGCGAAATAATAATTATAACCCGCGATCAGCTGCTCTCTTTCAATTTTACCGAAAAAACCAGAAGGGCGGTCTGTTCTTTTGAGTATATTTATTTTGCACGCCCGGACAGTACCATCGACGGAATTGACGTTTACAATTCCCGGATACACGCCGGTGAAATTCTGGGAAAGGAATCTGCCGCCGAAGCGGATCTTGTCATAGGGGTTCCGGATTCCGGGATTCCGGCTGCTATCGGTTACAGCCGGGCGACTGGTACTCCCTTCGGCATGGGTATTGTCAAAAACAAATACATCGGCAGAACTTTCATATCACCCAACCAGCCGGAACGGGAAAAGGCCGTTTCGCTCAAGCATTTTATTATCCGCAGCGAGGTTTGCGGCAAACGTGTGGTGCTGACCGACGATTCTATCGTGAGGGGTACCACCAGCCGCCGTCTTGTTTCCCTTTTAAAAGAAGCGGGCGCCAAAGAAGTGCATATCAGAATCTGTTCCCCGCCGGTGCGTTTCCCCTGTTATTTCGGCATTGATACGCCGCACCGCAAGGACCTTATCAGCAACGGCAGTTCAACCGGAGAGTTATGTAAAACGCTGGGCGCCGACAGTCTTTCCTTTATCAGCGTCAAGGGATTGCTTGAGTCAATCGATTCCGGCTGTGCAAAAGACAATCCGGGCGACTGCGGCTTCTGCCTCGGCTGTTTTACCGGTGAATATCCCATTCCGGTAAATTACAAACACGGCGAAACCCTGTAAACCATTGGGGAATTTTATACATGGAACGCGGCGGATGGGACCAGCCGCGGGAGCCCCTGATAAAATATGACAGATATTTTTGACCGGATTACAAATTATATTAACAGTTTTCATGATACCAAAGTCCGCAGCCATGTTGATTTTAACAACGCCTGGAGTTTTTCTGACGTTAACGACAGTGAAAGTTACCGTTACGATTATAATGACGGAAACTGGCAGACAGTCGATCTTCCCCATGATTATTCGGCGGGGCAGGGCTTTGACATTAACGCCCCTTCGGGGATAAACGGAGCCTATGTTAAAACCGGTATCGTCTGGTACCGCAAAAAATTTGACGCTTCCGGCATGGAAGGCAATAAACTGGTCAGGATACATTTTGACGGCGTTGCCGCAAATAGCAGGGTTTATATCAACGGACATTTTCTGGGGCAGTACCCAGGCCCCTATTCGCCGTTTTGGTACGATCTCGCGCCTCATCTTTATTTTGACAAGCCCAATGTTATTGCCGTTATGTGCGATACTTCATTGCAGCCATTTTCCCGTTTTTATATCGGAACGGGCATATACCGGAAAGTTTGCTTAACCGTTACCGACAGTCTCCATTTTGAACCATTCGGCGTTTTTGCCCGCACCGAAAAAATTGATACTGACGGGGCATTAATAAAAATAGACGCTTCTGTTTCCGCGAATGCATTCACCGGTGATATGCGTCCCGTGATCAGGGGTGTAATGACTGAAGACGTTATCGGAAAATGCAGGCTGGTTTCACATATAATCGATGCGGAAGGCAATACCGCCGCTTCGGTTTCCGTTGAATTTAAACTCATGGATTTTACCCGGAAAACAATCAGTCAGTCCGTTACGGTAAAAAATCCAAAACTGTGGAATGCATTTGTTTCCGGCGGAGGGGATCTGCCGCATTTATATAAAATACATTCTTATTTATACAAAGACGATACTATGTTTGATGATGTTATTGTTCCCCTGGGAATACGTACCCTGGATTATGACAGTGAAGAAGGTTTCAGGATAAACGGCAATTGCATCAAACTCAAAGGCGCCTGTATGCATCAGGACATGCATGTTTACGGAAATGCATCCAATGCCAAAAGCTGGGCTGAACGGATAGCAATACTGCAGGAAATGGGATGCAACTCGATACGGGCCTCCCACCACCCTTTCCCCGACGATTTTTATCATGTGTGCGATTTTATGGGCATGACCGTTATGGACGAGGCCTTTGACGAATGGCGCCACGGCTGGGGCAGGTATCTTTCAAAGCACGGTAAAAACCGCTATGGTTATTATCTTTATTTTGACCAATGGTGGGAGGCAGATTTGTCCGCGATGATTCTGCGGGGGAGAAACCACCCCGGCATTATCATGTGGAGTTTCGGCAATGAAATTCCGGAACTGTACTTTGAGGAAAGCGTGCCGATTCTGACAAAAATGCAGAAACTTGCCAAAGAACTCGATACAGGCCGCCCGACAACAGTATGCCTTGAAGGAAGCCACAACCATCCCTTTAACCCCCTGGCCATGGGGATACCGGATATCGCGGGATTCAATTATGTCTGCTCAAAATACGGGATACGGGATTACGATACCCTGCACAGGGAACACCCGGAATATGTTATATGCAATTCAGAAAACATGCTGCTGCCTGCGGTATGGAAAGCGGTGCGTGACAGAAAATTTGTTTCTGGCCAGTATATCTGGACCGGATTTGATTATCTGGGGGAAAGCGTTGATATTTCAGGTATAGATAAAAATACCGCAACGCTTACCGAAGAATTTATGGGGGGAATCCACGATTCCTACGGCGGGGGAAAACCCCTCCTGCACGGTTTTCCCAATACCCTCATTGAAATTACCAATGTTAAAAAACCCGGCTATTATGTGCGGAAAGCAATGTGGACGGAAGAACCCATGGTAAAACTCGCGGTTAAAACCGGTGAATGGACCCATGTGCTTTCTTCGAAAAGTCACTGGAACTGGAAAGCGGGGGCAACCCTGCCTGTATTGTGCATTACCAATTGCGAAAAAACGGTGCTGAAACTTAACGGCAGGATTGTCCATAGCGGTATTACCGATAAAAATGATCCTGAACCCAAAATCGTTAATGTCACTTTTGAACCCGGCATACTTGAACTGACAGGCTTTAGCGGTGACAGGGAATCCTGCCGCGATTGTCTGGTTACTGCGGGGGCTCCGGCACAGATCAAACTGCACTGTGAATGTGATACGGTAAGACCCGGGGATTTTATACATGTTGCCGCAGAGATTACCGATGCAGACGGAATAACCGTACCGTTTACCAATCAGTTACTTTCGGTAAACATTGCAGATAACAGCAGCATAAAAACCGGGGAACTGTTCGGTATGGCCACCGGTGATCTGTATGACGGCACGCCTTTTACCAGTAACGCTTTTGTCCCGTTCAACGGTTACTGTCTGGCTGTCATAAAAGCACTGCGCAGCGGAGAGATAAAAGCCTCATTCGAATTTGCCGGCATCAAAAAAACCGCGTCTTTTTGGTGCAGATAATTTTTACTGTTCCGGAAACAATACCACCTTCACCGGGCCGTTTTGCAGAAGCAGGGAACATATTTTGCGGATATTTTCGGGGGTAACGGCTTCATAATCCTTTGGCCGTTTATTAAGCCGTGACAGGGGTAAATCCAGCAGTACCGAAGAATTGGCGTAACTCTGGGCGATATAGGAATTGCTTTGCATGGAAATTTCCCATTCTTTTTTGAGGGCTTCCGCCGCTTTTGAAAAAGTATCCGCGTCTGTGATGCCGTATGCCGTCTGATTTAACTGATCCAGTACGGCCTGTGAAAGTTCCTCAACGCGTTTCGGATCGCAGGCAAAGTATATCTGCATAATCAATTCGCCGCGGGGAACAGGCGAGGCTGAAACGCCGGCGGAAATTGAATAAACCCCTCCGCGTTTTTCGCGTATTTCATCCATTAATTGTATATCAAGGTATTCGCCGAGTACCTGCGCCTGGGCGTTCAGCGTATCGGAAAAGGGAGAATCGGAAAACCAGACCATCAGCACCCTGCTTTGCTCTTCCTTTCCCTTGTAAACGAATCTATCGGTTTTTCCCGGACGTTTTATTCCAAGATCCTTCCATTCGTTCCAGGTTTCTCCGGCGGGAATTGATGCGATATAGGTTTCGGTAAAATTTTTCATTGCTTCGTAATCAAGGTTTCCGGTAAAAATAAATGTAAAATCCGCCGGATTGAGCCCCCTGCGGATGAAGGTCAGCGCCGTATCAATGTCCGCCCGGGGAAGGTCTGCCAGTTCCATCGGTTTAAAACGGGGATGTCCGCCGCTTATCGTTTCCGTAATTGCGTCGGAAAAAACCGTTCCCGGATTTTCACTGCGCAGGGACAGGGAAGTCGCGTAGCGATCCATCATCGCCTGCACCGAAACGGGATCAATGCGTGAATCGGTGAACTGGAGGTACAGCATTTCAAAAAGGGTTCTTAAGTCCCCTGTTGTGGAGGAACCACGGAATCCCCTCTGATAGCCGGAAACCGAAAATGAAAGGGAAACCTGTTTTCCGGCAAGTTTCCGTGAGAGTTCCGCATGCGGCCAGGGGCCAAGCCCTGAAACCTGTGTCATTTCCACGGCAAGCGCGGCGGATATATCATCTTCCGGTTCGACGCTGGTAGTTCCCCCGCGGGCCATCGCCTGCAGGACAATTTCATCGTTTTTGTTTGCGGTTGATTTCAGGATAATCTTTGCGCCGTTATCCATTTTCCACAAAACGGCGCCGGTTTCATCGTCAACAGATTCATTTGCAATTTCCCCCCGCTGCGGAATAAACGAAAGCAGACTGCCTTCAACACTGGTTGTTTTCGGACGGGAAATTTTCAGTCTGCGGCTTTGTTCCGCCAGACGCGTGATACGCGCTTCATCAGGCAAATTCGCGATTTCCGATTCCGGCGCGAAAATAAATATCTGTAAATCCCCCGAAGCAAAATAATCCTTAACAGTGTTGTTAATATCCTTTGCTTTTATCCGGGGCAGGAGTTTCTGAACCGCTTCCAGTTCCCATTCAACATCCGCCAGGTTTCCCCCTTCCAGATAATAATTCGTGAGGAAGCGGACATACTTTTCCGATTCCTGCCTGTCCTTTTCCTGTACCAGCCGCTGAAGATACGATATGAGCGAATCTGCGGCAATTGCCATTTCCGCGTCGGTAAAACCGTATCGGAGCATTGTTTCTTTTGCCCTCAGCAGTTCGATCAGGCTTGCTTCGGCATTTCCGGTTTTTGCCTGCGCCTGCATGACATAGAAACGCGAAGATAAACCGTAACGATCATGTCCCGCTCCGGCATACACGTACGGAGTCTGCGGTTTCAGAATTTCATCGTTGAACCGGAAACTCAGCATATCGTCAATCAGGATGTCAATTATTTCGCTTCGGAAATAAGACAAATCATCCCGCTGCGCTTCCCGTCCGCGTTTGAAGTAAAGGTTTATTACGGTACTTGTCAGTTCAGGATCGGTGAGGACAATTGCTTCGATGTTTTTTTTGGGAGGCGGAAGATCGTAACGGGGTAAATTCAGGGGTTCACCGGGTTTACTGCCCGGAAAATGATCGCCTAACGAGGCCTCGAGTGCGGCGCTGTCAAAATCACCGGCGAAAATGAGTGCCATATTATCCGCCCGGTACCATTTTTTGTAAAAACCCTCAAGCCGTGAAGCCGGCGCCTCCTGAATAATCTCCGGCAGACCTATCGGCAGGCGGTAGGCGAACCGCGATCCCCTGAACAGCACCGGCAGCCATTCACGCCGGATGCGTTCCCATGCGCCCAGACGCGATCTATATTCTTCAATGATGACCGGTCTTTCGCTGTCAACCGCTTCGGGGAGAAAAGAAATTGCCCTTGACCAGTCATCTATAACTGCAAGTGCCGTATCGGGTATGCGGCGTATTCCGCTTTCATCAGTTTCTACCGGAACTTCAATTCCGTAGACTGTACGTTCAAATGAAGTATAGGCATTAATTTCCGGACCGAAGCGCATACCCAGTGAACGGAGATAATTGACAAGTTCGGCTTCCGGAAACCGTTCGGTTCCCCTGAATGCCATGTGTTCAACAAAGTGGGCCAGGCCGCGTTCATTATCTTCCTCAAGGAGCGAACCGGCATTCACCGCCAGGGTCAGGTATGCCCGGTTTTCCGGCCTTGAATTTTCAAGGATAAAATACCGCAAACCGGAAGGCAAAGTTCCGGTTCTGACATTTTCCATAAAGGGGACTTTATCCCCGGGGAGGCCCAAATCTCCCCAAACTGAAGATCCTCCGCCGGGAAGTCCGGAACAGGCATATAAAAACAGGGTTGTCAGTACGAAAACCGGCAGAATTTTACCTGTTTTCCCCGGAGCCGCTTTAATCTTTACTATTTTTCTTAATCTCATGGTTCCAGTATAACTGCAGGGCAAAAAAAAAGCTAATTACCCTATAGATAAAAAAATGGAATTGAGGTAAGATGACGAAGAAGGTGGTAAAAAATGAGATTATTAACAAGATCAGATTTTGACGGTTTGGCTTGCGGTGCGCTTCTGGTATATCTCGGCCTCATTGACGACTGGAAATTTGTGCATCCGAAAGACATTCAGGACGGCCTTGTCGAAGCGACAGACAATGATATTCTGGCCAATATTCCCTATATAAAAGGCTGTAAGCTCTGGTTCGATCATCACTCCAGTGAAACCGAACGGCTTGGGCGGACCACTTATTTTGAAGGTGTATCCCGCAGGGCTCCCAGCTGCGCCCGTGTAGTATATGAATACTACGGCGGCGATGAAAAACTGGGCCGTTTCTCGGAAATGATCCGCTATGTGGACAAAGTCGATTCGGGTAACCTAAATTCCGAAGAAATACTCAATCCCCACGGATGGGTACTCCTCGGCTTTATCATGGATCCCCGGACAGGTCTTGGCCGTTTCCGTAATTTTACCATCAGCAATTACGATCTGATGAAGGATCTCGCCCGCGCCTGCTCGGAAAAAAATATCGATGAAATTATTTCCCTGCCGGATGTCAGGGAACGTATAGAAGTATACCGCGAACAAAACGATTTGTTTGTCGAGATGGTTAAAAAATATGCCAAAGTGGACGGCAATGCGATTTATGTGGATCTTCGCGGTGTGGAAACAATCAACGCGGGGAACCGCTTCCTTATCTATACCCTGTTTCCGGAACAGAATATTTCGGTTTGGGTAATTGACGGACGCAACAAAATCAACGCCGCGATAACTGTGGGGTACAGTATTGTCAACCGCAGCGCTTCTGTGGACGTCGGCAGCCTTATGCTTTATTACGGCGGCGGCGGCCATTTCCAGGTCGGTACCTGCCAGGTTCCCTATGAAGACGCCGACAAGGTTATCGCCCAGATAATGGAAAAAGTAAAATAATAATTACTGCCGGATAACCGGTATAACGGAATGGGGTGCTGTAATTGTATGTTCGCTTTCAGGAGGCGGGGCATACTGTTACTCACCCTTTTCTTTTTGGTTTTGATTCCGTTTCAGTACACGTGGGCCGATGAAGGACCTGATCTGCTGGATACGCCCGCCTATGTTCCCGAAGTACTTACCTTTTTTAACCGTGAATTACAGTCCGCGATGAGTTATACCGGCGGCAGGGACAGCCAGTCAGATTTTTTAAAATCCGAATGGTATACATGCGTGGTATATGAATTTGATGCAGGAGAATCCGATTCGTCGAATCTCAATTTTCTCGGCGGATTTCATTTTCGAATTGGATCTTTGCGTATACCGTTTTTTACCGCTGTTACTGCCGAGGTTATCGATGTCGGCAGTTTTTATTCCGGTTATCTTGGGTTCTTCGGCGGCAGCGGCCTTGTTTATGACAACCCCTGGTTTTCGTTGGGAACCTTCGCCGGTTATTATGACACCAGAAAATATACAAAGTACGAATCCCTGCGGCTGACGGATACCGGAGAGGGTACCTTTTCCTTTTCCGTTATCCCTATAGTGTATACCGGAGAAATGCTCTATTTGAATATCCTGAGGGATATAATCATGGGGCTGAATGCGACATTGAACGGAATAAATGACATATCTTTTAAATTCAGGTTCAGGCCGTTTCCGTTTTTCGGCGGTACCTTTAATACTTCGGTGTATTGCCTCAGGGAAAGTTATGCCAGCCTGGCGAAAAATTTTGTATACGGGGCAAAGATCGGCTCCTGGCATGCAACCGCCAAATTATATGATTACTTTATCTGGGAATGGTCGCTGGAAGGCGGTTACCGGAATTTTTATGAAACAAGGTATGATCAATATGTAAGTTTTAAAAATTCCATGTTTATCAGGGCCGGTATCGATCTGGTCAGAAAGAGCAGGGAAAGTACCGGCGGTATAAGGTTTGATGTTTTTTTTGACAGGCAGAATATTCCAAAAATTGGTATTTACCTTGTTTATAAACTCAATGAAAGCCAGCCGTTTAACATAATAAGCGGAGCCGAACTGGGAAAATTCGCCGCTTTCAGTTTTAAAATGTTCCAGGAAATTTCCGAAAAATAAAAATATTCCGCTGTTGTTATTCGTATTTCTTCAGTATGAGCAGCAGCGGCAGGTGGTCGCTCAGGCCTGAACCGGTGCGCGGGTTGTATGAGACGGGGAATCCCTTCGCGTTTGCAAAAGGCGGATAATTTATCACTTTACAGGTATCAAAATCCCAGCCTGTTCCGGTGAATAACTGCGGTGCAAGCAGAAAATGATCTATTGTCTCCCAGTCATTTTTATAGTAATAGGAACCGTCTTCCAGTTCCGAGGCCCAGGGCGAGTACAGTACCGTTATCCCGCCGGGAAAATACTTTGCCGCAGGCGGTTTGCTTTTACTGATGACAAGAAAATCTTTCTGCAGTTCGTTCAATAAATCGTAATTTCCGCCCATACCGTACAATCCGGTAAATTCAGCGGCACGGGGATCGTCCGGCAAAAGGGCGCTGATATATGTTCCGCTGCGGCGGTAAAATTCATCGTGGTTTTCATTCAGATCACCCATAATTATTACCGGGAGATCCGGTTCCGTTTCTGCCAGTTCCCGCAGCCTGCGCAGAATTATACGCGCCGATGATCTGCGGTTGTTTTCCGTTACATCATCGCCGCCGAGTTTCGATTTCCAGTGGCAGACAAACAGCACCAGGGAAGAATCTTCGCCTGTTATTACCCTCGCTTCCAGCATGGGCCGCGGGGCAAGCTGGCCGTCAATATACACCAGATGCGATTTTGCCGCATCCAGCGGAAACCGGCTCAGCATGCCGACACCCAGTGCCATACCCGGAATATTTGAAAATTGCGTCCAGCTGTA
>Ga0123353_10011441_pt1 | contig 12505 bp, 5 predicted proteins | sample TergutLab28metaG_3_FD_92763 | JGI IMG/M metagenome (GOLD analysis project Ga0123353, IMG submission 92763) | Labiotermes labralis P3 segment gut microbial communities from Petit-Saut dam, French Guiana - Lab288 P3 | ecosystem: Host-associated > Arthropoda: Insects > Digestive system > Gut ... | reverse complement strand
CCGGCAAGCGTGACAAGCATCGGCGAAGACGCGTTCGACAATTTTCACGATAACTTGGTCTTAACCGTCAAACGGGGCAGTTACGCCGAGCAATACGCGCAGGAAAACGGTATTCTTTATAAACTAGCTAAAAAGTAATCGGGGCGCATGTTGCTGTTTATCAGTCGTTAAGTAACCCCGACTCTTTAATCTTCAAAACCGCTTCAACACCGCCCGATACATCGAGCTTTCTGTAAATAAGCTCAACATGTGATTTGACGGTGTAAGGCTTGAGTTCCATTTTTTCAGCGATTTGAGTTCTGCTGCATCCCTCGCACAGCAGTTTCATAACCGTTTTTTGCTTTTCGGTAAAGGTTAGATTTTTTGGCATCCTTCCGCCCGTTAGCCCCTTAGAACGTTTGGCGTTCGCAATGGCGGCGATATACAGTGTTTTTATGAAACCGGCCGGAGCATCTCCCGTGCAACTCAACTGTACAGCGCGTTTTTGAAGCCTCTGCAGCATATTGACAAGCTCCGCGCCTTCATTGGCAAAAACCTGTGTATATCCGTATTCATGCGCCGTCACGACAGCCTGCTCTAAATAGTCCAACGCGATGGTCTGACCTCCTTGTCCTTTTTTCCAGTATGCGATGGCAAGCAGTATGCGGGCTTCCATGATATCAAGGGTTCGTTTGTAACGCTCACTTAGTCCCAACAGTTTCTTGAGAAATAATACCGCGTTAGCGTAATTCCCCATAACGATATAAGCCCTTGCGGTTGTAAAATGCCTGTATAATTCATAAAACTTCAAATCATCCAGTAAGCTTCCATCATATATCTTCAGCCATTCCTTCGCTGCGTCTTTATCACCTTCGTATAGTTTATACCTGAACAAATATGCCCGGAGATTACCCAGCAAATATAAAGCGTTATGGCTTTCAATCATTTCCTTTACGTTGTTTGTTATTTTATTCGCGTCCGTGTTTTGGCCGTTAGCAAACAATATGGATGCCAATATCATCATCGCGCAAAACTTAATTTCTGCAGAGCATCTGTTTGATATGTCTGCGCACGCCGCCAACGCGTATTCGCGCGCTTCGTCTAAATTACCTTTTTCATATAAAAGACCTGCGTTTATACATTCTTTCATCACGTTGAACTCTTCGCCTATGATAGCGCCTATGGTTTTTTCTAATAAGCTGATATTTTTTTCGGTGTCAAACACATATTCGGATAAGTCGCGAGACGATCTATGGAACAACGGCATGTTTTGTGAGACACTTGGTGTGAAAGCCCTGATATTGCCAATAAAGGGAATTTTGCGTAAGGTTTTAGTCGTATGAATAAGGCTTTTCCTATAATCAGCACAGCGCAAAAGAGCTAAAACAATTACCGAACGGGGCCGTTGCAGGACGATCTGCGGAAACATTTTATAATATTTATCCATATACTTTTCAAAGTCATTGGCACGTCCCTCAACAAAAGCGCTCCATGCTTGAACCTCCAACAAGAACGGATGTTTTTCCACAACAGGATTAGAGACCGAGGAATGTATGCTGTATAACGTATCCTCAATGGAAGCGTATGACGAACTGTAGTCGTACATGCAATAAAGAGATTCCGCTATTCCGTCGTTATTTTCGCCTTTTACGTAATATACCACGGCTCTGAAATAATCCCCCTTCCCGTAATAAAAATCGCCTGCTCTGTCCCATTGTTTTTTTAGTATCTTTTCACCGTGTTCTTCCAGCATATGTATCAAGAACTGACGGAACAAATCGTGAAAGCGATAAGTATTGTTTCCGGTCGCTCTTAAAAAGGCGTTTTCACGCGCCAGTCTTGATAATATTTCTGTGCCGGACAGCTTTCGTAACGCTTTTTCATCTGACGTAAGCCATTCACATAATTCCGGGGTAAGTTCCTCTGCTACCGATACCAGCATCATAAAATTTCTGGGTTGGTCGTTCCATCGTTCCCAAACATGTGTTTTTAAAAAATTATCAAGATAGCGATCAGTCAAATCAATATTATATGATTTTCTTTGCGACAGCAGCAGCGCGCGAATACCGATTGCCCAACCGCCGGTGGCGGCTACGATATCGTTTGCTTGTTGAGTTGAGAGATGCCGCCCGTTTTTACTGAAAAACAATTTCACCTCTTCGCGAGAAAAAATCAAATGTCCGGCGTCCATAACAGCCGCTTCTTCCTTAGCAACCATTTCGGAAAAACTATCCGGTGGCGCCATGCGGCTGAGCAGCAGAACAGTACAGCTTCCGGGCAGCCTTTTAAGTAAAATCGGCAGCAACTTAAGGATTTCGGTATTGATGATAATATGCAAATCGTCGAGCACTAAAATATTGCTGTTTGGTTCTTCTCTAAATGCGCTGAGCGCCCGTAATGTAAACTCAACAGGTGCCGTGTTAAAAGAAGTGTTTATTGCGAGTTTGCGCAATACGGTGTTTTCAGGTTGAAGGCCCGAAAGTGCGTGAACAAACCTTCCGCAAAATTCAGCGGTTTTATTGTCGTACTCGTCAAGGCTGACCCATGCCCGTTTGGTGTGTGACAGAGCTTCTCTATGTTCTACCCATAAAAGCGATAACACCGTTTTCCCGAAACCTGCCGGTGCGTGTATGTATATCATCCGCTTTTCCGAAAAGCTATCCAGCAGTTCCAAGAGTGCGGTTCTGGGCGCTTGTACCGCTAGTGTCGTTTGTTCCATACGCGTCGCTTTCATGTTTTCTTTTTGGAAATATTATAACATAAACAAATAGGAACGAAGTGGTTTATTAATGTTTCAATTGTCTCTAATCGGCAAGTCAGAGGCTCCTTGATGAAATTCTTTGGTTTTATTTGGGCTGAGGTTCTTACAATACAGAAGTTGCCGGCAAAATTATCTCTGAATACCCCCCAATGGGGGTTTTCTACTATATAGTTCTGTTGATAATACTTAAATTGTATACATAGAAAAATCAAGCAGATAAAGAGAAAGAAAATGAACGCAGGCAAGAAAAACAAACCGAATAAAGGTCTTAAAGTAAATACCACCTCCGGTACCGGCAGCGTTATAAAAACAAACCCACAAAACGAGCAGCGCGATTTCAATGATTTTTATGATTTTTATGCTTGCTATAGTCAAATACCGGATGAAAAATGCCGTATCCGCAGTGATAACAATCGGTGTAAGCACCTTGTGATTGAACATACGGAGGGAACTGCGGCGCAGGAAAAGTATCGCTATTTTTGCGTGAAAGGTTGTTTTGATTATCTTTCAAACACCAAGCTGCATTAGCATGGGAGCGATGGATTAACAGTGGCTCATTTTAGTCTGCCGGAGCTGCCCGATCGGATGATTGCGGTTATGTAAAAGCTACGCATCGGGGAGGGGTACATATGATCGAAACCATTAAAATAAGGAACGAGTTATGTACAGGGTGTAACCGGTGTGTCAGGGAATGCCCGATGGAAACAGCTAATATAACTTATCAGGACGAAAATGGAAACATAAAAGTCCATATTGACCTTGAAAAATGTATCGCCTGCGGCCGGTGCGTTTCGGCTTGTAAGCATGGCGCGAGGGTTTACAACGATGATATGGACAAATTTCTTGGCGATCTGCGCAATGGTGTGCATATATCCTTAATTGTCGCTCCGTCAGTCAGGGTAAACATACCGGACTACAAACGGCTGTTTACATATTTAAAACAACTCGGAGTAAATAAAATCTATGATGTATCATTTGGCGCTGACATCTGCGTTTGGGCGCACATCAGATATTTCGGTAAAAACAACGTGACACCGATTATAACGCAGCCTTGCCCGGCGATCGTGTCGTATTGTGAGACCTACCGCCGCGATTTATTAAAACGCTTGTCCCCGGTTCACAGCCCGATGGCTTGTACATCTGTCTATATGCGTCAATACGAGGGCGTGACTGACCGAATCGCGGCATTGTCGCCTTGCATCGCCAAGGCGAATGAGTTTGAGGATACACAAACGGCGCAGTACAACATCACTTTTAGTAAGCTGCTCGAATATCTAAAATGGAACAATATCGATTTGCCGGACGAGGAGAGCGAATTTGATCATGATGAGAGCGGGCTGGGGTCCTTATTCCCTATGCCGGGCGGGTTAAAAGAGAATATCGAGTATTTTATGGGCAGAAAACTGCATGTAGCTGTTGCTGAAGGGCGGGGTGTATATGATAAGCTTGATAAATATGCGGAAACGCTAGAGGATTTTCTGCCGGACATTTTCGATGTGCTTAACTGCACCGAAGGGTGTAACATAGGGTCGGCATGTTCCGGCGATGTAAACGTGTTTGAAATCGGCAAAACGATGAACGATGGCAAAAAGCGTGTAACCGAGCGCTATAAACGGGAATATTACGAAACGATGTACAAGAAGTACGATGAAAGGTTTAACCTGAAGCATTTTATTCGTGAATACAAACCAACTGCGGTGAAATTTCCTCAAATAACGGATGATGGTATAGAAACAGCGTTTGTTTTGCTGGGTAAAGACACCTTCGAGAAGCAAAATATCGACTGCGGCGCGTGCGGCTCGGAGACATGTCACCATATGGCAAGGAAAATCGCACTGGGTGTGAATATCTCCGCCAACTGTATTTTTAAAACAAAGGAAGACGCAAAGACAGAGCATGAAAATAATATACTCACTCATGAACAGCTTGCGCAAATGGCCAAAATGCATGAAGCGGACGAACGTATGCGGACGATGCTCGATGCGAATCCGCATATGAATGTTATGTTTGACAGCCATTTAAAAGTATTGGACTGTAATCCGGCGGCTTGCAGTTATATGGGAACGGCGACCAAGGAAGCGTTTATCGATGGTTTTGCCGAATGGATGCAAAATAGCATACCCGCGTATCAAGCGGACGGACGCACATCCCGTTCGATGACGGAGGTACTCATGACCGCGTTGAAAGAAGGTTATCTGAAAAATGAAATTGTCTTGGTAATAGAAGGAAAAACCAGGATTATAGATTTGGAACTTAAACGTATTCCCTATGGCGACAATTTTGCTGTTTTAGGTTATATGACCGATTTAACTGATATACGCGAGAAAGAAGATGCCTTGGCTCAGCGTACGTCAGAACTGGAGGTTGCGTTAGGCTCGCTTGAGTCCGCGCAGCGTACCGTCGCGGCGATGTTTAAAAGCAATCCGCATATGAACGCTATGCTTAACAATAATTTTAAAGTGATTGACTGTAATCCATCGGCGTATAAATTTATGGGTTTTGAAACCAAAGATGAAATGCTTACCGGTTTTACCGAGAGGCTTGTTCAAAGTATTCCTGAGTTTCAGCCTGATGGAAAGCCTTCTGTTCCTATGTCCGAGCGGCTTATGACCGCCGCAAAGGAAGGCTATTCGAAATTTGAATCCGAGCTCTGTATAAAAGGAAAAACAGTTATTGTAGATATTGAACTCAAACGCATTCCTTACGGCGACAGCTTTGCTATTGTGGGTTATCTTACAGACTTAACCGCCGTCCGCGAATGGGAAAGAGAGCTTATCCGGCGTGATAAGCTGTTGGAAAAGGCTATTCAAGAAGCCGATGAAATTCATCAGCGTATAAAGCTCATGCTTGACGCGACGCCCCTTTGCTGTATTTTATTAGATAAAGATATAAGAGTCATTGAATGCAATGAGGAAGCGGTTAAGCTTTTTAAATTAAATAATAAGCAAGAATATATAGATGGTTTCTATGGTTTTCTGTCACCGGAGTTCCAACCTGATGGCGCTCATTCCAAAACTAAAGCGCAGGAACTAATTCAAAAAGCCTTTGAAAAAGGCAGACTCTCTTTTGAATGGATGCACCAACTGCGCGATGGTACGCCCGTGCCTGCGGAGATTACGCTTGTACGCGTTAAATACGAAGAAGAATATGTTGTCGTCGGGTTTACCCGCGATCTGCGTGAGTATAAGCATATGATGGGGGAAATCAAGCATAACGCCGCGCTACTCGGCAGCATTAACAACGCAGCTAATATTTTACTCCGCTCCGATATCGGGGAATTTGAAAGCAATTTACAGTTATGTATGGGCATGATAGGCGAAGCGGTAAACTCTGACCGTATTTGCATGTGGAAAAACGGCTATAAAAACGGGAAACGGTGTTGCAGCCAGATATGTGAATGGGTAGCGGATGAGCATTTGCGTACACCCGGTAGTATAGCGTACGATGTTGTGTACGAGGAGAATATCCCCCTTTGGGAAACAACGCTGCTTCGGGGAGATTGTATAAACGCCTTAGTGCGTGATTTGGCGCCGATGGAGCAGAACGTGATGAACATGCTTGGAATCAAGTCGGTTTTCGCGGCGCCTGTGTTTATCCACAATGAATTTTGGGGGTTTGTCGGCTGTGATAATTGCCATGAAGAAATTATATTCACCGATGAGGTAGTCGCAACGCTGCGTTCCGGCAGTCTGCTGATTACGCAGGCGCTGCTGCGAAATGAAATGACGCAGGAGCTTGCGGTGGCTTTTGAAAACGCTCGGGCGGCAAACCAAGCGAAGTCCGCATTTCTCGCTACCATGAGCCATGAAATAAGAACGCCGATGAACAGTATTATGGGGTTTGCCGAGCTTGCGTTAGATAAAGTTATTTCATGCAGTGAAAACCACTTCATAAAGGAATCAAGTGAAATGGTAATAGAATACTTAAGAAAAATAACCGACAGTACCAAATGGCTGCTCCGGATTATTAACGATATTTTGGACATATCTAAAATTGAATCGGGCAGGATGGAGCTTGAGAAAGTACCTTTTGATCTGCATGACGTTTTCACACGCTGTCAGTCGGTTATCCATCCGGTTGTCGTTGAAAAGGGCCTTGATTTGAGGGTTTACGCGGAGCCTGCTATCGGCAAAAAGCTGCTCGGCGACCCGGTTAGGCTTTATCAAGCGCTTATGAACCTTTTAGCTAATGCGGTCAAGTTCACAAAATCCGGCATGGTTAAAATGTCGTCAGCGATTACGAAGTCAGAGGACACGGCAGTAACGGTATACTTTGAAGTAAAAGACAGCGGAATTGGCTTGACTGCCGAGCAGATTGGCAAAATTTTTGAACCGTTTATGCAAGCGGATTCCAGTACAACGCGTAATTACGGCGGTACAGGCCTCGGACTTCCGATAACAAGAAATATCATAGAGCTGATGGGTGGTAAAATGTATGTGGAGAGTGTACCCGGTGCGGGCAGTACATTCAGCTTTGAAATAGTATTTGAAACCATAAATGCGCCTGACGATATACCCGAATATTCCGAGATTAACGCCATCAAAAAACCGACTTTTGATGGTGATGTATTAGTATGCGAGGATAATCCCATGAACCAGCATGTCATCACCGAGCAGCTTGCGCGGGTGGGGCTTCGCACCGTGATAGCGGAAAACGGATTGATAGGCGTCAACATAGTGGAAGAACGCATGAAAGACTCGAAACGAAAGCCCTTTGATTTGATTTTTATGGACATTTTTATGCCTTTGATGGATGGAATTGAAGCCGCATCAAAGATCTATGCTTTAAATACAGGCGTCCCAATAGTGGCAATGACCGCCAATGTGATGACCGGCGAACTGGATAATTACAGAATTAGCGGAATGTCCGATTACGTTGGCAAGCCGTTCACTACGCAGGAACTCTGGAGGTGTCTGCTTAGATATCTTACACCTGTAAATGTTGAATATATGTTTGAAGATACGCAGACGCATGATTACGAAAAACTGCATAAAGAATTAAGCGTTAAATTTGCCAAAGATAATCAGAAGAAATATAAAGAATTTTACCAAGCCATCGCCGAAAACGACATAACCCTCGCGCACAGGTTGGTACATACACTAAAGGGCAATGCCGGGCAAATAGGTAAAACAGCTTTGCAAAATATTGCCGCAGAAATAGAAGCCTTGCTAAAAGATGGTACAGTACCGAGCGCGGAGCATATGGAATCACTTGAAACCAAATTGAATGCGGTTTTAGAAGAATTAAGTCCATTGCTCATTAAAACTCCGACGAAAGCTGTATCTGAGCAACAAGCGCGAGAGTTGTTTAGGAAATTAAAACCAATGCTTGAAAATATTAACCCGGAGTGTGTGAATCTTCTTGATGAAATACGCGCTATACCGAGAACGGAAGAACTTGCGCGGCAGATAGAGGATTATGCTTTTGCAGCTGCGGCACAGACACTCGCCGTACTAACAAAAGGAGTGGATGATTAAGCGTGAAATCTACTAATATAATGAAACATCACGGAAAAACAATTATCATACTTGCGCTGCTCCTTTGTGTTCCGTATATATCAATTTGGTATATTACAAGCTATGTGAATGAAGGTATTTTCTACGAACAAAAAAGAGAAAGCCTTATGGCGTTCACCAGAGTGCTTGATTCCAGACTGGTTCCCGGCGGATACGACGCAATATTGACGGACGCCGGTATGCAAGGCGCAGCACGTGATGAGCAAATCGCAGCGTTAAACGAAGCGCTGCGCGAAGCTACCGAGGAAGTGGCTCTATCCTCCGAGGGTCTGGGTGTGGGCTATTACTGCCGTGAACTGGACGCGATACTTACATATGGTCCCTCCGCCGAATACCAAAACACGATAGGCGTTTCCATAGGGGAAGATCACCCCGGGCGTCGGGTTATGGCTTCCGGCATTGCGGAAGTATCTATGGGTACTATGGTGCGGGGAAATATTATGAACGCCATGCTACCGATAGTCCGAAACTATAAAGTAATAGGTTATATTTGGGCGAACAACCTTGTCTCCGAGCTGGAGCGAACACTTTCGCGCATGTCTGTCGTCATTTTACTGCTGCTTGTGTTTTCCTATATCATTACCTTAACTATTTTCGTCGTGTTTATCCGCAGGATGATTCGCACCGAACAGAAATTTACGGATACGCTTTCCGATGCGCTTCAACAGGCGCAGATCGCCACTCATGCGAAATCCACGTTTCTTGCCAACATGAGTCACGAAATCAGAACGCCCATGAACAGTATTATGGGGTTTGCCGAGCTTGCGCTTGATAAGGTCATTTCCTGCGGTGAAAACCGTCAGGTTGAGGAATCAAGTAAAATAGTCGGGGAGTATTTGGGGAAAATTACCGACAGCACAAAGTGGCTGCTGCGCATTATAAATGATATTTTGGATATTTCCAAAATAGAATCAGGTAAAATGGAACTGGAAAACGTACCGTTCGATTTACACAACATTTTTACGCGCTGCCAGTCGGTTATCCATCCAAGTGTCTTGGAAAAAGGACTTGATTTTCACGTTTACGCGGAGCCGCCTATCGGCAAAAAGCTGCTCGGCGATCCCGTCAGGTTATATCAAGCGCTGATGAACCTTCTTTCCAACGCTGTGAAGTTCACAAATGCCGGTACAGTAAAGCTGTTGTCGGCTATAAAAGAATCGAACGGCGACGGCATGACGGTATATTTCGAGGTCAGTGATAACGGCATTGGTATGACGCCCGAACAGATCGAGCGGATATTTGAACCGTTTATGCAAGCCGATTCCAGTACGACGCGCAACTACGGCGGTACGGGGCTTGGACTGCCGATAGCCAAAAATATAGTGGAGATGATGGGCGGCAGTTTGACCGTGAACAGCGAACCCGGTGCGGGTAGCACATTCAGTTTTGAACTCGTTTTTGAGACCATAGACGCGCTTGACGATACGCCCGATTATTTAGAAATCAGTGTTATCGAAAAACCTCAATTTGATGGTTTAATACTCTTATGTGAAGATAATCCACTAAATCAACAAGTTATTGTTGAGCAGCTTTCGCGAGTGGGGCTTCGCACCGTAATAGCCGAAAACGGGAAAATAGGCGTGAACATGGTACAGGAGCGCATACAGAGCGATCAAAAGCCTTTTGACTTAGTTTTTATGGATATATTTATGCCGGTAATGGACGGTGTCGAAGCCGCTTCAAAGATTTCCGGTTTTGGCACCGGAACGCCCATAGTGGCGATGACAGCCAATATGATGGCCAATGAAATAGAAAACTACAAAATGAACGGGATGTCTGATTGCGTCGGCAAACCGTTTACAACGCAGGAGCTTTGGCGGTGTTTGCTAAAATACCTCACGCCCGTTAGTATTTCCGTCGAGAATGATGCTGATCTAACGCGGGACAACGATGAACTGCAAATGAAACTGCGCGCTAAATTCGTCAGGGATAATCACACTAAATATAAAGATATTTCAGATGCCATTACCATTGAAGATATTACTCTCGCGCACAGGCTGGCGCATACCTTAAAAGGCAACGCGGGGCAAATCGGTAAAACCGCTTTACAAAATGCCGCCGCTGAGGTTGAAGCTCTGCTAAAAGACGGAACGGTACCGGGAACAGAACGTATGCAAGCGCTTGAAATCGAGTTAAACTTGGTCATGGAAGAACTAGAACCGCTGCTAAATAAAATTCCGATAGAAGCTGTATCTGTACAGCAAGCGCGGGAGTTGTTTGAAAAGCTCAAACCGATGCTTGAAAGCATCAATCCGGAGTGCGTGAACCTCCTTGATGAAATACGCGCGGTTCCGGAAACGGAAGAACTTGCACGGCAAATAGAGGATTATCATTTTGAAGCTGCGGCTCAAACGCTTGCCGGATTGATGAAGGGGTTGAACGGTTAACATGAATAAATCAAAGAAAAACAGTTTGCTTGTTGTAGACGATGAAAGCTCGAATATTTTAGCGCTGACGCATATTCTGAGCCCTGATTATACCATTTACGCGGCGAAAAACGGGCAAAATGCGATTGTTGCGGCGGAAAAGTATTTACCTGATGTAATTTTGTTGGATATTATTATGCCGGATATGGATGGTTATACCGTACTTACCGAATTAAAGGCCTGCGATCAAACATGCAATACCCCCATTATCTTCATTACGAGCTTAAGTAATGCCGGTGATGAAGAAAAGGGGTTGTCTATGGGAGCGGTTGACTACATAAGCAAACCTTTCAACCCCGCAATTGTAAAACTGCGTGTAAAAAGCCAAATATTAATCATTAATCAAACACGTTTGATTATTGCCAAAGAAACCGCTGAAAAAAGCAGCCGTCAGAGAAGCGAGTTTTTATCGCGCATGAGCCATGAAATGCGAACTCCCATGAATGTTATTATGGGAATGACCGCATTGGCTAAGAGTACCATCGAAAGCGAAAAACGGGACGCTATGCTTGATAAGATAGATATCGCCTCCGGTCATTTATTAAAGCTGATTGATGATGTACTGGATATGTACGATATAGAAGATGACAAGCTTTGTTTGCAAAACGTTGAGTTTTCTTTCGCGGTTATGATAAGAGAAATACTGAACAAAGCGGACTATGATATTAAGAAGAAACAGCAGTCCCTTAAGACCGACATTGACCCGTCTATACCCGATACGCTCATAGGAGATGAGAAGCGGATCTCGCAGGTTATATTAAATTTGCTGTCAAATGCCAGTAAGTTTACACCGGAGCATGGCTCCATACAAATGGATGCCTCTGTTCGAGAGGCTGAAGATGAAACACTTACCATACAGATTGAAGTAACCGACAACGGCATAGGAATGTCACAGGAGCAGTGCGGCAGGCTTTTTATTCCGTTTGAGCAGGCGGACGGTGGTATAGACAGAAAATTCGGCGGTGCGGGTCTAGGGCTTGCCATATCCGGACATATCGTCAAACTGATGGGCGGCGAGATAGGCGTCGAATCTACAATCGGTAAAGGCTCAAGATTCACATTAACCATCAAGACCGGCTTTCTGGCACCGGGAACGAAGGAAGACGCGCCAATCTCTCTTGCCGGCAAGACCGCGCTGCTGGCGGAGGACGTGGAAATAAACCGCGAGATAGTCATAGCCATGTTAGAGGATACGGGTTTGCGAATTGAGTGTGCGGAAAACGGGCGCATCGCCCTTGAAATGTTCGCGTCCGATCCCTATAAATATGACGTTATTCTCATGGATATCAATATGCCCGAAACGGACGGTGTGGAAGCCACACGGCAAATTCGCGCGCTGGATGCGCCGGAGGGAGCGGCAGTACCAATCATTGCCATGACCGCCAATGTGCTTGCGAGTGAAGTAGACACATACCTTACAGCCGGCATGACCGACCATATAGGGAAGCCGTTGGACATAGACAAACTGCTGAGCAAGCTTTATAAGCATTTGAAATAATGGTAGTTGAATAAATGAAAAACCTAAAAAGCTTGCCATAATCGCAGCACTCTGTTTATTACCGGAGACTCGTCAAACGGGGCGGTTACGCCGAGCAATACGCGCAGGAAAACGGTATTCTTTATAAATCAACCAAAAAATAAACAGGGGCTAAATTGTAGTTTTCAGCCTGTACTTTTCTGGGATTTTCTTTTAAAATTGAGAACAATTTCGCATGTACCGGAAGCAAGGAACCACATAGGGTAGAGAGGACAGAAAAATAGTTTTCGCCCCCAAAGAGATTAAAGAAACGAGGAAATCGCTTGAGAAAACAAGCGATTCCCTG